>JGI24522J20083_1000153_pt1 | contig 32373 bp, 27 predicted proteins | sample LinPmetageLP47_FD_20083 | JGI IMG/M metagenome (IMG submission 20083)
GGTTCCCGAGCGGCCAAAGGGATCAGACTGTAAATCTGACGGCTCAGCCTTCGCTGGTTCGAATCCAGCTCCCTCCACCACTTTTCTTAGGCTAAGTTAAGCGGGGCCAAATGCAATAACAATTAGTGTGGAGGGGTTCCCGAGCGGCCAAAGGGATCAGACTGTAAATCTGACGGCTCAGCCTTCGCTGGTTCGAATCCAGCTCCCTCCACCACTTCTCTTCTCTACCTTATTTCTTTTTATTCAAATACCCACTGTAAACTCATACCATGATTGTTTAACCAGTTACTTGCTTGTTTATAATCTGAATAAAATAATCCCACACGTTGCCAAAATTGAGCGCTGTGATTTAAATATTTTAAATGTGCTAATTCATGAACAATCACGTAGTCAATAACCCATGTCGGTGCACTTGCCAAGTGTAAGTTGAAGGTTAGTTCACGCCTGAGATTACAACTACCCCAGCGACGTTTATACAATTGAATACGAATATTACTCGGTAGCTTTTCACCCATCAGCTGACAATAATCGTTAACTCGCATTTCAATATAACTTTCTAATTTCTCATGCAAAAACTGCTCTAGCAAACTTTGATACATTTGCGTTTGATGCTTTACACGTGAAGAAATACTCAGTAACAGCGTTTGGCTTTCATTGTGCTGCTGCCATTGAGTGCGTGCTGCGTTATCAAATTGCACATTAACAGCTTCATTAAATAATTTAATACTCTGGGTTTTGAGTGGAAACTGTCGTGTATCGGCTTGAATTTGTTGCTTATGTAACTGAGCATCAATCCAGTCCTGTTTACTTAACAGCCATTCATTAATTTGTGTTTTCGTTACAAAATGGGGCGCATATACTGTAAGCTCACGTTGTGCGACTTTGATAGCCACTGTTTTTCTTCGCTTACTACGCTTTAAAGTGTAATCCAACAATGAATGCTGCCTATTTATAATTAACCACTGGGTTTTATTTTACCTTGTACCATAACGGCTGATCTATAAATAATCCCCACTAAATGCCATTTTAATAACAATGCATTTAGTGCTACTCAATAAATAGTATGGTTTAGAGCTTAAAACACTTACGTTGCTTTTGTAATTTATAACTCAATACCTTGTGATTATTTTTGTATTTTATATTAGAATGAATTTAAGAGTTATTATGTGAATGATTGATGTTAGCTAATTTTTTTATAAACGAACCAGATCCGAGCCTAATTATTAATGGTGTATACGACCCAAGTTTAGTGACACTATCTATACTCACCGCAATTTTTGCAGCTTATTTTTCTTTGCACGTTATCGATTTAGCAAACAATACACATTTTAAATCTTATCGAAAGTTAGCCAATATAACCGCAGCCTTAGTCCTTGCCGGAGGGGTCTGGAGCATGCACTTTATTGCTATGCTGGCATTTTCTTTGTGCACTACAATTGAATACGACCCCACACTCACTTTTGTGTCGTTTATACCGGCTTTACTGGCATGTACCATTGCTTTTTCTTGTTTGAAAACATATAGCTCTAAGCCTCGTATTATCAATTTAATTCTAAGCTCTCTTTTATTTGGCGCGGGTGTTGGCACCATGCATTACAGCGGTATGGCCGCGATGCAATTAAGTCCTTTACTTCGTTATGATCCAATATGGTTTGGCGCTTCAATTGTTGCTGCAGTGCTGCTGTCTTTTATAAGTCTCTATGCACGTTTTCATTTACCAGCACACTTTAAAAAATTAACGCCTGTGCATAATCGTATTATTTGTGCCCTTATTCTTGGCCTTGCCGTGGCTGGTATGCATTATATGGGCATGGCTGCTACGCGATTTATTGCAACAAGCCCGATAATTAACGAGCAAACAAACCAATCACATCTAACCTTTATTGCTATTAGTGTGTCGTTCGCCACGCTTTTATTAACAGCGGTGGTTGTGATCATCAATGGTATGATCCGCTACAGAATGCTGTTAGGGAAAAAATCTGCTGAAGAGTCTCGCCTTGATGCTATTTTATCAACTGCCATTGACGGCATCGTTACTATCAATATTAAAGGCACTATTTTAAGCTTTAATAAGGCCGCAGAAACGATTTTTGGCTGGAAAGATAATGAGGTCATTGGCCTAAATGTAAAAATATTAATGGCTGATGATATTGCTAATCAACACGATGCTTTTTTAAAAAACACCACAAACCATGAAGTAAAGCGTGTAATTGGTGTTAATCGCGATGTGTGGGCAAAACATAAAAATGGTCATCAATTTCCAATTCGACTAGGGATTGGTGAAGTAAAGCAATTGCAAACTGAAACACTATTTGTTGGCTTTATTACCGATTTAACTGAGCAAAAAGCATTACAACAAAGCTTAATTGAAAAAGAGCGACAATACCGTACCTTGATGAACAATATGCCCGGTGTTGTATTTCGCTGCTTGTTAGATGAACACTGGAGTATGTTGTTTATAAGCCCAAGCGTCTATGAACTAACGGGTTATCGCGCTGAAGAGTTTACTGAGCAGCGTATTACCTTTGCCGAGCTGATTGTTAAAGAAGATGAAGCGGCTATTTCTTTAGCCATTGATCAAGCGGTTGCATCAACCAATCAATACTCAATTGAATACCGCATTCGCCATCGCAACGGCAATATTATTTGGGTACTGGATCAAGCAAGTATTGTCACAGGCTCTAAAAATGATGCCCGCTGGGTTGATGGCGTTTTGGTTGATATAACCAAACGCTATGAATATGAGCAAAGCTTAAAACAAGCTAAATACGAGGCTGAAGTAGCCGCGCAAGCTAAACAGTCTTTTATGGCAAATATGAGTCATGAGATACGTACCCCCATGAATGCAATTATTGGCTTTAGTGATATTTTAATGGATAGTCCGCTTAATAAAGATCAACAGAAGCAAATAATTACTGTTAATAACGCCGCGCGTTCTTTGTTGCACTTACTTAACGATATCCTCGACTCAGCAAAGTTAGAAAAAGGCAAACTCGAAATTCAAAATGTACATTTTAACTTGCAAGAATTACTCGACAATATTGTGTCTACATTTTGGCTGGATGCAAAACGCAAAGACTTACAGCTCAATTTAAAAATAGCTGACAATGTGAATCCATTTTATTTTGGTGACGATACGCGTTTACGCCAAGTGCTAACCAATTTAATCGGCAATGCGATAAAGTTTACTGAGCAAGGCCATGTTACTGTTTCGGTTACTCATAAACCCAATCAACCCATTTTATTTGAAGTACAAGACAGCGGTATAGGTATCGAAAAAGGTCGCCTTGAGGCTATTTTTAAACCTTTTGAGCAAGCAGACGGCACCACAACTCGCCGATTTGGTGGCACAGGGCTTGGAACAACGATTAGTAAACAGCTGGTTGAGTTAATGGGCGGCAAAATATATGCACAAAGTACCCTTGGCCAAGGTAGCTGCTTTTGCTTTACTGTTGGGCTTGAGCCAGGCGAAAAAAGTCAGGTGCAAGCCATTAGTAAAAACGCATTTAGCTTACCCCCATTAAAAATCTTAGTGGTGGATGATATTGAGCAAAATATCGAACTACTCACTATTATGCTTTCCCAAGCAGGCCATCAGGTAAGTAAAGCAAATAATGGTTTTGAGGCCATTGACCTGTTTAATCAGCATCGCTTTGATATTATCCTAATGGATATTCATATGCCTAAATGTGATGGGATCAGTGCCACAGCATCAATTCGCTCTTTAGAGCAGCAAAAACAACTAAAGCACACGCCAATAATTGCCTTAACGGCCAGTGTGCTACAGCAAGATAAGCTAACAGCCAAACAAGCGGGTATGAATGGTTTTACAACGAAACCCGTTGACATAAACCAACTCAACCAAGAAATAGCACGGGTGCTTGGGCTTGCTATCAGCCAGTTAGTAACTAACGATCCAATAGATTCAAAACTTCGTATAGATTTTAATAAAGGTGAAAAAATGTGGGGCAGCAAAGAGAAACACCTCAAAGAGGTTGTACTCTTTTTAGCTCAGCATCAAAATAATATGCAAACCTTGGCGGCCATTAAGCTAAACGATAAACATCATGCTCATATTTTGCATAATTTAAAAGGTCTTGCCGGTAATTTAGCGCTCAATAATTTATCTTACTTAATTGCGCAAGCTGAAAAACAACGTGATATAGCAAGTTATACTCAGTACATATTAAAATGTCAGCAAGAGTGGCAGCAGCTAGCAGATGAATTATCACACTTACACATTGCTTTTAAAGAGAATGAATTACAAAAAGAAACCGTGTCAGATGCTGAATTTATTCACCAATTAACGCTTTTACTCAGCCAAGCTAAACGAGCAGAGTTGGATGATACGTTATTAAGTTATATTGTAAGAATAACACCCGAACAACACAAAGCTGCTATTTTTAATATTTATGAGCAGTTTAATGACTTTGAATTTGATAATGCAAAAATAGAGCTCAATGCATTATTAACAACACTTAATAATTAGCTCTTCTGAGGATACCGATGGATCAATCGATAAGTCAGGCGCGAATATTAATCGTCGATGATGAACCTGCAAATTTAAAAGTAATGCGCGAGGTCTTAGCGAGTAACTACCGTTTATCGTTTGCTAAATCGGGGGCTGTGGCACTGCAATTAATAGAAAACGATCCGCCAAAACTCATTTTACTTGATGTAATGATGCCAGATATGAATGGCTTTGAAGTGTGCAAAATTTTAAAAGCTAATCCTAAAACCGCACACATTCCCGTCATTTTTGTCACCGCACTCACGCAAGAACAAGATGAATCGGAAGGGTTTTCGCTAGGTGCGGTTGACTATATAACCAAACCTATTAGCTCTGCGATTGTAAAGGCAAGGGTAAAAACTCATCTTTCTTTAGTACAAGCCGAGCAACTAAAACAAGCACATGTAGATTTAGTTGAGCGATTGGGTCGCGCGGCAGAGTACAAAGATACCGATACGGGTGAGCATATTGCACGAATGAGCCAATACAGCAAAGTACTTGCTTTAGCACTGGGAATGAATGAACAACACGCAGAATTATTACGTCAAGCTGCGCCAATGCACGATGTCGGAAAAATAGGTATTCCTGATTCGATACTGTTAAAACCTGGTAAATTAACCCCCGACGAATTTGCACACATGAAAGAGCATGCCGCTATAGGGGCTAAAATATTGGCCAACTCACCTTCCCCCTTACTGCAACTTGCCCATGTGTTGGCTATTGAACATCATGAAAAATGGGATGGCACAGGTTATCCTAATGGATTGAAAGGCGAGGAAATCTCTATTGAGGGGCGGATTGTAGCGATTGCTGATGTATTTGATGCACTTACATCAAAACGTCCTTATAAAGAGCCGTGGAGCATTGAGCAAACACTAGAGCATATGCAACAACAAGCAGGAAAACATTTTGACCCACATCTAGTTGAGCTTTTTATTGGTCAGATAGACGCTGTTCTAGCGATAAAAAAGGCCCATCAAGAGCGCGATTAAATCTCCCCTTATTTGAGCAAATATTACTGCGCAAAGTGCAACTGACCCTAGCTTCTTTTGGCATTGTGAGAGCCTAACGCTACAGCCGGAAAATGCTGTTTTATAATACGATAGTCATGGGAAGTGATCTCATGGCTATTGCCACTGTTATCTTTAAAATACATAGAAAAAGTCACGCCATGATCAGCCAGTATCGTTTTAATTTCAAGCTGCTCAAAATGTGCTAACCACGCTATAAATTGCTCACCGGTTGCAGCAAAAGCGATTCCTTTACTTCGCCCTGGCGTCTCAAATAAAGCTAAACGTGTGGATGCGTTTTCATCTTCAAGCGTTAAAGGGCCTTTGCCTTCTTCATTCCAAAATGCTAATTCCTCTACTACAGTAAAACCAAGCACCTTTTCATACCAATCAACGGCTTGGGTGAGGCTTTGAACATTTAAATGACAATGATCAATACCGCTCAATTTTGGCCTCACTGTCTTACCCTCCAATTTCAGATTTTAACTGCTCTAAAAAGTCATACATGTAATCTGTTCTTCTAAGTGCTTCAGCTTTAGCTGAAGGTGTATTCATACTTTTTGCAATATGCAGCAACTTTATAAAAAAATGATCTAAGGTGTACTGTTTATCATCAGGTTCACGCTCTAAACAAAATGGATCATTAGGATTGTACAAAAGTCGGCTTATTGAGCCCCCCACTTTCATACAACGACTAACACCAATAGCCCCTAAGGCATCCATTCTGTCAGCATCTTGTACAATCTGTGCTTCAACGGTTTTAATAGCAATATTGGCGCTAAAACTATGCGCGGCTATAGCGTGGTGAATATCATCAAATAGCGCGTCATCATAGCCAATAGACGCTAAAAAACTAATCGCTTTATCGGCAGCCATCGTTGAAGCTTTTGCCCTATCGGGATGGTTTTTTGCTACGGCCACACAATCATGTAACCACGCAGCAGGTAAAACAACATTCATATTGGCTTTTTCAGCAGTGCATAATTTAACTGCGACACGGACAACGCGTTCAATATGAGTGATATCATGGGCTACATCAGCATGGATAAGCGCTGTTATAAATTCTCTGCATTGCTGATTAAGTTGCTTTAATGAAGGGCTAAGGGCTAAATTGTTCACCGAGCTTCCAAAAATCTATTTAAACGAGGTTATATCCCCTACTTTAACGCGATTTATAAGGCCCTTGCAAAACATTCATTGTATGTTGCGCGTGGCTTGACTAAAATACAGCGCTTATTTATTACTACAGAGAAGCCCTATGTCATCTGCCGTTTACCTGCAAGCTGGTCGCGATAAATCATTAAAAAGAAAACACCCTTGGTTATTTTCTAAAGCCATCAAAAAAATTAAAGGTAAACCTGGATTAGGTGACACGGTAACCATACACGACAGTGAAGGTAAGTTTTTAGCCACCGCGGCTTACAGTCCGCATTCACAAATTCGCGCGCGTGTTTGGAGCTTTGATGAAAAAGAAGTCATAGATCAACATTTTTTCGAGCGTCGCCTACGTCGTGCTTTAGAAGCTCGCAGCCATGCGATTGAAGAAGGTGGACTGACCGGTTTTAGGCTTTGCGCCGCTGAATCAGATTATTTACCGGGTGTTACCATAGATAAATTTGATAACACCTTGGTTTGTCAGTTACTCAGTGCCGGTGCTGAGCGCCACAAAGGTGAAATTGTTGGTGCATTAATGGCTATTTTCCCAGGCTCTAATATTTATGAGCGCTCAGATGTAGATGTTCGAACCAAAGAAGGGCTAGAGCCTATTAAGGGCGTACTTTGGGGGAGTGAACCCACAGCGCCAGTTATCATTGAAGAAAATGGTTTAAAAATTGAAGTTGATATTCTTGAAGGCCATAAAACCGGCTTTTATTTAGATCAACGTGATAGCCGTGCTGCGCTGGAGCGTTTTTCAAAAGATAAAACCGTATTAAATTGCTTTAGTTATACGGGGACGTTTTCTCTTTATGCCCTGCGTGGTGGCTGTAAGCATGTAACCAATGTCGATGTTTCACAACCAGCTCTGGATACAGCAAAGCGCAATGTTGAACATAACAACCTTGATTTAAATAAAGTCGACTTTGTAAAACAAGATGTATTTAAGTTATTGCGCCAATACCGTGAAGACGGCGTGATGTTTGATACGATTGTGATGGATCCGCCTAAATTTGCTGATAATAAAGCGCAGTTAACTGGGGCGTGTCGGGGTTACAAAGATATTAATATGATTGCGATGCAAATATTAAAACCAGGCGGCACACTGCTTACTTTCTCATGCTCTGGTTTAATGGAACAAAATTTGTTTCAAAAAGTGGTTGCAGATGCAGCACTTGATGCAGGTAAAGATTTACTGATCATGGAGCGCTTAAATCAAGCAGCTGACCACCCTATTGCGGGCAGCTACCCTGAAGGCTTTTATCTTAAAGGCCTTATTTGTAAGGTTTACTAAAAACTAATTTTAGTTAAACTCAATAATTTCTAGCCCTGCGGTTATCGTGCCATCCTCTTCTGTGCTGGCACGTATCACCTTTGCAGTGGCTTTTAACGGTGCAATGCTTGGATGGGTTGATGCAATATCAACCGATAAAATTGAGTTAAGCTCTAATAAATCATCGAGCTGCAAGGAGAGCCCTGTTGCACTTAAGTCAAGGCAGGTGCCTGTGTAACTTAGTCCTGCGACGGGCTCAATCGAGGTTAACTTAGCGGGTGTGTTAACCTGCATACGTCTGTAGTTTCGCTTATCTTCAGTAAACATAATTCCCTCTACACAATATTATTAATTTTTTCTCGTAGTACGGCGATAGAAAAAGGTTTTACAACGTAAGCATCACACCCTGAGTCAAAGCCTGCTTGTTGCTCAAGCTCTGACTCAAGTCCTGATATCATAACCACCGGAATGTGTTTTGTCTCTGGCGTATGTTTAAGTATGCGACAGGTATCATAACCATCAAGCCCCGGCATACATACATCAAGCAAAATAATATCAGGCGGATTAGCAATGGCAGACGCTAAACAACTTTTACCAGAATCAGCATAGCTTAAATCAAATGTTGATACTAACCCTGCTTTGAGTATTTCAAAGTTGAAATACTCATCATCAACCACTAACAATTGTCGCGCTTGGTGTTTTAGTAATGAGGACATAGCATTGTCATTTCCTTCTCAAGTTAGTCCCTTAGGGTCTGTTGACCGTTCAAGGTTGAATTTGCAGTAGCCTGTTTGGTATTTAGGCAAGGCAGAGCCTATGTGGTGTGGTTTTTACTTAGCCCACTAGGTTACAAACCTCGCGCCGCGATTAAACCGCCCTTAGTTTGAACGAATTTTAATCCAAAAAGGTCAACAGACCCTAGCTTAATAGCGAATAATGGGATTATTCAATTTCTTTTATCGCATTTAACACACGTTTTGCTGAAATTGGATAAGGTGTACCTAAGGTTTGCGCAAATAAGGATACGCGTAATTCTTGCTGCATCCAAAAAATAGCCTCAACATCATCAGGCAATGGCATTCCTTTAGGGGTTTTATTCGTCAGTTTTTTATATTCTTGCGCCACTTTTTCAAGCTCTAGCACACATAATCTATCACGATTTGGGTCAACGGGTAGCTTTTCTAGTCGTTTTTGAATCGCTTTTAAGTAACGAATTAAATCGCCGAGCTTATCCGCCCCATGCTGGCTCACAAAACCTTTAAAAATAAGCGATTCTAACTGAGATTTAATATCGCCATGGGCAGTGATCATGGTTAAATCTACTCGCCCTTTCATTTTTTTATGCAGCGCATGAGCAATACTCAGTACTTGCTCTACTTGGGTTGCAATTGCTACTACGGTGTCGCCTAATTCGCCGCGAATATGCTCTTTAACCGTTTCAAATGCATCACTTGTACGAATATCACCATATTTAACTAATAGGCTATCAACACCCGATGCAATGCAGTCATCTATTAAATCGGCAATTTTACCAAAAGGATTAAAGTACAACCCTAGCTTAGCCTTGTTTGGTAAATTTTGCTGCAGGTATTTAATGGGTGATGGCACGTTTAATAACACTAAACGACGCAACCCCTGCTGGTGCGCTAATTGCGCTTTAATTTCGTTATCGAATAACTCCACTGCCGCCGTTGATTTTTTATCCACCAGCGCAGGGTACGCTTTAATTTCGTACTGACCTTGCTTTTTCACATAGGATGTTGGTAACTCTCCAAAATCCCACTGCGTTAAATCGGTTTTTTCTATGCCTTTGTCGGCGACTTTAGATAAGGTGTCGGTGACCTTGCCTTGTAGCTGCGCTTTAAGTTTAGCTAAATCGAGTCCACGTGCCAGTAGCTTGTCGTGTTCATCGCGCACTTCAAATTGTAGCCTTAAATGCGGAGCAAGCGCAGTTAAATCCCACACCTCAGGGTCTACACGGACGCCGGTCATACGTAGTAATCGATTGCTTAGCGAGTCGATTAACGAGCCTTGTAATGGCTCTATAGCCGCTAACACCGCATCAGCATAATTAGGCGCAGGGACAAAGTTACGGCGAAGTGACTTTGGCAATGACTTAATTAACCCACAAATTAGCTCATGACGAAATGCCGGTATATGCCAATCAAAACCACTTTCTTGAACTTGGTTTAATAGCGCAACCGGTATCTGCACGGCAACACCATCAACTGCTTGGCCTGGATCAAAATGATAAGTAAGCGGCAACATTAAGTTATCTTGTTGCCATGTATCTGGATAGTCAAATTCGGTAATGCTACTTGCACCATGCTGCATGAGCTCTTCACGCGTCATGTGCAGATAGCGTTTGTCTTGCTGTTTTTGTGTTTTATACCACTTAATAAACGCAGCACGATTGTTAATATCGCTGGGTATTTTCTTCTCGTAAAACTCAAACAAGGTTTGCTCATCAACTAAAATATCGCGCCTACGAGATTTGTTCTCGAGCACTTGAATATCTTCAATTAATTCGCGGTTATACGCTAAAAATGCTTCATTTAATCCAAGCTCTTGTTCAACCAGCGCTGTGCGAATAAATAACTCTCGGCTTACTTTAGGGTCAATATTGCTGTACACACAGCGGCGTTTATTAACAATTAATAAGCCATACAAAGTTTGTTGCTCAAAGGCAATCACTGCACCGGGCTTTTTCTCCCAATGAGGCTCTGTGTAGCTGCGTTTTACTAAATGCTGAGCAAACGGCTCTACCCAGTTCACATCTATTTTGGCATTAATACGGGCATAGAGTTTACTGGTTTCTACCAATTCAGCCGACATCATCCACTTGGGGCTCTTTTTAAACAAGCCTGATCCTGGAAAAATATGAAATTGGCTATTACGTGCGCCTTTATACAGCTGCTTTTCGTCTTTAAAACCGATATGACTGAGCATGCCACTTAACAGTGCTTTGTGAATAAGCTCGCTGTCTGCAACATTAGTGGTGGCTTTCATTTTCATTTCATTGCACACAGTGCTGATTTGATACACGATGTCTTGCCATTCACGAATACGCATATACGCTAAAAAGTCTTTTTGACATAGCTTTCTAAACTGGCTATTGGTCAGCTCACTTTGCTGCTCTTCGAGGTAATTCCACAAGTTTAAAAAGGCGATAAAGTCAGAGTCTGGATCGTCAAAGCGACCGTGTTTTTCATTCGCTGCCTGGCGTTTTTCTTGTGGTCGTTCTCGTGGGTCTTGAATTGAGAGCGCAGCAACAATAATAATCACCTCACGCAATGCACCAAGCTTATGCGCAGTCAGCACCATTTTTGCTAAACGCGGATCCACTGGCAAACGACTTAGCTCTCGCCCAGATTGTGTTAGGCTGGTTTTTTGATGACGCTTAGCCGCTTTTACCGCTTCTAACTCTTCAAGCAATGTTAAACCATCATTAATATTTCGGCTATCTGGAGCTTGCACAAAAGGAAATTGCGCCATATCACCCAGCCCAAGGGCTAACATTTGCAAAATAACTGATGCTAAGTTAGTACGCAATATTTCAGGGTCGGTAAATTCAGGACGTGATAAAAAATCGTCCTCTGAATACAAGCGAATACAAATACCCGCTTCAACACGTCCACAACGCCCCATTCTCTGATTAGCACTGGCTTGCGAAATAGGCTCTATGGGTAAACGTTGAACCTTTGTACGGTAACTGTAACGACTAATACGCGCCGTACCCGGGTCAATAACATAACGAATACCTGGCACCGTTAGCGATGTTTCAGCCACGTTGGTTGAGAGAATAATGTGGCGGCGCGAATGCGGCGCAAAAATACGATTTTGCTCAGCGTTCGATAGCCTTGAATACAAAGGTAATATATCGGTGTGTTTTAAATTGCGCTTACTTAGCGCATCGGCGGTATCGCGTATTTCTCGCTCACCGTTTAAAAAGATCAGAATATCACCGGGGCCTTCAGCGCAAAGTTCATCGACCGCATCAAAAATCCCCTGTAACTGGTCGCCTTCGGCTTCCATGTCTTCTTTTTGGATATCACTGATGGGGTTATAGCGTACATCCACAGGGAATGTCCGGCCTGATACTTCAATAATTGGCGCATCATCAAAGTGCTTAGAAAAACGTTCTGGATCAATGGTCGCTGAGGTAATAATAACTTTTAAGTCAGGACGTTTAGGAAGTAAATTTTTAAGGTAACCTAAAATAAAATCAATGTTTAAACTGCGCTCATGCGCCTCATCAATAATAATGGTGTCGTATTGATTCAAAAAACGGTCTTGTTGTATTTCAGCTAATAAAATACCGTCGGTCATCAGTTTTATATAACTGTTATTAGAAACCTGATCGCTAAAGCGAATTTTAAAACCCACTTGCTGACCAAGCTCGCATTGCATTTCTTCTGCAATACGATTGGCAACGCTACGTGCAGCTAAACGTCTAGGTTGAGTATGGCCTATATACCCATCAACCCCACGTCCTAACTCTAAACACATTTTAGGAATTTGTGTGGTTTTACCTGAGCCGGTTTCACCAGCAATGATCACCACTTGATTATTAGCAATGGCCTCTTTAATGGTGTCTTTTTTTTGACTGACCGGTAATTGCTCAGGATAAGTAACGTTAGGTAGCCCAGCTAAACGCTGCTCGCGAAGCGATTGACTGCGACTGATATCAGCCGTAATTTTTTCAAGCGCACTGGTAAGTTTTGCCTCGTCGGTAATTTTTTTTACGCCATGAAGGCGCTTTTTAAAACTGAATTGATCTTTTTTTAAGCACGTTTTTAGCTCGCCAAACAACTGACCTAGGTTTACCACCTGCATACCTTATAAAAATTAGTCAAAGAGCCCCGATTGTAGCAAATTAAATAGCTGGGGTTAATCCTGTAAAGGACATAACAATCAGCAGATTATTATATAAACCTCCAGCCACTAAAGAAAAACGCTTATTCGTCGCTAAAAATACCTACATAAGTCGCTTGCGTATTCGATTTACTCGCACGGTACATGCCTGTGGTGTTAAACGGCAGGCTAATATTCCCTTTTGTATCAACAATAATAACACCGCCTGTGCCGCCAATCGGTTTAAGCACCCCATTTATTACTTCATTCCCAGCTTGGGCAATGGTTTTACCTTGATATTTTACTCGTGCGCAAATATCGCTTGCCACATTATAACGAATAAAATATTCGCCATGGCCGGTTGCCGATACTGCACACGAGGCGTTTTCTGCAAAGGTACCCGCGCCAATAACTGGTGCATCACCAATACGACCAAAACGTTTTGCGGTCATTCCGCCAGTTGACGTACCCGCGGCTAAATTGCCTTGTTTATCCAGTGCCACCGCACCCACAGTCCCCATTTTATAATTAGCGGGTAACGCCTTGTGCGCTGCTTGATAATCTTTATTGGTGCTTTTGCTCGCCTCTAGTTTTTCCTTTGCTTTTAATAAAGCTTCATAGCGATGCTTTGTATCAAATATATTATTCTCTACTAAGCTAACGCCTTGCTCTTTAGCAAACTCTTCTGCACCTTGGCCACTTAACATCACATGCACCGATTTTTCCATCACTAAACGGGCAAGTTTAATTGGACTTTCTATGTGCTTAATGCCCGAAACTGCTCCAGCTTGGCGGTTACGACCATCCATAATAGAGGCATCTAACTCATGGCTACCATCATAGGTGTATACCGCGCCGCGTCCGGCGTTAAAATAAGGCGATTGCTCTAACACTTCAATGGCTGCTGTGACTGCATCAAGGCTTTCTCCGCCTTGTTCAAGTACCTTATACCCAGCCTCAACAGCTTGAGCTAATTTATCGCGGTAAGCTTGCTCTTGAGCAGGTGTAAATTTACTTTTATCAATGGTGCCTGCCCCGCCATGAATCGCAATGGCAAACGTCGTGCTCGCACTCAATGCAGATGAGCTCACACTCATTAAACTACCGCAAAGCAGTCCTAGTAATAGTGATTTTTTCATTGTGCGTTCTTTCGTTAGTTAAGATTAAAACTAATGTGAATGGTTACGTGAGGTTTTTCAAGTGAACTGAGTTTAATGGCATAAAAAAAGCGCCCTGAGGCGCTTTTTAAATTCTGTTTAAAAATTACGCTTGTTGCGCTTTTAAACGTGCTAAACGTGCTACTTGGTGAGTAGACGTTAAGAAAGAATAGATAGGTGCTAAATAACCGCGTTTACGAAGCTCTAGAAAGTCTGCATCGCTTAGCTCATTTAGTTTTTTCTCATCGATAAGGTAAATACCGTTGATGTCTTTTTTCTCGCCTTTAATATCAACCGTTAGCGTTTGTGCTACTAGTAATTCTTTATCAGCAAGGAATTTAGTAAACGCATCAGTGACTTGTGAAAACTCAATGAACGATACTAACGCTTCTTTACGACGCTTAAGGTAATCAGTTTCTTCACCGTTTTCGAATAATGCATTACCCTCTTCTTCACCAACTAATGAACTCGCTTCGTCAATTACAATACCAAATTGATCTTGCTCAGGGTGCTTTACTAAACCTAATGGGTAACGAGTCGTTGCCATAGGTGCAAACGCAGCTGTCCATTTATCGCCATCAACAAATAAGTTTTCACCTGGCTCTAGGCCAAACATAGCAACCGCTTGAAAAGTGCCTGTTTCGTTATTTTTAACAAAAGACATTGGAAACTCATTGGCGATACGCGCAAACTCGTGTGCTACAACTGGCACTAAGTGTTGTGTTTTCATAAATTCGATATTGATGCCATTTTTAATTTTAGTCTTGGCATGTTTTTCGTTGTGTAAAGGCTGTACTTGTTGCTCCGCCATGTTACTGCTCCGTTATTTATTAATTTGATTTATTACTGTTAGTGGCCTAAGGCTAATGGTTTTGGTGACAAAAAGGAAGTGAAAATTTTGTGTCATTTTGTACGTTATTAATTAACAAAAACATTATCGCTGATTATTTCAACAAATAACGAGTAAACATAACCAAAGGTGAAATTCGCACGCTTAAATAGCTCAAAAAGCGCTCTTTGACAACGCTGTCTTCGGTGGTATGTTGATTTTGTGCCTAAATAAAAAATTCACACTTAGATAATCTCAGCAAAAATAGACACTAAAATAATGAAAAATTTAACTGTAAACCCGAACTTAAAAATTGAAAAATTGATGATCCCAGGTACCAAGCTATCAGCCTTCGTTGTTGATGATTTTCTTTTGATACAAGTAGTGTAATGAATTTTGCCCATAACATAGCCTATTTTAATCCTATGTTTTCAGACAATTCTTTCTATCCTGGCATTCGCGACAATATGCCACAACCCTACTTAAGGGTTTTACATGCATTTTTTCAAAATGAAATACTGCCTAAAATAGAAAACAAAAACTACCACGAGTCTATTCTTCATAAAAGTTTGCTTTCATTAGTTTCATGTAAACCGGCTAATTTAATTGTCGATCAAAAAGTGCCCCATATCGATTCATGTGATGAAAGAGACTATGCGTTTGTGCATTATTTATCTGGTGAGGAACTCGGTGGCACCAGTATTTATAAATACATACCGCAAAACATTATTGAATTTAAAGAGCAACACAAACCACTATTGGCAGATATAGTTAACGATGTTAAAAATAACCCTGATGAACATCAAGGCTATTTAGCGGGTACCACTAGCTTATTTGAGCAGGTATTTAAAATAGATGCTAAATTTAATCGCCTTGTTATTTACCAAGGTAACTTATTACACAGTGCAAATATTTACTCTGAGCAAAGCTGCTTAGCCGATGCTAAAAAAGGCCGTCTGTCGATAGCCTCTTTCGCAAGTGTAAGATAAGGGTTAGATTGACTGAAGCCCATACTGTTTAATTTTATTTAAAAGCGCTCTGTGATCAGGAAGCTTATTTATTAAATAGTGATCAATCTCAGCTCTTTGTTTTAAACGCGCTAAACAGTGTGCCTGTTCTTTATCGGGGCTGTTAGACGCCTTAGTATTGTAATTCATTCCATAAAGTACAAATAAGAAGTTCTCTAGATAAAACACTTCAAACTGACTAAAAAAATCATCTCTGACTGGGGTAAACTCTTTCCACAAATTAAGTTTTTCTTTTAATGACGAGGAAATAGTGTCTTGGTTTTTACTTGCTATCCAAAAAGCTGAATCAGTGCGGTCTGATATACAGTAGTGAAGTTTAATAAAATCAATCACCCGCTCCCATGCATACCCCATAGCATGATTAAAACGCTCATCTAATTGCTCTAGCTACGTTGTTGATGATGGGAAGCGCAACGTTAAAAATTTAGCTGAAAAGTCAGTTAATAATATTGACGTAGCCTCTAATGGTTCTAAGAAGCCTTGTACTAAGCCAAGGGCAACACAATTTTTATGCCAAAACTTTTTTCCGGTAACCGACCCGCATTGGTATTTTTCTGTAGGTAAGATCTTGCTTACTATCACCTAAATAACGGTCAAGTTTTTCATGTGCCTGTTCATCCGTCATATGGTTATCTGAATAAACAAAACCGACTCCACGCCTATTGGTGAGCGCAATATCCCAAATCCAGCCAGCTTGATGAGCGGTGGCAAGTGTATAAGGAGGAATAGCATCATCGGCTTTGGTTGGTACTTGCACCACTAATGCGCTGTTAATTAATAAACTCTCAGATACATCAACAAAAGGAATCTTTAACGCTTTACTCATAAGTAAAGATTCAAAGCCTGAGCAGTCAATATAAAAGTCAAACTCAAGCTCTTCATTGTTATCTGTAATAAGTGCAGCAATAGCGCCGTCATCGCCAAGCTTTACCTGTGTAACATGGGTGTGTATATGCTCTACAGAAAATTTTTCTTTTGCATTACAAGCAAGTAGTTGCGCAAACTTGCCTGCATTAAAATGATACGCGTAAGCCAACTCCCCTTCATATTGAGCATTAGTGATATTTTTAGGTGCTAAGCCTGCCTCACAAATAACATGCTGAGAAGATAAGCCCTGCGCATAACTTTGACTTTTCTCTTTGTTATTTAACCAATAAGAAGTTAAGTGCTTGGCACATCAGATAAATGATGAAAAAAGTTGCCTTCTCCATGTTTTTTCTTATCCATCCAGTTAGTAAACTTTATTGACTGCTTGAACGTTGCATCACATTGCCTAATAAATTCATCTTCACGAATACCAAAACTTTTTAGGGTATTCCTAATATCGGGGACTGTGCCTTCACCGACACCAATTGGCGGTATATCAGGGGACTCTATTAAAGTAACAGATATACCTTTACGATTGAGCACCTCTTTGCCAATGTGGTTTGCAGCTAACCAACCGGCTGTTCCACCACCTACAATTGCAACTTTTTTTATATCCATAAATCACCAATAAAGTTTAACCTCGAAAAAAAGCCCAGCAATGCTGGGCTTAGGTTATTTTTACTCATTTAGCGTATCAAAAACGCATTGTTACACCAAGTTTGTAACGTGCTTCACCTTCAAAACTCCACACTGGAAAATCATTCAGTAAATCAGGGTTTGGTAATGAGGTAGATGCATCATTGTTACCCAGCTGAACGCTGTCTTCCTCTGTTAGGTTAATCCCTTCGAAAGTGACATCTAAGTAATCAGTTACAGAGTATGTTGCACTGAAATCTAGCTGTCCGTAGTCTTGATGCTCGCGGTTACCGTACCAACCTGGTGCTTCACGAATAATAAACTCTGAACGCCAGTTATATGCTAAACGAGCAGAGAAATCATCATTTTCATAAAAACCAACTACGTTATAGCTGTTTTTCGATGAATCAGAGAATACCCCAACACGGCCTGGGTAATTCTCTGCTGGTGCTTGCGCATCTGAATAAGTGTAGTTAAATGAATAACCAAAGCCGTTATCGAATGAATCTTGAATTTGGAACTCAATACCTTCGATTGAACCACCCGTACCATTTGTTGATGAGCTTACTGTCCAACAGTCATATTGCTGAGCACCACACGGTGGCTCGCCGGCATCTGGGTTAGTCGTATAAACTGGGATGTCGATACCAATTTGTTGGTTTGTTTGTTGTTGGGTAGAAATAAATGAGCTTACTTCTTTAGTGAAGTAAGTGACGCTTAACATAGCATCGTCATCAAAATACCATTCAACACCAATGTCTGCCTGGAACGCTTTAAATGGGCTTAAACCTACATTACCCGTATTTAACACTTCATTTAAAGGACGGTTATCTGTATAACCCGCTAGATTACGCGTTGCAAATAAATCTGCGTAATTAGGGCGAGAGATAACTTGTGCTGCTGAAGTACGTAAGATTAAGTCGTCAGCTAAGTCCATAACCACGTTTAAGCTTGGTAAGAATTCATTGTAATCGGCTTTATCTGTAGATAATGTCGAGTCGTAAACACCTTCATCACTTAAATCATAGTAATCTGACGAAATATCAGTTGATATGTAACGAACACCTAAATTACCGCGAATACCACCGGTGTCAAAATCAGCCATCGCATACAAAGCAAAATTTTCTTCTATGGTGCCGTATGCTTGTGGACGTGCTGTATAACCTTCTGTCATTGCTAATGAATCAGCAATCATTAGATCCATATCAGGTTCAGGTATTACAAAACCACCACCCGCAGTCACAGTACCTGGGTAGTATTCATTACCATCTTGTACAACTTTGTGATCGGCATATCTTAAGCCCGTTTTAATTGCGGTAATAACACCAAGTTCAACAGGAATTTCAAAGTCTAAATTTAAGTAACTTTCTTCATCTGAATCAGGGTTATATTCAGGCGCCCAAGTTTGTGGGCTGATGGTATCAGGTAAAATGCTAGCATCGTATGATTGGTTAGCTAAATTAAATCTAGTCACGTCGCCAGTCATATCAATAGACCCATTTAAGTCGCTATTGTTATTTGCAAACAAACCATAGTTTGCCGTTGTTACATCACTGTCTGCGCTTGTTTTACCTACACGACCTTTAAAGGTGAATAACTCTGAGTCATATTTCCAATCTAAGTCAACAGTATCAGACTTCATGCTTGCTTTACGCGCCCATGTTTGGAAAAAAGCCGTGCCATTGCCGTTGATATTACGCGAAACACAGTTACCTGAGGCGTTCGTTTGTTCACATGAACCATCACCTGGGAATATAATGATTTGCGAGTTAGCATTGTTAGCATCTAGCTCTAAACTTGTATAAGTTAGACCTAAAACTAGCGAATCTGATGGCTGATATTGCATAGCTACATTATACGCCGTACGCTCACGAGCTTGCTGAAAGGTTGTGGGTGCCATACCGCCACTCCAACCACCTGACGATTCAATACCGTTACGTTGGTAATCTACTTCTGATAATGAACCCGCAGCTAAGATACCAAATGTTTCACTATCATTTTTCCAGCTGTACAAGCCTGAAAGCTCAGGATCTGTCTCTTCAGATACTGTACCGTAATCAGCTTTAATACTGGCAAATACAGTGTTTGCATCTAAATCTAGCGGTTTACGAGTTTTAACAATTACAGTACCGCCGATACCACCTTCAACTAGGTTAGCTTGAGATGATTTATAAACTTCTAAGCCACCTACTAATTCAGAAGGTAGTAATGAATAATTAAAGCTACGATCGACCGCTTGTTGATCGAACCAGCTAGTTGAGGCAACAGTATGACCGTCAAGTAATGTGCGTGTTAATTGAGCTGATGCACCACGGATAGATACTTGCTGATCCTGTCCAAATTGACGAGATACACTGACACCAGAAATACGACCAAGAGATTCACCTACATCGCCATCAGGAAACTTACCAACGTCTTCAGCTGTTACAACATCAACAACGGCATTTGAAAAACGCTTGCCGTTTAAGTTTTCTTTATTTGAAGCGCGAATACCCGTAACTTGGATTACTTCAACATCTTCTTGAACTTTAGTTTCATCGGCTGCGAATGCAGCACCAGTGAACCCGGCTCATTACTAAGCCGATATTTACTGCTAATAAGCTTTTTTTTAAATTTTTAGCTAACACAGGATTCCCCTTGAATCATTTTGTTGGTTTTTGTTTATCATTTTGCCTACCGCCATGATAGCGCTGTCATGGAAGTAACAATCCATACATGCAAAATTACAATTTTGCTACATTTTTCCGCTCTTCTTGTATGAAAAACAGCCAATTCAACATTAAGCAAATGATTTTAAAGAAATTAATTATTGCATAAAAAAGCCGAATTAAATTTATTTAATTCGTTCACATTTCCAGCATGTACTTGAAGCATTTTTAAATTGATTTTGTTTAAAACGACGTGGTGAGTAGGAATTTTCAAACCGTAAAACATGCTTGTGAGTTAGTGCTTAATAAATTTAACCATTTGATTTTTTTGGCTATAAGTAAAATTTATTCAGTATTTACAACCGGTGTAAAAGCCTATTTTATACTGCTAATTGTGGAGGCAATACTCAGCATTTCATCTTTATCTCTGCGCTGCTTTTTTTAATTCAGCAAAGAGTAAAACAGATCAGCAATAAAAAAGGTCAGTAGCAAAAGCGACTGACCTTTCATTAAACCATCAATACAAAGAGGTTTAGCGCACACCTAATTTATATTAAAATTAGGGCGCCCAATACACTTCAATGTTGATCTCAGGGTGATTTAATACCGCACGTAACGGCATGTCATTCACATCGCCCCCCGCTAAAGCTTGTTTATAAACAGCCAGCTTTTCATCGCCACTAATTAGCAATTTAACCACTTTAGATTGTGCAATCGCATTTAACGTTAAGCTCATGCGCTCAGTAATACTGCCTGTTACGTCACTTTGTATCGCGTTGATAGCGCACACAAGTTGGCTTGAATCTAAGCCGTTTTTCAGGCCTTGTGCATGTGGGAATAATGACGCGGTGTGGCCATCTGGGCCCATGCCTAAAATAGTCACATCAAAAGGACGTTTTAATGCTTGAAACTGCGCTTCACAGGCATCAACCCCTTGCTCTGCAGTGGCTGCTGTATTTTTCATGCTAATAAAATTAGCCGCTGCACCATGGTTTTGTAACAAAGTACGCTTGATGAATGCTTCATTACTCTTTTCATGACTTGCCTCAACCCAGCGCTCATCAACCATAGCAACATCAATGTTTGCCCAGTTTAAATCAAGGGTCGATAAATGTTTATAAGCCGGCTCAGGTGAAGAACCGCCTGAAACCATTAATACTGCACGGCCATCACGTTCAATACCATCACGTAAAGCATGCTCTAACGACTGAGATAATTCATCAGTCAGCGCAGCTTTATCGTCAAAAAACTTTTCTACTATTGTTGCCATCACTTATGCCTTATCGCCAGTGTTAAACCAAACATGATTATTCTCTGCTAATAATTCATCTGCATCTTCAGGGCCCCAACTACCGGCTCTATACAGTGCTGGTTTACCTTTCTCTTGCCAACGTTCAATTATTGGATCAATCCATTTCCATGCTTGGCGTACTTCGTCGCGGTGAATAAATAATGATGGATTATTCGCTGCAGCATCAAGCATTAAACGTTTGTAAGCATCTGAGTGAAAGCCATTACTATATGCTTGCGACAGCTCAATGTTCATCGTTACAGGTTCAAGTTGCATGTCTAAATTATCTAAACGCTTCGACATCAGCGTTAATTGAATGCTTTCTTGTGGTTGTAAACGGATCACCAAACGGTTTGGCTCGATATTACCTACGCTGTCCTCATACACGTTATGAGATACTTTTTTATATTCAACCACAATTTCAGCGCAGCGCTTTGCCATACGTTTACCGGTACGCAGGTAAAAAGGCACACCTGCCCAACGCCAATTATCAATGTGCGCACGAATAGCCACGAAGGTTTCAGTTTTACTTGCCCCTTCGTTTAGCTCTTCTAAGTAACCTGGGACTATTTTACCGTTTAAATCACCCGGTACGTATTGCCCACGAATAATATTGTCATCAACATCGCTGCCCTCTAATGGGCGTAATGCTTCTAATACTTTTAACTTTTCATTGCGAATACTATTGGCTTTAAGTTTATGCGGTGACTCCATTGCGACTAAGCAAAGTAGCTGTAACAAGTGGTTTTGCACCATGTCACGCAAGGCACCGGCTTTATCATAAAAACCGGCGCGGCTCTCAAGCCCTACCGTTTCTGATAAGCTAATTTGGATGTTATCAATCGATTTAGCATCCCACATGTTTTCAAATAATGAATTTGAAAAACGCAATGCCATCAAGTTTTGAACGGTTTCTTTGCCTAGGTAGTGGTCAATACGGAAGATTTGATCTTCGTCGAAGTACTGTGCAATTTTCGCATTAATAACTTCTGCAGACTCGCCACAATAACCAATTGGTTTTTCTACAACAACACGTGAATTGGCTGTTATTAATTTTTTAGTGGATAGAATTTCACAACAAGTGCCATACACAGCTGGCGGAAGAGATAAGTAAAACACACGAGATTTATCGCTGTCGTCTTCATCAAGAACCTTTTTCAGTACATCCCAGTTATCATCCGCTTCGGTAACATTACTCACTACAGGCACTAAAAACGCTGAGAACGATTTCCAATCCTTAGCGTTATACTCGCCCTCGCTTAAAAATTCTTGTAATGCTTTGTGTGCGGTATCAATGTATTCATCACATTTACTTTGTTCGCGCACGGTAGGCAAAATACGTGAGCCTTGCGGTAAGTTACCTTCTTGATATGCTCGATACATTGCAGGAAGTAATTTGCGTAACGCAAGATCACCACCGCCCCCAAAAATTATAATATCAAAAGGATTAAGCATAGTTACTCTCTACGTTTATGCTACCTGCCACTACCGTATTGGTAATCAGTTATAGCGGTTTATTATCTGGATAATGCAGGCCTTAGCACAAAGCCTACTAATGTTGTTCGTTATATGCGCCATAAAAAATGGGTCTAGGGACACTGTAATTCCTCTCACAAAAATACAGGCCCTAGGACTCCAGCGCTACCCGTTCAAAGGTATTTGGTTACTTATTGTGTAATAAGTGAATGTGTTACTGCGTACGGTGTTGTTTGTAGTACGCCATTAAGCCCTGTGTTGAGCTGTCGTGCTCATTAACCACGTTATCATCGGTTAATTCAGCTTCAATTTTAGATGCTAAGCCTTTACCAAGCTCAACGCCCCACTGATCAAACGAACATATTTGTAAGATAATGCCGTGGCAAAAAATCTTATGTTCATACAGTGCAATTAAACGACCCACCGCTTTTGCATCAACCGTGTCTAATAATATAGACGTTGTTGGGCGGTTTCCTTGATGGATTTTATGCTTTAGTAGCATTTCAATTTGCGCAGGCGTTTTGCCTTTGGCTGTTAAATCAGCGGTTATCTGCTGCGCATCTACCCCGTTCATTAATGCTTCGGTTTGTGCAAAAAAGTTCGATAATAAAATAGTGTGATGCTTATCAACGTTAACCTGTGGTTTTACAGAGCCAATAAAGTCCGCAGGGACAATTACATTACCTTGGTGCAAACATTGATAAAACGCATGCTGGCCATTTATTCCCGTCATGCCCCAAATAATAGGCACGGTAGTGTAAGGTACGGTTTGCCCATTAAAAGTGACGTGCTTACCGTTACTTTCCATTTCACCCTGTTGTAAATACGCAGGCAACATATGCAATGCTTGGTCGTAAGGTAAAATAGCTTGCGAATCAAATCCTAAAAAGCTGGTATTCCATACACTCAACAGAGCCATAATTAAAGGAATATTCTGCTCAAGCGGCGCCGACTTAAAGTGCTCGTCAACTTCAAACGCCCCTTCTAAAATAGCTTCAAATGCTTCAAAGCCGGCATAAAGTGCAATAGGTAAACCAATCGCACTCCAAAGTGAAAAGCGACCGCCAACCCAATCCCACATGGTAAATACGTTTTCGTCACTAATACCAAATGCCGCGGTTTTTTCTAAATTGGTGCTTACTGCCACAAAATGCTTTGCTATGGCGCTTTTATCTTTGGCGCTATTTAAAAACCAATCAACCGCTGTTTTTGAGTTGGTCATGGTTTCTGAGGTAGTAAAGGTTTTTGACGAAATAACAAATAACGTTGTTTCAGGGTCAACTTTATTCAATACTGACGCAATTTGTACGCCATCAGCATTAGAAACATAATGAACGTTTAACGGTTTATCAACCACTGCTTTAAGTGCTTCAGTTGCCGTTTGAGGGCCTAGATTTGACCCCCCTACTCCAATACTCACTACATCTTTCACCGCTTTACCGGTGTAACCTAACCACTGCCCGCTGCGTACTTTTTCAACAAAGGTTTTCATTTTAGCAAGTTCGCTATCGACCGCCTCAGTAATATTTTCACCGTCAACAATAAGCGGTGTATGGGCGCGATTTCTAAGTGCGGTATGCAATACGGCACGGTCTTCGGTGATATTTATTTTCTCACCGGCAAACATTTTTTCACGCCACGCTTCAATATCACACTCTTTAGCTAATGAGATTAATTGAGCGAAAACGTTCTCATCAATACGTTGTTTTGAATAATCAAACAATACACCAGGAATGTGAGTAGAAAATTGAGAAAAACGAGAATCGTCTTGTGCAAATAAAGTTTTCAGATGTGTTTGTGTCATCTTTTGTGCACTATTTTCTAGTGCTTGCCAACTTACTAACTCAGAACGGCTCGCCATGTAAACATCCCCTAATTTATTAATCTATTGATTTAAAGCGCTTTATTTAATTTTTTACGACGCAAAATAACCGAATTTTGTAAAAAGCAAAGCCAAATATTATAGCTTAAAAAATCTAATTTGCGTTATTTTTATAAGCTTTGATGCAGATAATAGCGCAATTTTTTGCTTTTGACACCGGTATCATAAAATTAAAAATTGAATTTAACAACTGATCAGCCCTTCTCTTTAATGAAGATTTTATTAATTTCTAACTGATCCAAATTAAAGCGAGCAAAAAAAAGGCCGACAAATGTCGGCCTGCCCTCTTAATAAACAATTAACCGGTTAACGCTAAACCACCTGATAAGTTATAAACACTGCTGTAACCAAGTTCAGTCAGATTTGCTGCCGCAATTTTTGAACGGTTACCACTGCGACACACCAAAATATACAGGTTTTTTTTGTCCAATTGGCCTTGCGTAAGTGCATGAGCCATTCGACTTAAAGGAATATTTAAGGTTTTAGCTATGGGTACGTTTAGCAATGCGCTTAAATTATTAGCACCGTGTTCATAAGGTTCTCGGGTATCAATTAAATACGCATTGCCCTTTACCAGTATTTCTTTTGCTTGGTTAAAACTTAATTGCGAAGTTTCTACAGCAGGCTTGGCATTAACATAACCACAGAGCGTGTTGGCTTGTGTGTGCTGTTGTAAATCTGCTTGCTGTTTTTGTGCGGCAAATTCAGCGTCATTAATATCACCTTTAAGTAAGGCTTGTAATAATGGCGTTTGCTGCTGTTGAACAGCCCAGTTCATTGCAAAGCACTGTTGGTAATCATGCCCTGAACACACCACACTTTGCGGATTAAGCTCTGCTGCTAACATCGTCAAGGAATGTGCCATTTGCATTGCATCCCCGCCATCAAGCGCGGTATTTCCAAGCCCTGCAGGTAAAATTAAATCACCACAAAAACAGTACTGAACATCTCCATTATTCGCTTTTAATAAATAACTCACGCTATCTTGGCTATGCCCTGGTGTGGCTAGCTTTTCGAGTACGTGAGTGGTTAATTGCAATGTGTCGCTATTCGTTGGCCAGCCTAATTTATCAACCTCTCCAGCGACTAGGTTTTCTTTAAGTGCGCTGCGCATTAAATCAAGTGCGCAGTGACGTTCTTGATGCTCATGCGTATTTAAAATAGCGGTAATAGTTAAATTTTGCGTAGTTACTATTTTTTCAAAGCGAGGGATCAGTTCAATAATCGGATCGATAATAAATGCATGTTGATCATCTGTTACATACAACCAACTACATGCACCTTGGTGTCTAAATTGGGTAAGCCCTAAAGCACATAGTTCTTGCAAAGGAAAACTGCTATCAGAAATCACTAAACAGTTAGCTTGTAATACCGTTTTAAGCGCTCTAATTTGTTCACATGCATCATCTATTTGCGCCATCGTAGCAGCAGGGCCAAATGACAAACGAATAGCGTTTTCACTTTGCCACTGTGAGGCTCCCATCGCATCAAGTACAAAGCTCTGCGTAGCTCCCGTGCTGCATGCAGAACCACCGCTTACCCTAATACCTGCAGCGTCAAATAAATCAATAACTTCTTTACTGGTTAAATCGTTAACCGCAAAATTAAGCGTTGTGGGCACAGAGCAGGCAAAGTCATGATTAAAGGTAATACTTCCAAAAGTATCAACTAAGGCGCTATGCAGTTTATCTCGATACAAGTTAAGTACATCTATTGATTTAAAAGTCTCGTCTTGTTTATCTAGCAGCAAACTAAACAGCTTATTGAGCCCAGCTATACCAGGCAGGTTTTCTGTACCAGAGCGCATGCCACTTTCTTGGCCGCCACCGGCTATAAAAGGCGTGTATGGGCTGCCTTGACGAATATACAATAAACCTATGCCTTTAGGTGCATAAAGTTTATGCCCTGAAAAAGGCGCATAATCAATCGTTGTTTCACTTAGGTTGAGCTGTTGTTTGCCAAGCGCTTGTACACAATCAACCATCCAAGTGACTTGGCTATTACGACTACGAATCACCTTTTCTATGGCGCTTAGATCTTGGTAAACACCGGTTTCATTATTAACGGCCATCGTGCAAATCATCAAAGCGTTATCAATATGCTGAGCAATAAAGTCTAAATCTAAAATACCATCACGATTAACCGGAATTGCAATAATGTCAGCGTTAATCTCAAGCACTGTATTCCAATGCTTTAGCGTATTAGGCACCGCTTTATGTTCGGTTGCCCCATACAATAAAACGGGGTTTGGCTTTGTATGGTGTTTTGCATTAATGAGCGTCGATACGATGGCGGTTTGAATTCCCTCAGTAGCACCGGAGGTGAATAAAATATCACCTTGCTGCGCGCCAATAACGGTACGGGCTTTTTGCCTAGTTTGTTCTAATAAGTGCTTGGCTTGAATGCCGGTTATATGAGGACTTGAGGGATTACCAAAACAAATTTGCATAGCATGGCACACCACCTCTGCAATACAGGGCAATACAGGTGTGGTCGCATTTGCATCGAGATAAACTTGAGCTTTGGGTTCATCTGGCAATAAAAACTCTGACATTAAAAACGCACCTTATTACTAAAAAATATATCTTATTCCCAATAGTACATAGTTTTGACAGGAATGAGTAATAATCTTTCGTAATTAAAGTGCGTTTACTATACCTTTTAGTTACCGAGCTCTTGCGCGAGTTCTTCGTGTTTGGATGACCAGGCATTAATAAGTGCTTTGACTAATGATGCTAATGGAATGGCAAAAAACACTCCCCAAAAACCCCATAGCCCACCAAAAAATAGCACCGCAACAATAATAAATACCGGATTTAAATCAACCGCTTCAGAGAACAATAAAGGCACCAATACGTTGCCATCGAGCGCTTGAATAATGCCGTATATAATTAAAACGGTCCAAAATTGAGTTTCTAAACCAAACTGAAACAGCGCTACTGCGGCCACTGGTATAGTTACTAACGCTGCGCCCACAAACGGAATAAGCACCGAAAAGCCTACGAGAACGCCTAAAAGCGCGGCGTACCGTAAGTCCAGTATGGTAAAAGCAATAAACGACACAGAACCAACAATTAAAATTTCAAATACTTTGCCACGAATATAATTCATGATTTGCTGATTCATTTCATGCCACACTTGTAAAATTAAGCGGCGTTGGCGTGGGATCATTTTAGCAATGCTGGCACTGAGCTCTACTTTATCTTTGAGCATAAAAAACACCAGTAGCGGTACCAAAATAAGGTAAATTAACCATGCTACAGCGTCTTTTAATGAATTAAGCGACGCAGATAATACCACTTGGCCAAAGTCGAGTACTTTGGTTTCAACGGTTACTACAATTGACTGTACTTGCTCTGCGCTAATAAGGCTGGGGTATTTATCAGGCAGATCGAGTAAAAACGATTTACCTTGTTCGACCATATGCGGTGTTTCTTGGACTAAGTTACTGCTTTGCTGCCAAAGCACAGGGCCTATAACCAATATTAAAGTGAGCATAATGCCAATAAATATCAGCATTACTATGCTGGTGGCAGTAAAACGCTTAAGGCCAAACCGTTCTAAGTGAACCACAGGCCAATCTAGTAAATAAGCTATGATCAGTGCCACTAACACAGGCACAATCAATGGGCCAAAAAAATACAACATGGCAACCAGTGCCAACAATAAAAAAAGTAAAGTGACTGAATCAGGATCAGAAAACTTTTTTTCATACCATGCTTTTACATATTCAAACACGTAACGGCTCCACTAATAACAACCCCTGTTGTTTATTTAACTTGTAATAATACGCTTTTTTTTGCAAATATCGTTCAATATCATCAGTGTTTTGTTCTTGTGAGATATTAAAGGTAATTGCTTGTTTTAACGATATTGCATCACGCAGCCCTAATTTAAACTGAATAAATTGCTGTGGGCATTTATAAGCGCGTAAATTTAGCTCTAGCATACTCGTTTCGCTACCTATTCACATTAATAATAAGTCCTATAACAGGGCCAATTGAGATTAACCGCAGTTAAATTTAACTTTTTCTTAAAACAACCTCTGCAATGGTTTATCCTTATAGCATCGTTAGCTATCAGGATACGTTAATGCCTAATTCGCATAATAAAGCGCAATTGCCTAGCAATCCAACTCTCAAAGAAATTAATTGGTTTAAAAAGCAAATTAATTGGGGGGAGCTGCCGCATTTTTATCATTTAGTGGCTTCGTCGGTAAGTGAATGTGAAAGTATTTTAGATCACGGATTTGATAATGCCATTAAGCGTATTATCGACAAACGCAATTGGAATTTAGAAGCGCTGGGAATAGACCCCAACGAGCTTTATGAAAAAGAAAGCAATAACAAGCCACGAATTTCACTGCATCAAGTGTTTACCGAGCGTGGTTTTGAATTACAAGCCTTCCCTTTTTCTAATGATACCGCCATCGATAGGTACGCACGACATGATGAATCAATGGAGTTTAGGTTATGGGATCCATTGACTATGAAAACCGTTATTCGCATTAATCAATTACATAAATTCATTGGCTTTTACTTAGACCAAGGCGATGAGGCAGATAAAGCGCTTATATTACATTCTCACAAAGTGGTTCATAAAATTATTGCTTTTTTACAAACTCAATTGAACATTGTTAAGGTTGATGGGGTCACAATAAAGGCGTTTTATCAACTATGTGAAAAGGACAGCCGTTTATACACAGATGATCCTTCAAGTGCTAGTGCCCCTGATAAAAAATAAACAAGGAATATAATGCAGCTAAAATCAGCCTTTATCACTTTATGCAGTGCAGCGCTTACATTTAGCCTACTGATAAGTGAGCCGTTAAAGGCACAAACCAATCTTCAACTGCCCGACTTAGGCACTTCAGCCTTACAAGCATTGCCAATTGAAAAAGAAAAAGCGATTGGTGAAGTGATGATGATGCAGATCAGAGGCTCATCGCCTTTGATTAACGATCCGGTGCTTGATGAATACCTAACAACTTTAGGTAGAAAGTTAGTTGCTAACGCCAATGATGTACGTTTTGGGTTTTCATTCTTTTGGTTAAATAATCCCGAAATCAATGCATTTGCATTTTATGGCGGCCATGTTGGTGTACACACCGGATTAATAGCCCAAGCCGATAACGAGAGTCAATTTGCATCGGTTCTTGGCCATGAAATTGCACACGTCACCCAGCGCCACTTAGCAAGGCGCATTCAGCAGCAACAAGATAATAGCGGGCTTACCATTGCCGGCATGATTGCTGGTATTTTAGCGGCGGTTGTAGCCCCTGATGCCGGTATGGCTATTATTTCAGCCAGCCAAACACAATCAGCTTTCAGTCAGCTGACACATAGCCGTTCTGCCGAGCAAGAAGCAGACAGAATGGGCATGCAAACCCTCAACAACGCAGGGTTTGATGCCAGAGCATCAAGTGAATTTTTAACTAAACTGGCTGCGCAAATTCGTTATAAATATAAACCACCGGCGTTTTTACTCACTCACCCTCTTCCTGAAAGTCGTGTGTCAGATGTTCGCCTTCGTGCCGAGCAATACCCTAAACGCCAGGTAAGCTCGAGCCTTGATTTTGACTTAGCAAAAAGCCGAGTTCTGGCGCGTTACGATAACAAACCCGAAAACGCAGAAGCCTTATTTAGAAAGTTAATGCGCGAAAACATCTATAACAACGTAGCATTACAATACGGTTTAGCTATTAGTTTGCTTGATCAAAAAAAGACGGATGAAGCACAGCCTATTCTTGATGAGTTACTGGCAGACGATCCTAAAAACTTATTTTATATTGATACCAAAACAGATTTACTCATTGCACAAAAAAAAGCCGCAGAAGCTGTTAGTTACTTAAGCGAGTTAAATAACTACCGGCCAAATAACCAAGTGATCACCTTAAATTACGCCAACGCGGCATTAGAGGCTGAGCAATATGAGTTAGCTGAAAATATATTAAAGTCGTTTTTACTGGAAAAACCCGATCACAGTTTAGGCAAACAGCTTTTAACTGACGCCTACAAAAAACAAGAAAAATTGGCGGCCTACCATGAAGCCAATGCCGATGTATTATCTCAGTATGGTGCGTATTTAAAAGCGGCCGACGAAATACAAAAAGCGCTTAATTTTGTAGAGCCAAGTGAAAATGTTAAGCAACAGCGCTTAAAAGCGTTACTCACACAGTATCGGTTATTGCAAAAAGAGCTTGCGAGGCTTTAAGTCTTTAGTGAGTTCACCTAAAATAGCCACAATTTATACTTTGGATGTATTTTTATGTCAGTTACTATTTATCATAATCCGCGTTGTTCAAAATCACGCGAAACCCTTAACCTATTACAAAGTAAAAACATTGAACCGAGTGTTGTTGAATACTTAAAAACACCCCTTTCTCATGAGCAAATTAGTACCTTAGTTTCTCAACTTGGGTTTAATTCGGCACGTGATTTGATGCGCACCAAAGAAGAGCAGTACAAAGCACTTAATTTAAAAGATGAAAACAGCGAGTCAGTGCTTATTGATGCCATGGTCAATCACCCAAAACTAATTGAGCGCCCTATTGTAGTAAATAACAATAAAGCCGCCCTAGGTCGCCCGCCTGAAAACGTATTAAGCGTTCTATAATGAGCACAACCATCGTGGTGCTGTATCACTCAAGCCATGGCTCAGTAGAGGCTATGGCGCATGAGATTGCAGAGTCAATAGAGCAACAAGGCGCAACCGCATTACTGCGTACTTTTGTGGCCAAAAACCCGCATGACATTGTGATCAGTAAAGATGATTTAGTTGCCTGCGACGGGCTTGCATTTGGTACGCCGACCCGCTTTGGCATGATGGCCTCACAAGCAAAAACGTTTTGGGAAACCACCAGCGATCTTTGGCTCAAAGGCCAACTTATTGATAAACCTGCCTGTGTGTTTTCATCATCAAGCAGTATGCATGGTGGCAATGAAGCAACCCTACTCAATTTATCATTGCCTTTGTTACACCATGGGATGATGTTGATGGGCGTACCTTACGATGTACCTGAGTTGCTCGGCACCGAAACAGGAGGAACACCTTATGGCGCCTCGCACGTTGCAGGTAGCAATAACAGCTCAACCCTGAGTAAGGATGAAATTAAAATATGTCAAAGCGTAGGAAAACGCCTGACTCAAGTTGCGAGTAAACTTAAATGATTCAAGCAAGCGAGCCTGCTAAAAAACCGATTACCATTAAATTTCAGCGCCTAGCCTTATTTGGTTATATTGGTCTGCTTATTTTAATGCCGTTATGGATATTTGTATTAGCCCCTAGAGACGGCCACAGTAACACCTTTCTTTTCTTAGTGTATGTATTGCCACTATTACTGCCATTAAAAGGCATATTACAAGATAAAACCTACACCTATGCGTGGGCTAATTTTATTGTTATGTTTTATTTTATTCATGGCTTTACATTGCTGTGGGTCGCACAAGATGAGCTTATATGGGTATTACTTGAGTTATTATTTGCCTCATCTATGTTTATTGGCTGTACTTATTATGCGCGCCATAGAGGGCAAGAACTTGGGCTTAAAATTCGCAAGCTTAAAGATGAGCTCGCTGAAGAAAAAGCTGCACACGAGCACGATAAAAACAATCCGTAATAAATACCCAACAATGCAAAAACGCGCTAATTAGCGCGTTTCAGATTGACGATAAACCCTGCTTTTTTGCAGGGTTTATTATTTTTGAGCAGCCGAAGGCTGCGATCGCGATATTTTTCTGTTGCTATTATTATTCTTT
>JGI24522J20083_1000154_pt1 | contig 32030 bp, 30 predicted proteins | sample LinPmetageLP47_FD_20083 | JGI IMG/M metagenome (IMG submission 20083)
AGTTCGTCCAGCAGTTCCTCGGATATGGTCATCGTCCTTGCTCCTCTCAGGAAGCATGGACCAGATCGCAGTTACACAGAAGATCGGACACTCTCCTCTTCAGCAGTCAGGTTGAAGATTGGCAGACGCTGCACATCCTCCTGATAGCGCTTGCGGTCTTCATCGGACATGTTGCCCTGCGCGTCAGCATTGAAATCTTCCATCAAGACGCGTGCCTGCTCTTGCTCGACTTCCACGTCAGCAGTTTCGGAGCCTTCGATATTCACCGTTGGATCTTTGGCTTCTTCGACAACCACATTGGCATCGTCGCTTTGCTGCACATTGACGTTGGCTTCTTTCTGCTGAACGGCGACTTTGGCCTCGCCGGCTTCGTCTACGTTCACATCAGCTTCAGCATTTTCGATGGTCACCTTCGGCTCTGCTTCCTCGATGGTGATTTTGGGCTCGGGGCGTACAAACTTTACGACGGGCTCGGGCTGATCCAGATCAACAATCGGCTCACCGGTGTTCACGTCGACCTTTGGCTTCGGCACTTGCACGGTGACGACCGGTTCGGGAATGCGAACGGTAACTTGTGGCTGGGCCTGTTCGATGGTGATAATCGGAGCCTGCTGCTGCACACGTACGTTTGGCTCAGGTACCTGTACGGTCACTTCTGGTTGACCTTGCTCAACAGTCACGACAGGCGCATCCTGAGATACATTCACATCTGGCTCGGGTACTTTAACGTCGACTTCCGCATCTTTCTGCTCGACAACGACCTTGCCGCCGGCCACGTCCGCGGCCGCAGCAACACCGGTTTCTGAACGTTCGATTTTCTCTTCAGCGTTCTTGCTTGGATCGGCGGAGTGCGTTTCAGCCAACACCGGAGCAGCTGCGAAAAGGGCTGCGGCGGAGACGCCGGCCAAGAGTGTTTTTGTATAGTTCATAAGGTCTCTCCCTTATGTTTGGTTTCATTTTACGAATTGGCTTTCGCACGTCTCGTGCATGGGGAAACAATCGATTAATAGCCGCTGTGTTCCATAAAAAGCTTGCGGATATTGTTCGACGTCGTGAACCGCTTGATGACGCGGTCGCCGGTGACAGCGACAGCTTCGCATTCCGGCACGGCGAGGCGCAGCAATCAGGCAGTGGACCCTCCGGTAGTCACAGGAGGGTCCGACCTTAGTACAGTAAGGGGGGTGCGGGCGTACCGAGCGCTTAGTTCGCTGCCGCGATGGCCAGCACCTCGATCAGGTAATGCGGCTGCGCCATGCGCGCTTCGACGCAGACCCGGGTGGGGGGCGTTACAGGCGCGACCCATTCGTCCCAAACCGCATTCATCCCGGCGTAGTTATCCATATTCGCGAGCCAAATTTGCACCGAGATCAGGTTTTCGCGGGTGGTGCCCGCCTGATCAAGAAGGTCATCGACCTTAGCAAAGACATCGCGGGATTGGGCGGTGATATCACCATCTTTCAACTGCGAAACCTGTCCGGCAAGATGCACTTGGCCGTTGTGAATGGAAATCGCGGAAAAGCGGGCCGAGCCGCCGATTTTTCTGAGGCTGTCTGTCATTGGATGTTCCTTACAACTATCTGCAGCCATGTAGACAGGGGGGCTATGTTCAGGCAAAGTTCATTATCTGAAATCTACTTCAGGAAGTTTGAAATTGGCGATCAAGATCGAAATGCTACGCTGCTTTTGCGCAGTGGTGGAACAAGGCAATCTAAACGATGCCGCATTACAATTGGCGCGCACGCCTTCGGCGGTTTCGATGATGCTCAAGCAATTTGAGGAACATATCGGCGCGGCTCTGTTCGAGACGGCACGGAAAGCACGGCTGACGCAATTGGGTGAGATGATCTATAGCGAGGCGCGGCGCGAAATTGATCACTTCGGGCGGACTGTCTCAGCCATTGAAGGGCTGTCGCGCGCCGAAGAAGGGCTGGTGCGGCTGGCAGTGACGCCTTCGGTCGCGACTGTGGTGTTGCCTGCTGTGATCCGGCGGTTCCGTCGTGATCATCCAAAAGTACGGATCGACATGCGCGACATGGACAGCGCCGCCGTGCAGCGCGAGATGGAGGCCGAGCGGGCCGACATCGGGCTGGGCAGCGTTGCGGGCGGACCGAACTTTGATCGCAAGCTGCTTTTCTCTGATCCTTTCGGCGTGGTCTGCGCGCCGGAAGACCCGCTGGCCCTGCGCGCAGAGACGGTGGCCTGGGCTGACCTCGTTGCAGTTGATTTCATCACACATGGGCTGTGCCACTTGATTGATGACGTGGCGTTTGCCCCCATTCTTGAGGCCGCGACAATGTCGGTGCCCAATACCGCGTCGCTGCTGGCGCTGGTGCGCGGTGGGGTCGGCCTTACCCTTCTGCCGCGCCGTGCGGTGCCAGAGGACGATCCCAGATTGGTCTTTCTGCCGCTCGCGCAGAGCAATGCACAGCGTCATCTTTACCTCGTTTCACAACCCCGCCGTCTGCTACCGCCAGCCGCGGAGGCATTCTTGGCGGCGCTCGAAGCCGAGCAGGACGGGTAGGAATTTCAGTTTTCCTGTAGTAAATTAAATTTAATCGAATTTGATTGAAGAGCCATGTTCAGGCTTACTGTCGCCAAGCATCCGGGACACCCCGGCCAGACAGGAGACAGCCCAATGAACGTCATGACAGACCTAAACCGCAATTACATCGCAGGCGCATGGGTTGCGGGCAGCGGCGAGATCGAAAACCACAATCCATCCGACGTGTCCGAGGTGGTCGGTCGCTACGCACAGGCCAGCGCCGCGCAGCTGGATGAGGCGCTCAGCGCGGCACGGAAGGCTCAGGCGATCTGGGCAGGCTACGGCCCCGAGCGTCGGCACGACGTGTTGATGGCCATTGGCACCGAAATGATGCGCCGCGCCCCCGAACTGGGCGAACTTCTGTCGCGCGAAGAGGGCAAGCCACTGGCCGAGGGCAAGGGCGAGGTCTACCGCGCCGGGCAGTTCTTTACCTACTACGCCGCTGAATGCCTGCGCCAAATCGGTGACACGGCCGACAGCGTACGCGCAGGCGTGGAGATTGACGTGCGCCGCGAGCCGGTGGGTGTGGTGGCTGTGATCAGCCCGTGGAACTTCCCCACGGCGACCGCCAGCTGGAAAATCGCCCCGGCGCTGGCCTATGGCAACGCGGTGGTCTGGAAACCCGCCAATGTAACCCCCGCTTCAGCCGTGGCACTGACCGAGATCATCAGCCGCCAAGACATTCCCGATGGTTTGTTCAACCTCGTCATGGGCGCAGGCCGCGAGATTGGGCAAAAGCTGGTGGAGAGCCCCGAGCTGGATGCAATTTCATTCACGGGCTCAGTTCCAGTGGGGCGCGGCATAGCCGCTGCCGCCGTGCAGAATTTCACAAAGATCCAGATGGAGATGGGCTCGAAAAACGCGCTGGCCGTGATGGATGATGCCGATCTCGACCTCGCCGTGAGCTTGGCACTTGGCGGTGCCTTTGGCGGCTCGGGGCAGAAATGCACAGCGTCTTCGCGGTTGGTGGTCCACGCGGCGGTGCATGACGCCTTTGTCGAGAAGCTGGTCGCGGGGGCCAAGGCTATGAAGGTCGGCCCGGCGCTGGCGGACGGCACGCAGATCGGTCCGGTGGTCAGCGAAGAGCAGCTTCAAGCCAATCTAGGCTACATCGAACTGGGCAAATCCGAAGGCGCGGTACTGGAATGTGGTGGCACGCGGCTGAGCATGGAAACCGAGGGCTACTACATGTCACCCGCAGTTTTCACCGGCACGACCAATGACATGCGCATCAACCGCGAAGAGATGTTCGCCCCCATCGCCTGTGTCATCAAAGTCGGCAGCTATGCCGAAGCGCTTGAGGTGGTGAACGACACCGAATTTGGCCTGACCTCGGGCATCGTCACCCGCTCCATCGCGCGGGCCACGCATTTCCGCCGCAACGCGCGCAGCGGCTGCGTCATGGTCAACCTGCCCACTGCGGGCACCGACTATCATGTGCCCTTCGGCGGGCGCGGCAACTCGTCTTACGGCCCGCGCGAGCAGGGCTCTTATGCCGCAGAATTCTACACGACGGTCAAGACCGCCTATATCGCGGCAGGCACGCCGGAGGAGCTGGCGTGACCTATCGCATCGACTGTCTGCAATATGCGAACTGGTCAGAGAAGATCTTTCGCCAGATGCGCGAGGGCGGTGTGGATGCGGTGCATGTCACCATCGCCTACCACGAAAACTTCCGCGAGACGGTGCTGAACATCGAAGCCTGGAACCGCTGGTTTGAACAATTCCCGGATCTGATTTTTCAGGGCCGGACCGGCGATGACGTGCGGCTTGCGCGGGAGACGGGGCGCACGGCGATCTTCTTTGGTTTCCAGAACCCCAGCCCGATCGAGGATGACATCGGCCTCGTCGAGATCGTCCACACCCTCGGCGCGCGGTTCATGCAACTGAGCTACAACAACCAGTCCCTGCTGGCGACGGGCTGCTACGAGGCCGAAGACCCGGGCCTGACCCGCATGGGTCGCGAGGTGATCGAAGAGATGAACCGCGTGGGCCTTGTGGTTGATATGAGCCATTCGGCGGACCGCTCCACGTTGGAGGCGATTGAGCATTCCACGCGCCCCATCGCAATTACCCACGCGAACCCGGCACAATGGGCACCAGCACGGCGCAACAAATCCGATGCGGTGATCCGTGCGCTGACCGAAAGCGGCGGCATGATCGGGTTTTCGCTCTATCCGCATCACTTGAAAGACAAGAGCGCCTGCACGTTGCATAGCTTTTGCGAAATGGTGGCACGCACCGCCGAAAAGTTCGGCAGCAGCAGCCTCGGGATCGGATCGGACCTTTGCCAAGACCACCCCGACAGCGTCGTTGATTGGATGCGCATGGGGCGCTGGACCAAACGGGTCGACTACGGCGAAGGCTCGGCAGCCGCGCCGGGCTTCCCTGACATGCCCGACTGGTTCCGCGACAACCGCGATTTCGGCAACCTCGAAACTGGTCTGCGGACGGTAGGTTTCGACCCGGAGGAAGTGGCCGGGATCATGGGAGAGAACTGGCTTCAATTTTTCGACTTGAGCTTTGGTACTGTGCGTAAGACGCAGGCCCACTGGGCTGCGGAATGATCCGTTAGTCCGATTCATCACGACCATAGTCCTTTAGGGAGGATTGAATGACGGACCAAACTCAAAGCCCGGCGGCGCAAACGCCAAGTGCCGGGCATATCAACAAGCCCCTCTTTGCCATCACGGGGGGCTTCATCGCGGCCTTCTGTCTTCTGGCTCTTTTTGACCTAGAGCTGCTCTCGGTGATTGTCGACAGCAGTTTTGCCTTTTCGGCCAAGTACTTCGGCCTCTATTGGCAGGTGCTTTTGCTGGCCACTTTCTTGATCGGCTCGGTGCTGATCGTCCTGCCGGGCAGCCGCGCGATCATGGGCGGGCTGGCACTGCCGGAATTCTCGACCTTCCAGTGGGGGTCGATGATCATGTGTACCCTGCTTGCGGGGGGCGGCGTTTTCTGGGCCGCGGGTGAGCCGATGGCGCATTTCCTGTCCTCGCCGCCGCTTTTTGGTGCCCAAGCAGGCACACCCGAAGCTGTCGCGCCCGCGCTGGCGCAAAGCTTTATGCATTGGGGGTTCCTCGCCTGGGCGATCCTTGGCGCGCTGACCACGGTGATGCTGATGCATTACCACTATGAAAAAGGCCTGCCATTGGCCCCGCGCACGCTGCTTTATCCGCTGTTCGGCGAGCGTGCGATCAAAGGGCCGATCGGGCTGGCAGCGGATGCGTCCTGCATCATCGCCGTGGTTGCGGGCACCGTGGGGCCAATCGGCTTCCTTGGGTTGCAGGTCAGCTATGGTCTCAACACGCTCTTTGGTATCCCCGACAGCTTTGCCACTCAGGCCATTGTGATCGCAGGGCTGGTTGCACTCTATACGATCTCGGCGATGACCGGGCTGACCCGTGGGATCCAGCTGCTGAGCAAGATCAACGTGATCCTCGCTGCCTGCTTGCTGCTGTTCATGCTGGTTTTTGGCCCGACGGTTTTCATCTTCAAGAGCTACTTCGCGGGCCTTGGCTCCTATCTTGGTAACTTCTTCGGTATGGCGCTTTATCGCGGCGAGGCTGGGCTTTTTGGAGAGCCGGGCTGGCTCGGTTGGTGGACCGTGTTCTTCTGGGGCTGGTTCATGGGCTACGGGCCACTGATGGCGATGTTCATCGCGCGGATCTCGCGGGGGCGGTCGATCCGGTCGATCATCATCATGCTGTCGCTTGTTGCACCGATCATCACCACCTTCTGGTTCACCATCATCGGCGGCACGGGCATCGCGTTCGAGCTTGGCAACACTGGCTCGGTCTCGACCGCCTTTGAAGGCTTCAACCTGCCGGCGGCGCTTTTGGCGATCACGCAGCAACTGCCTATGGGCTTTATCATATCGCTCTTGTTCCTGATCCTGACCACGATCTTCGTGGCCACGACGGGCGACTCGATGACCTATGTGATTTCGGTCGCCATGTCGGACGAGGATATGTCTTCGATGCCGGTCCGGGTGTTCTGGGGCATCGGCATGGGGCTGGTGGCGATCATCCTCGTCTCGCTCGGCGCTGGCGGTGTCGGCAAGCTACAAAGCTTTATCGTCGTTACCGCGGTGCCGGTGTCGCTGGTGCTGTTGCCCTCGCTTTGGGATGCGCTGCGCATCACGCTGGCAAAGGGACGCGATACTAAAGCCTGAGAAAACCGCCGGGCGGCCCGCAAAGGGGCGCCCGGCATGAGACTATGATATCATCCAGGAGGAGGCACGTGATGAAACATGACCAGCTTAACCCCGATTGCGTCGCCTTGCGCCCGGCTGAAACCGTGATGCGACTGGCGCGGATGGGATCATTTCACCAATCACGGCTGTCCTTCATGCGGGTGCTCCTGCGGCGGCTCAAGGCTGAGAACTGGCGCTTTGAGCGCCGCGCCTTCGAGATCGACGAGAACAGTGTTGGCCATGCGGTCTATACCATGCACGGACCTTCACACAGCTACAGCCTTGTCGCTTTTGCCCATGATCTGCCCCCCGAGCAACGTTCCGACCGTGTGATCGCTACCGCTTGGGACACGACCTTTGCCCTATTTGATGGCCTGCCCACTGAGGCCGACATCACCCGCCTGTCACAGAATGTCCCGCTGCAAGAGGCTGGGCGCGTCACAACCTCCGAGCTCACAGTCTCCCGCGCGAACCGTTCGGTGCGGCTGTTCGATCACGTCGTTGATTGTCTGAGCCGGGGCGAACAACCGGAAGCGGCGGATGTCGACGCGGTGGGCTATCTGATGCGAACCACGGCGGTTTACGGCTCCGGCAAGCTTGGTGCTGCCGACCGCGAGAGCATCGCCGATCGCCCTGAGTTCGCCGCGCCCTTCCAAGCCGAAATGCTGACTGTTTTCTTGATTCGAGGCTTCGTGCTGGACCTTGTTGAACATCTCGCTGCGCGCAAGGGCGGGGCCGGGGCCGTGAAGCTCGATCCTGCCATGCGCCGCCACTTTGGCATCGGCAATTCCACCGGCCTTGGTATGGCGCCTTTCTTACTGAACCACCCCATCCTGCTCAACAACTGGATCAAGGCCCGCGAGACCGCACTGGCCCGCGTGCGCTCCTTGCCGGTCATCTCTACCACGGAAACCGAGGCCTTTTTGACCATGCTCCGCCGCGGCCGGCGTAATGTGGACGACTGGCATTCCGAGCATCCGTTGCAATGCGACAAGATTGATGGGCTGAAGGCTGACCTTGATCGGCTTGACGCACATCTGGCTAGCGGCGCGCTCACGGCGCCCATGCCATGGGATGCGCTCTACCGCTGGGCCGAGGGCGCGCTGAGCTTTGAGGGGCAAGAGCTTCTCGTGGCGCTGATGATGGAGCCTTACGGTGCACTTGTCGACGATCTGCCCAACCAGATGAGCGCGGATGAGGGCGCTGGGTTCCGCATCGACGGCAGCATGACCGCGGCCCAGTTGCGCGGCATCCTGGAGCGTGACTATGCGTGGGCGCTCAAGATCGACTGGGACAGCCCCGAGAGCCAGGCCAAGGCCTGGTATGTCTCCATCGAGAAGCTCGAGCCGCGCCTTGGTGAGCGGCATCTGGAGCCGGTCGCCCCCTATGAACAACCACTGGCACCGGGACGGGATGCGGCGTTATTGTTCAGGGCACTTGACGATGAGGCCGATCAGACCCGCGTGGCGGATTTCCTGCTGCGCCATCCGGAGCATCGTCACATCCTGCGCCGCGTGCAGATCGTCGCCCGCCATCCCTATGCCGAGATCCGCGACAACACGGTCGGTGCTGATATCCTGCCCATCGACCTGTTGCGCGCCAAACTGTCCTTTTTCGGGGCCTGCCATTTCGACCCGCGCTCAGACCGTTGGGTGCGGATCAACATGTTCCGCAACGCGCCGTTCCCGCATGAGCTGGCCGAAATGGAGTTCGCGGGTTGGACCTATCCCGCGTTGGTAGAGGTGCCGGTATGATCTGTTCGCTGAATGAAATCGAAGCCCTCGCACGCAAGGCCGCGCGGGGCGGCGGCATGAGCTGGGGGCTTGCCGAGGAGGCCGGCAAGGCCGTGCGCTGGCTCAGCGATAATGGGTTCCCGGGGCCGTCGTTGCTTGCTGAATTGCTGCGGCAGAACGATGGTAAAACCTATTCCGAACTTGCGGTGCAGCAGGGGAATGACGGTGTTCTCCGCGCGCAAAGCGGTCTGCTTTGTCCGATCATCGCCGGGGCACTGATCTGCGATCAGGCCGACGATCTGAAGGGCGGGGCAGAATTGCGGCTTGGCAATGTCGCGGTGCCTTTGCTGTTGGCCCCCTTTGCCAGCGAAGCCGCCCGTTCCGCCGGGGTCAGCATTGCGTTGGAATGGAGCGGGGTGAAGCTCAATCTCGGCGGTGCCGCGCCTGGTGGGGAAGGTGCTGAGGCTGCTTTGCGCGTGGCTTCCACAGAAACGGTCACCTTGTCCCGCGCCATTCGACCGGCAGACGGGACGGTTCGGCCATGCTCTGATCGGGATGTATCAAGCGAGACAATGCAATCGCTGGAAAACTACGCGCAGCGCACCTATGCCCCTGCCACTGCCGAAAGCCGCGCCGGGGCGGGGGCCGGGCAAGAGAGCGACTAGCAGTGTTCTCGCGGGGCAATTGCGCGGACATGGGGTGCGGGGGGCAACCTTTCCACCTTCGATGGGGACCAGCCATAGCAATCAGGCGGTTTTATTTACGTCTTTTTCGCCGCGCTAGGGCTCGCCGCGTGATCGAAAAGAGAAGGATTAGGCGGCGTCTTGCAACGGCAGCCGCTTATCTTCGATGCCGATAGGCACGACGAAGTAGAATTCGCTTCCGACACCCTCGACACTGGTCACGCCGATATCGCCGCCGTGGGCCACGATTATGCCCTTGGAAATGGCCAAACCCAGTCCGGTTCCGCGGTGTTTTCGCGTGTCTGATGAATCGACTTGGGTAAATTTGTCAAAAATTCTCGCGCAGTCGTCTGGTGAGATGCCGCAGCCAGAGTCCGCAACAACGATCCGCACCGCCCCGGTTTCCGCTCTGACAGACACGAAAACCCCTCCATTTCTCGGTGAGAATTTGACAGCGTTTGAAAGCAAGTTGCGAACAACCTGGGCTATTCTGTCAGGATCCACATTGCCGATAATCGGTCCGTCATCCCCTGTATAGAAATACTCTACCTCTTGTTCCGTATCATAGGACATCATGGTCTCGATTTCATCTTTTACGATGGTGACGATATCCGAAGGGCGCTTGGACACCTCAAGGTTTCCTGTATCTATTCTCTCGAAATCCAAAAGATCGTTCACGAGCAAATTTAAAATATTCGAATTTTTTGCTGCCATCGCGACCAATCTTTCTGCGGGGGCCGACAATTCAATTATTTTTCCAGATTTCAGCATTTCAAGGGAGCCTTTTATCGATGTTAAAGGCGTCCGTAATTCATGGCTGACCGTCGAAATAAACTCGCTCTTGCTTTTGTCAGAGGCCATTGCGCGTATCTGGGCGAGCCTCAATCGTTCATTGTTGTATTTAAGCCGCCGGAACATAAGCCATAAGCCAGCCGATGGGATGGAGAGTGCCAGCAGGATCATACCGGCCATCAGCACAGCGACGAAGGCGTATTCAACGCGCACAGCCGCCGTTTTGCTTGTTTGGTCCATGTAGGTCTCAGCGATCGCGACCAATCGCCCGCTGTCATATACTGGCAAATAGGTTTCGCTATATAAATCGGGGCGATTGGGCTTCGACCGCCCGTTCTCTACGGTAGTATAGGCCTCTCCGGTTTTCACAACGGATGCGGCAATTGCATTGTGCTTGCCCAGACTTTCACCTGTGGCGGCGGGATCATCGGATTCAAAGCGGAGCACACCATCGGGGCTGAAAATTTTGAAACGGAAGACACCGCCAAAGCTGGCGAGATCACGGAACGCATCCCAATGTTCCGGTTCAATCCGCTGCCCGTCAGCCAAGGCAGCTATTTCTGGAACCTGCTTTACCGCAAATTCCGCCCACTCGAGCGACCGCCGGGACGCATCACGTTCCACCCCATGGTGAACCATAACGATGGCGATCTGATAGGTCATGAACGCCAATAAGATAAAAAACCCAAGAGTAACGGCTATGATGGCTTTCGGATCAATACGTGCGGGCACAGGTGCTGTTGGGGCCGTAAGGCCGTTTGCGCTGTGGGGAGTGCTGTTAGATTTTCTCATGCACTTTTCCTGATGTCCAAACGTCGCTTTTGAAGGGAATTCAAAGCCCTGCCGTTTAGCATAAAATTTTACGCTTCTGCGCTACTAAGTAACTTAACCAGCTTTTTTGCTAGTAGGCGAATTAGGCAAAATTGAGGCCCATTAGGTGCTTACTCTGGGCATCTGGTGGATCCTGCGCTCCACCAGACACGCTGACATGGACAGCCCGCGGTCAGCGAGCTGTCATATCAGCGGATCTGAGAACGGTTGTGGGCTGGAACTCAGCATCTCAGTCGTGAGGGGATCGTTCTAGCCGCTGAAAGCTAGATATATCAGGGGCGGTCCATCAGGCTGATGTCTGCTTTTTATTGTGGAAAATGAACCCGATGAAGTTCAGCAAAAGCTGTGCGGCCAAGATCTGCGTGCTTTCAGAAGGGTCATAAGCTGGGGCGACTTCAACCAGATCAATGCCCACCACATCGCCCCGCTTGCTGAGACCTTGAAGGATTTCTAATACGTCATAGTAGTGGAATCCGCCATGACTTGGGGTGCCCGTGCCCGGCGCGATGGACGGGCAAAACGCATCAATATCAATTGTGACGTAATAGCGAGCACCTTCCGGAATCCGCTCGAGTACCGACTGCGTGCCAAGCGCGCGCACTTGTCGCACAGATAGGATATCGGATCCCCGTGCGCGCGCATCAATGTAGCCTTCTCTTGCGGTGGAGGACACGTTGCGGATGCCCAATTGGGTCATGCCGGATACATAGTCCCTTTCTATAGCGCGGCGCATCGGGTTGCCGTGCCCGTCGGTTACGCCCTTGCGTTCATCGACGAAATCAAGATGAGCGTCGATCTGCACCACATGGATCGGGCCGTTTTCGGCACAATTATCTTCAAAGGCTTTGATGCAAGGAATGTTGATCGAATGGTCGCCACCAATGGTCACGGGCAGGGCACCAGCGTCGAGAATTTTCTTAACCCCATAGGCAATACTGGCGTGGCTTTCGTCAGTTTTAGTATGGATGATATCGGCATCCCCGATGTCGACGATCCGCACAGACGCATCCAGATACGTCGCGTCGTCTTCGTGATCATAGGCACCGGCATGACCAAAGCTGAAAAGCGTGGATGCCTCACGAATAGAACGCGGACCGAACCGCGCCCCTGCGCGGTACTGACACCCGAAATCAAACGGTGCTCCTAGTACCGCAACATCAGCGTCGATCTTGTCCCAATCCTGCACGTAGGGCTTCTTGCCAAAAGTTGCGATCCCGACAAAAGGCAGGTCGAGCCGCCCCGTTTCATAGCCATGTGATGACATATTTTATTCACCTTCAATTGTTTGTTTTTAAAGGGCCGTGCGTTTTATCATATATCGCTTCCACCAAAACAGGGCCGGAACCCTCGGAGGTTTCAATCTGCTCTCCATAATGTGCGCGCAGCATAGTCGCACACAAGGAACGAAAGCAGACAGGACACGTTGTTTCCATACAATTCATTTGAAATTACTGCGGAGGCATTCATGACCGGCCAGATCACCACCATCAATCCAGCGACAGAGCAAACTCTGGAAACCTACACCCTCATGACCAACGACGAAGCGCGAGACGCCGTGCGTGGTTGCCATGATGCTTTCCTCGACTGGCGGCTGAAATCGACCAAGGATCGCGCCGAGATCATCCGAGCTATCGGCAAGGAACTTTCCAACAGCAAAGAAGATTTTGCCCAGCTCATGACTCGCGAGGTCGGCAAGCTAATCGGCGACAGCCGCGACGAAATCGATCTGTGTGTGCAAATCTGTAACTTCACTGCTGATCACGGACCTGACGCGCTGGCCGACGAGGAACGCGATATTCCCGGTGGCACGGGTGTCGTCCACTATGCCCCTCTGGGTGTCATTTATGGTATCCAGCCGTGGAATTTCCCCTGCTATCAGGTGGTGCGCTATGCCATCTCCAACTTGATGACGGGCAACGGCGTTCTTCTCAAGCACGCGGAAAACTGTACCGGGTCGGGGCTTTTCCTGCGTGATCTGATGGAGCGAGCAGGCCTTCCAAAGAACCTCTTTACGGTGCTCTTGATTGACCACGACCAGTCCGATCTGGTTATTGAAAACGATCTGGTGCGCGGCGTGACCCTGACAGGCAGCGATACCGCTGGCCGGACCGTGGCGCAGAAAGCGGCGGAGCAGCTGAAAAAGTCCGTGCTCGAACTTGGATCGAACGACGCTTACATCGTTCTGGACGATGCCGATATCGATCTCGCGGTGGATACTTGTGTCACGGCGCGGATCTACAACAACGGCCAGACCTGCGTGAACGGTAAGCGCTTTATCGTCACGGCGAAAAATTACGACGCTTTTGTCGAGGGCTACACCCAGAAGATGAAAGCGATCAAGATGGGTGATCCGACGGACGCCGACATCGGTCTTGGACCAATGGCGCGCAACGATCTGCGCGACAAGCTGGCGGAGCAGGTGGCAGAAAGCATCAAAAAAGGCGCGCGCGCCGTGGTCGGAGGCGAGACACCGGACCGCAAGGGTGCCTATTACCCCGCGACCGTGCTGGTCGACGTGAAGCCTGGCCAGCCCGCCTATGACGATGAGCTGTTTGGTCCCGTCGCTTCCGTGATCCGCGCCGAGAACGACGAAGACGCCATGCGCATCGCCAACGACAGTCGCTATGGCCTTGGTGGTGGTATCTTCAGCCGTGACGAGGCGCGCGCACGCAAGCTGGCGAGCGAGCAGTTCGATACCGGTATGATCACGCTCAACGGGTACAATATTGCGCTTCCGAACATGCCATTCGGCGGTGTGAAAAACTCGGGCTACGGGCGCGAGCATGGCGGCTTTGGCATGAAGGAGTTCGTCAACGCCAAATCGATTTATATGACGGATCAAGAGGCGAAGTGATGGCGCATCATGACACCGATGTCGCCATCATCGGGGCCGGCACTGCCGGCCTCGCTGCCGAGCGGAGCGCGCGTCGCGATGGCGCGCGCACTCTCCTGATTGACGACGCCTTCCGTGGCACGCTGTGTGCAAATACGGGCTGCATGCCGTCCAAGCTTCTTATCGCTGCGGCAAACGCGGCGCATAATGCCCATGGCACGGGCGTATTCGGTGTTAATGTGGGTCACGTCGAGGTCGACGGGCAGGCGGTGCTAGAACGCGTCCGCCGCGAGCGCGACAAATTTGTGAAAGCAACGCGTGCTTCGTTTGACAAACTTCCGGCTGGAACCTGCATTCAGGCGCGCGCGCATCTTGCCGGTCTGAACGCNCTCACCCTCGACAACGGTGACACGGTAAGCGCCAAGTCGATTGTGATCGCGACCGGATCTTATGCGCGCATCCCCGAGCCGTTCGAAGGCCTCGGCGATCTTGCCCTCACCAACGAGAGCGTGTTCGAGATGAATGATCTCCCCGGCTCGCTTGCTGTGATCGGGGGCGGTGCGATCGGGCTGGAGCTGGCGCAGGCTATGTCGCGGCTTGGTGTCGAAACGGTCCTTTTTGATCAAGGCGATACACTCGGCGGCGCGCGGGATTCAGACGTGCAGGCCGCAGTTGTCAACATCATCGGGGAGGAGCTTCCGCTCCATCTTGGCGTCGACCTGAATGTCGAAAAACTCGATGGTCGCGTGCAACTGTCGTGGTCCGGTGCCTCTAGCGGCAAGCGCGCGTTCGACCGCGTTCTCGTCGCGACAGGCCGTCCGCCTGCCTTTGAGGGACTCGGGCTTGACGCGGCAGGGCTTGAGCTTGATGAACATGGCGTGCCGGTCTTTGACCGCACCACGATGCAATGCGGCGACACGTCCGTTTTTATCGCGGGTGACGTGAACGCTGACGCGGCCGTGCTGCACGAGGCAAGTGACGAGGGAAACGTGGCAGGGAGCAACGCCGCTGCCTATCCGTCGATAAATGCCCACCCGCGTATGCCGACCTTCACGCTAACCTTTAGCGATCCGCCGCTCGCCATACTCGGCGAGGGTCCGGATGAGAACACGTTAACCGGCTGTGCCTCCTATGCGGATCAGGGCCGTGCCAAAGTCGAAGCGCGCGCGAAGGGTCTTGTCCGGCTTTATGCTGCGCCTGACGGGCGTCTGACCGGCGCCGAATTGTTTTGCCCCGGTGCCGACCACATGGCGCATCTGCTTGTTCACGCAATCCAGCGTGGCGAGACGGCAAGCGACCTGCTGAACATGCCATTCTACCACCCAACCCTTGAGGAAGGCCTGAAATCGGCGCTGCGCGAGATCTGTGCCGCAACGCCAGCCGCCCTGCCGATCGGACGCGGGTCCAACGACCCGCCGGGGGCCTGACCCTTAGGGTTCGGCGGTCAGTCGCCCCACTCGATGCGGATGGCTAAACTATCGATCAAAAAGTCGATCAAGATCCGTGTTTTCGGGGTGAGCACGTTCGAGCGGGGATAGACCAGCCACAAAACCGAATTGTCGTTCAGCTTCCATTTCGGCAACACCCGTATCAGGCGGCCCGAGGCAAGCTCGTCAGTGACGCTCCAGAGCGAGTTGATCGACACGCCCGCACCGGCAAGGGTCGCTTCGCGCTGCGCGTCGCCGTCGTCTACGATGGTGCGGCAGTTCATACATGCCGGATCAAGAAGCGCGGTCGCCCCCTCGGGCCCGATCAGTTCGCGTGGCTCTAGGTCTTTCCAAGCGGTAAAACGATGCCCCTCAAGCTCTGCCGGGGTCTGCGGTGCGCCATGTGCTGCGATGTATTCAGGGGAGGCGCATAATACGCGGGTGTCCTCTGCCAGCTTGCGCCCCTTGAGGCTGCTGTCTTTCAGGGGCGCGCTGCGTAGGGCAAGGTCAAAGCTGCCCTCGATCGCATCGAAACGGGTGTCGGACAGGCGGAGGTCCAGCGTCAAATCGGGAAATAATGCGTGGAACCTGGGCAACAATGGCATGATATGCCGCTGCGCAAAACTGCTCGGTGCGGCAAAGCGCAATGTGCCCTTCGGGCTGGTTTCACTGCCGCCAAGGACGGCTTTGGCTGCCTCTGCCTGCGCTAGAATTTCGCGTGCATAGGGTAGGAAATCGGACCCCTCGAGGGACAGCGACACCTTGCGCGTGGTCCGGTGCAGCAGCTCGACACCAAGCTCGTGCTCTAATTTGGCGAGCCGTGCGCTGGCCACCGCCGGCGCAAGACCAAGGTCTCGTCCAGCGGCAGAGATATTCAACCTATCGGCGGCCATAACAAAAAGGCGCAGGTTATCAGTGTCCACGGCATTATCTCCAGAATCCGAATAATTAACTCTGAAAACTGCTGTATTTTTACGGTTTCGCAAGGGCTATCTCTCCTCCAACAGAAAAAAGGATCAACTCATGAAAGTCATCGGCTACAACGCAGCGGGCAACGCAGACACGCTCGAAATTATTGAAATGGATCAGCCAGTGGTCGGACCACGCGATCTTTTGGTCGCGGTCGAGGGGATCTCGGTCAACCCGGTGGATGTCAAACTGCGCGCCGGCGTAGAGCCTGAATGGCGCTGCGCGCGTGCTTGGGTTCGATGCGGCTGGCGTCGTCACTGAAATCGGCAATGAGGTGACAGGCTACAAGGTCGGCGACGCGGTTTATTACGCTGGTGATGTCACCCGCGCCGGTACCAACGCCGAATTTCATGCGGTGGACGAACGGATCGTGGGGCGCAAGCCTGCCAGCCTTGATTTCGTCGAGGCCGCCGGACTGCCACTTACATCCATCACCGCTTGGGAAATGCTGTTTGACGCCTTTCGCTTGACCGAGGGGGGCGGCAGTGGCCAGACGCTACTGGTCATCGGCGGTGCCGGAGGGGTGGGCTCGATTTTGATCCAACTCGCCAAGGCGTTGACCGGGCTCACGGTTATTGCCACTGCCTCACGGCCCGAAACGCAGGACTGGGTGCGCAAGATGGGAGCGGATCACGTGGTGGACCACCGTGGCGATCTGGCTGCGCAGGTGGCTGACCTTGGTCTTGTCCCCAGCTATGTCGCTGCGCTGACCGCGACGGACCAGCACTGGCCCGCGATCATCGACCTGATCGCCCCTCGCGGGCAGATCGCCTTGATTGATGATCCCGAAGCTCTCGACATTAAGGTGCCAAAGCCCAAGGCTTTGAGCATCCACTGGGAATTCATGTTCACCCGCTCGATGTTCGGCACTGAAGATATCGGTGCCCAGCGGGACCTGTTGAACCGTGTCGCCGAGATGATCGATGCAGGCACTCTGCAATCCACCGTCACCGAAAAAGGAGACGCCCTGACCGTTGACGCCCTGCGCGCCGCCCATCTGAAGCAAGAAAGCGGCCGCGTGATTGGCAAGCAGGTGTTGGGCGGCTTCTAAGTCGGCACTGACTGAAGGGCAGGGGTCCTGGAACCCGATGCCCCTGAACAAGGCCGTGATGTGATGTCACGGCCTTGAGCCGTATCGCAACCGGTCAAGGGCGCACGTGGGTAGTATGCGGCCTATGGCTTTGCATTGCAGGGCCACGGTCCAGCCGTTTGCCGCGGCGCGCAATGATGGGTGCATGCGTGGCGGCTGCCAGTATTGTGTTGCCGATGGTCTCGTGAGATGAGCAGCAGCGACGGGAACAGCATGTCCCCCACCCGAAGTCCCACCGCTAACCGTGCATAGGAACAGTCAAATGTCAGACAAGAAATCTAACGGCCAGATCATTCGTCATGTCGTGTTTTTCAGCAGCAAAGACGCCAAAGATATTGACCAAATTGTCGAAGGTCTGTCCATGCTCGGCACCATCCCATCAGTGAAGCATTTCGAGGTTTCGCGGAACCGGAATGAAGATCGCTTTGCCAATGATGTTGATGTGATCGTCTATGCCGAGTTCGAGAATGAGGCTGCGTTGAAGGCGTATCGGGCGCATCAGATATACCAAGACTGTATCGACATTGTCCGCCCGCTGCGTGAAATGCGTATCGCAGCTGATTTCTAAATGGCACATTCCGCGCAAGGTCCGTCGATCCTGTTTGACCGAGGGCCACTTGGAACCGGCTCTTGGTTTCATAGACCGGCACATATCATCGAGGCGTGGCACCCCGACGAGGTGGCCGATGCCCTGCGCGCGGTAGAGACCGAACACAAAGCCGGAAAATGGCTCGCAGGGACAGCTTCCTACGAGCTGGGCTACGCGCTCATTCCGAAACTGCGCGGCAGATTGCCGGCAGACCTGGGCGAACCGTTGCTGCGCTTTGGCGTCTTTGATCGGGTTGACGCGCCGCCCGCGCCGGTTGCGACAGGCGACGCCAGCCTTGGACGTTTCAAACCGGAGTGGGATTTTCCAACCTACAAGACGGCGTTTGATACCATTCAGCGCTACTTGCGCGATGGGGATATCTATCAGGCCAATCTGACGTTCCCTATGACGGCGACTTACGAGGGCCGTCTTGATCGTCTTTATGAGCAGCTGAAACAAAAGCAGCCCGTGCCCTACGGTGCCTTTGTTGATCTTGGCGGCGCAAAGCTGTTGTGTCGTTCGCCGGAACTGTTTTTCTCGCTTTCGGCCCAAGGCCAGTTGCGCACCCGTCCCATGAAGGGGACGGTCAACCGTGGCGCGGATGCTGCAGAAGATGAAGCGCTTAAGACGTGGCTGCGTGCGTCCGAGAAAAATCAGGCCGAAAACCTGATGATCACGGATCTTTTGCGAAATGATTTCGCCCGTATTTCAGAGATAGGCAGCGTTCGGGTGCCGGCCCTGTTCGAGATCGAAAGCTATGCGACAGTGCATCAGATGATCTCGGAGGTGACGGCGACGATCCGCCCCGACTGTACACTGACTGATATCCTGACGGCTGTTTTCCCCTGCGGATCAATTACAGGTGCGCCAAAAATCCGCGCGATGGAGATCCTTTCGGATCTCGAAACGACGGCCCGTGATGCCTATTGCGGCACGATCGGATGGATTGCGCCCGATGGGTCGATGGAATTCAATGTCGCTATCCGGACCTTGGCCTGCACCGCCGACGGTCAGGCAAAGCTGAATGTCGGCGGCGGGGTCGTGTACGATAGCACCGCCCAAAGCGAATATGACGAAGCACTGCTAAAATCGCGGTTCGCCCAGCTATAGGGCGATTGGCGGCCCCGTGCCTTGTCGCTTGGGGCAGGCTAGGTCAGCAGAACAAGCGAGATCGACGGGACCGCCAGTAGCAGCGCCAGTCGTACGATGTCGGCGATCCAGAACGGCAATACGCCGCGAAAGATTGTGCTCAGCGAAACGTCCTTGAGGACAGAACGCAGGACAAAGACATTCATACCGACAGGCGGTGTGATCAAGCTGATCTCGGTCACGACGACAACGATCACCGCAAACCAGATCAGAACAAGTTCCGGGTCGCCCAATACACCGCCGCCGAAGTCCAGCTGGCTCACAACCGGATAGAACACAGGAACGGTCAGCAAGATCATCGACAGGCTTTCAAAGACGCAGCCCATGATCAGATAGATCGCGACCATGATAAAGATCACGCCCCATGCGGACAGGTCATACGTGTAGACCAGATCGACCAAACCATCGGGCAACCCTGCAAAGTTCACAAACGCCGAGAAAATTTCGGCACCGATGATGATCGCAAAAATCATACCCGACGATGACACGGTCTGGCGGCAGGCATCGATGAAACCGCTCCAGTTCAGTCCCCGGATAAGCAACGCAAGGACGAGCGAGAAAATGGCCCCCATGCCAGCGGCTTCGATCGGGGTAAAGAACCCGCCATAGATGCCGCCCATGATGAAGACAAACAGACCCAATGTGCCAAATACGCCGATACGATCCTGTTTCGTCATCGGTTCCGACTGCGTCACAGGCGGGGCAAGATCGGGCTTTAGCCTGACGGCGACCACTACGGCGACCATATAAAGAATGATCCCAAGCAGCCCCGGCAGAAGCCCTGCGATAAACAGCTTGCCGATATCGCTTTCGGTCAGAAGACCGTAGATAATCAGGATCACGGAAGGCGGAATGAGGATCCCGAGCGTCCCGCCCGCAGCGATCGCACCGGAGGCGAGGCTATCGGAATAGCCGAATTTTCGCATCGGTGGCATGGCGACGCGGCTCATGGTGGCTGCGGTCGCAAGCGATGACCCCGAGACCGCAGAAAACCCGCCGCAGCTTAGGATCGTGGCAAGGGCCAGCCCGCCTTTCATACGACCGAACAACCGGTCAGCACCGGCAAACAACCCGTGCGCGATGCCCGATTGCGCCAAGATATTGCCCATAAAGATGAACAGGGGCACGACGGATAGCGAATAGCTGAGGCCAGTTTCGAACACCGCATTGCCCACCATGGCGCCAGCGGCATTCCAGTCACGCATGAGGCCAAAACCGATGCCGCCCACCAGCGACATCGCAAAGGCAATCGGCATCCGCAAAAAGATGAGACCCAGAAGAACCAGGATCCCGACGGTCGATTCAATCATTCTTGGCAGTCCCTTTTATGATCCCATAGGTCGCCGCAAGCAGACACATGAAGGCTCCAAGCAGCGCAAGCGGCGCATAGGGGACGCCCCAGGCCACCGACCGTGCACCATCACTTGCCTGCGCTTGGCTGAGCAGCCCCAAGCGCCACGCAAAGAACAGCAAGGTCCCCGCGCACAGGATCGCGATGACCAGCGAAAGCGCGTGTTGCAGGCGGGCAGGCAGGAAGCTCGTGGCGATGTCGACATCCACGTGTTCCCCCGCGCGACTTACCAGTGGCAGCGCGGTGAATACGAGGGCGGCCAATAGGATTTCGGTCAGTTCGAACGCCCCCTTCAAGGGCGCGTTCAAGAAATATCGACCAATTACATCAAGGCCCGTGACGGTCATCAGACCAAGGAGAAGTGCGATTGAACACACTTCAAGTCCCCGGCCCAACAAACGCATGATCATTGAGCAACACCAGAGATTTCGCGCAGACGTGCCAACGCGGCGCGCCCGTCAAATTCGCTGCCAAGGCTTTCTGCCCATGTTGCCTCTAGGGCGGTTGCCGATGTGCGCGCGGCGTCAAGAACCGCGTCAGGTGCGGCATAGACCTCGATACCGGCTTCTTCGATCTCGACCACGGCCGCTGCGTCCGCCGCGTCCCATGCCGCGCCAACCCGCTCTGCAAAAGCAACACCCGAGATGGCGTCAATCGCGGCTTGATCTTCGGCGCCGATGCCGTCCCATTTCTTTTCGTTCATCACCAGAAACCACGACGTGTTATAGATCCCGCCCGGAACGGTCATCGAATACTTGATGTCGCCTGTCAGGTTGAATGCGGTCAGGGCCTCGTAGGTAAAGGCCGCGCCGTCGATCACGCCGCGCGACAGTTTCTCGTAGACCTCGGTAGAGGACATGAATAACGGCGTCGCACCGAGGTCTTCCACGAATTCGGCAATATAGCCGCCGGGGACGCGCATCTTCAGGCCGCTAAAATCTTCGGGCGTTTCAATACGGCGCACGTTGTTGTGCAGTAGTCCGGGGCCATGGACGAACAGGCTGAGCAGATGGGTGCCTTCGTGATCGTCGCGCGCGCCCAGATCTTCGGTGTAGACGGTCCAGAACGCTTGCGATGCGGTCACGGCGTCATCACTGATAAAGGAGAACTGTCCGACCTGGGACGCGTCGAAACGATCGTCTTGGCTAAAGCTGTGCAGCCCATAGGTAATGTCGGCAATGCCGTCTTTCGCCATGTCAAAATGCGCCGGTGGGCTGCCCAAGGCACGGCCCAGAACCCGCACGGTGACACGGCCTTGCGTGACCTCTTCGACCTCCTTGGCCCAAGGTTTGATTGCGTTGACCACGATCGGGTGGCGCGGTGGCAGCCAGCTGGACAACACCAGTTCGGTATCCGCGAAGGCTGGCACAACAGCTGTGCCCGATAGCAATGCGCTGATCAGCGCGATGGATGTGAATTTAGTCATGAGTAGTCCCCCCTTTGGGTTGTTTCAACGCGGCCTCCCTGCCGCGATGTTGCGATGTCCGATGTTTCGAACGGTGTTACTTTGCGGCGTTCAACGCGGAGCGCAGGATCGCCCTGTCGCCCACGTGGTTGGCCAGAATAAGGATCAGCCGCGCATTGAACGCATCACTTTCGTCCTTGCTCAGCCCGCTGTGCGCCCCAAGCAGTTCATCATAAAACCCGTCGGGATCTTTGATATTCGGGTTCAGATTGAGTTCCATGTTCACTGCCCTCTTCCTGTCGCAATGCGCACACCGGACTGGATGTCGGCAGCGCTGGCTACTGCCCAACGGGCCGCGACATGTTGGTCCGGGCGGATCAGATAAATGCCGCTGGGGGCGTCGCCCAAATAGCGCGCGGCGATCGCGCCGCTTACGTCGTCGCGGCCGGTATCCAACGTCACGGTTTTCAGTGTGATCCCGTCAACATCCGCAAGCTGCGGCACCTCTGTGTCGATCGCCAGAACGGTAAAATCTCCCCCCAGAACATTCAGCAAGAACCCGTCTTTCAGGGGGGCGTCGCTGCAATTTGCACCGACCCGGCTGACCGTCGGGCCATTCAGCGCATCGGGCCCGTTCAACGACAGACCGTCATAGCTGCAAGGCAGCGACAGCCGACCGGAATTCACCATGACCCGCGCGAAAGAATGGGCATGGGCAAGCTCGAGCACAGCGTCGCGGAAGATTTTGCTCATCTCGGTCTTGGGGGTCAGGAAATCGGTCGCTCGGGTCGAGTTCAGAATGTTTTCATCGGCACCGTGCACCCGTTCTTCTGAATAGCTGTCCAGCAGCGTATCGGGGGCAAGACCTTTGACCACCAGATCAAGCTTCCAAGCCAGATTTTCCGCATCCTGCACGCCGGAATTCGCGCCGCGTGCGCCAAACGGCGACACTTGATGCGCGCTATCCCCCGCGAACAGCACGTTCCCATGACGAAACTTCTCCATGCGTCGACATTGGAATGTGTAAATCGAGGTCCATTCCAGTTCGTACTCGGCATTTTCGCCCAGCATCGCATCCACACGTGCACGGATGTTTTCAACGCGAAGCTCTTTGGCGCGGTCAATGTCCCACCCAAGCTGGAAATCAATACGCCAGATATCGTCGGGCTGTTTGTGCAGCAGGGCAGAGGCACCGCTGTCTTTGAAAGGGGGGGCAAACCAGAACCAGCGTTCGGTTGGAAAGTCGGCCTTCATATTGACATCTGCAATGAGGAAATTATCCTCAAAGACGCGCCCCTCAAAGCTGAGCCCCAGCATGTCGCGTGTGGGCGAACGCGCCCCATCACAGGCAATCACCCAATCGGCCTCAAGCTGGTAGGGGCCATCGGGCGTATTGACGTCAATCAGCACATGATCGCCCTGCTGCGCCATACCGGTGACCCCATTGCGCCCGCGGATTTCGATGGGCGCGCCTTGCGACTGTGCCACGCGAATTTCCTCTACGAGGTGTTTTTCGAAATAGGGTTGTTGTAGGTTGATAAACGCAGGTGCCTTGTGCCCGTCTTCGGGCGACAGGTTAAATTCGAACACGCGTTTGTCGCCGTGGAACACCTTGCCGACGTTCCACACGACACCCTTGTCGACCATTCCCTTGGCTGCCCCTAGACGGTCGCAGATTTCAAGCGTGCGTTTGGCAAAGCAGATGGCGCGACTGCCTTGCCCGACGCCTTCGTGGTCATCGAGCACCAGAACAGGTGTACCCTTGCGCCCAAGATCAAGGGCCGTTGCCATCCCCACAGGCCCGCCCCCGACGATCACCACAGGGTGTCGTCGAGGTGCCAGATCTTGATCTGCGACCTTTTCGTAAGGGTACAGTTTGAACGCGATGTCGTAGCGGACGTCGACCATGAGTAATCCTCCCAGACTTGGCCTTAGCCCTGCAACTGCGCCCACATTTCCAGATCGCGTTTGTCGGTCCAGATACGGGGGTGCCAGATACCACGGGCCTCGTCGAAGGCGCGGCTGACGTTAAACGGCAGGCAGTGTTCATAAATCGCGTAGTCGTGGAATTTCGGATCACATTCGGCGCGCACGGCATCCCATGCGTCTTTCAATGTGCCGCCCTTCATGGCGACCCGTTGTGCGGGTTTGTATGTGCTTTCGACGAAGTCACGCGTGCTCTCAATCGCCCGTTCAACAGCGTCTTTGCCGATCAATGCCGCCCCGCGACCCGGTGCGATGGCATCGACATCATAGGCTTTGATATTATCAAGCGTCTGGCCCCAATCGCCAAAATACCCGTCACCACAATAGCACGCGGAATGGTCTTCGACGATGTCGCCGGTGAACATCACATTCTGGTCGGGCACGTGGATAACCGCATCACCTGCCGTATGCGCACGACCGATGTGTTTGATATCAACGCGACGTTTGCCCAGATAAACGGTCATGCTGTCGTTAAAGGTGGTCGTCGGGTAGGTGAGGCCGGGGATTGATTCATGGCCTTCAAACAGACGTGGGAAACGCTGGAATTCACTGTCCCAATCTTCCTGACCGCGCTCTTCGACCATGGCGCGGGCGGCGTCCGACATGATGATCTGATCCGCGCCGTAAGCCGACGCACCCAACACGCGCACGGCGTGATAGTGGGTCAGCACCACGTGGCTGATCGGCTTGTCGGTGACTTCGCGCACCTTTTCGATGACCTTATTGGCCAAGCGCGGCGTTGCCTGCGCTTCGACGATCATGACGCTGTCGTCGCCGATGATGACGCCCGAGTTCGGGTCGCCCTCGGCTGTGAAGGCCCACAGACCCTCTCCGACTTCGTCGAAGGTGATTTTCTTTTCGGACAGATCCCCTTGGGATGCGAATGCTTTTGCCATTGTTTTGGTCCTTTATGTGGGGAATTTAACGGCGGGACGGATCGTGCCTTCGCACGTGCCGAACCCGATTTGATACCCATCGCCCTTCGCGGCACCGCGCAGGATCAACGTATCGTTGTCTTCGATGAATGTGCGGGTCTCGCCGGTGTCGAGCGTGAAGGGGTCGCGCCCCGCCCAGCTCAGCTCCATCAGGGACCCGTATTCGGATTTATCTGGCCCCGAGATCGTACCGGAGCCCAGCAGATCACCAGAGTTCATGCCGCAGCCGCCGCTGGCATGGTGGCACAGCTGTTCGGCGGCGGAATAATACATCCGGCTATAGTTGGTTTTTGACAGGGACGTTGCCTTGGCGGCCCCTTCGGGTTGCATCAGAACTTCAAGCTCGATGTCGAACAAGCCGTCGATGGTGCTGTCGAGATACGGCAGCAGTTCCTTTTCACGCGCTGGTGTCGCCGTCCGGAAGGGATCAAGTGCCGCCGCAGTGACGATCCACGGAGAGATCGACGTACCGAAAGCCTTGCCCTGAAACGGGCCAAGCGGCTGATATTCCCAGCCCTGAATGTCGCGGGCAGACCAGTCATTCAACAGCACATAGCCAAAGATCATCGCATCCGCCTGATCGACCGTGATCGGGGTGCCAAAGTCACAAGACGTGCCAACGATCGCGCCCATCTCAAGCTCGATATCCAACCGTTTAGAGGGGCCGAAGGACGGCACATCGGCGTCAGGAGCCTTGGATTGGCCATTGGGGCGATGGATGTCGGTGCCAGAAACAACAACTGAAGATGCGCGACCGTTGTAGCCGACTGGAATGTGCAGCCAGTTGGCCGGCAGATCTGGCGACCCGCGCAGGATCGCGCCCATGTTCTGTGCGTGCTGACGGCCCGCATAAAAATCGGTGTATTCGGATACCATCAGCGGCATATGCAGTCGCGCATCCGCAAGCGGCACAAGGTAGGGTTCAATCGCCGCCTGATCCGCCGACCCTTCGGCCAGCATTTCGTGCAGCCGTGCGCGCAGCTTGGCCCAGATGTCGGGGCCCAGCTCCATCACATCATTCCAGAATGGCAGGTCGAAGGCGGCGTCGTCGTCCAGATGGATCAACTCTGCTGTTTCAAGCGCTGCCATATCAAGGATCATATCGCCAATCGCGACCCCGCAGCGGGCGTCTTCGTCGCCGACCGAAAATACGCCGTAGGGCAGATTGTTCAGAGGGAAGGGTGTGTCGGGCGTGTTTGCGCTGGTTACCCAGCTTTTCATCAATGTCATGTGGCTACTTTCGCGTCGGTCCGATTGTCGGGCTGAGTGTCGGGATGCGCATCGGCGATGGCCGGGATATTCAGGCAAAGCCTTTCAATACGCGCGGTTTTGGGGAAGTGCGTCAGGTCAACGCCCCAACGATGGGCATTATAGACCTGAGCCGTGATGCAGATATCGGCGATGTTGGGGGCGTCACCAAAGGCAAAGCTGTCGCCGGCTGGCAGCATGGCCTCGAGCGCTGCGAACCCTTCGTTCATCCAGTGGCACATCCAATCGGTCGCCTGATCGGGCGTCGCACCAAAACGGGTCCTGAGCTGCCCGATCAGACGCAGATTGTTCACAGGATGAATATCAAGCGCGACAGTATGTGCCACCGCCATTACCTGCGCCCGCAGCAAAGCATCAGCGGGGATCAGGCGCGGTTCGGGCCATGTCGCATCAATATACTCGAGGAGCGCCATCGACTGGGTCAGCGCCGTGCCGTCCTCTAGCACCAAGGTTGGCACGCCCTTGCCGGCGTTCAACGCAACATAATCGGGCGCGCGCTGATCGCCAGCAACGAGGTCAACCGGCACCGCGCCATACGCCAGCCCCTTAAGGTTCAGCGCTGCGCGAATGCGGTAGGATGTGGTCGATCGCCAGTAGGAATAGAGTTTCATTTCTTACCCGGCGTCCCGTCGAACTTCTTTTCGATGTCGGCCCAGCAATCGATATAGTCATCCTGCAACGGTGCCTCATGGCTGGCGAATTTTGTCAGTTGCTGCGGGAAACGGGTCTCGAACATGAACGACATCGTATTATCGAGCTTTTCGGCCTTGAGATCCGCGTTGGACGCCCCCTCAAAGGCGTTCCGGTCCGGCCCGTGGGGCAACATCATATTGTGCAGGCTGATGCCGCCGGGGATGAACCCTTTGGGCTTGGCATCGTATTGGCCGTAAATATTGCCCATCAATTCGGACATGATGTTCTTGTGGTACCAAGGAGGACGGAAAGTATCTTCGGCGACCATCCAGCGTTCGCGGAACAGGACGAAATCGATGTTCGCGGTGCCTTCTTGCCCAGACGGGGCGGTCAGAACGGTGAAAATCGAAGGATCAGGATGATCGAACAACACTGCGCCTACGGGGCAGTAGGTGCGCAGATCGTATTTCATCGGCGCGTAGTTTCCGTGCCACGCCACCACATCCAGCGGCGATTGTCCGATCTTGGTTTCGTGAAATGCGCCGCACCATTTTACAGTTACGGTCGATGGTACTTCGCGGTCTTCGAACGCGGCCACGGGGGCCTTGAAGTCACGCGGGTTGGCCATGCAGTTGGCACCGATGGGCCCCCGCCCGGGCAGTTCGAACTTCTGCCCGTAGTTTTCACAGACGAACCCGCGGCACGGACCTTCAAGGACTTCGACACGGTAAACCAACCCGCGCGGAATAATGGCGATCTCTTGCGGCGCGACGTCGATAATTCCCAGCTCGGTTGAAAAACGCAAACGGCCTTCTTGCGGGACGACCAGCATCTCGCTGTCGGCGGAAAAGAAATACGCGTCGATCATGGAGTCTGTCACAAGATACACATGCGTCGCCATGCCAATCTGTGTGTGGACATCGCCTGCGGTCGTCATCGTGCGCATGCCCGTCAACCATGTCAGCGGCGTGTCGCTGTGCGGCAGCGGGTCCCAGCGGTATTGGCCAAGGCTGGTCACCTCGTCCACGATATTGGGTGCGGATTTCCAATGCGGCAGATTAATCTTCTCGTAGCGATGCGAATGTTTGACCGATGGACGAATACGGTAGCACCACGTGCGCTCGTTCTGATGGCTCGGTGCGGTAAAGGCCGTCCCGCTCAGCTGTTCGCCGTACAGGCCATAGTTACATTTTTGTGGGCTGTTCATCCCTTGGGGCAGGGCATCAGGCAGCGCTTCGGTTTCAAAATCATTGCCGAAACCGGGCATGTATCCCGCGTGCGGCCCTGCAAGGGAGGGGGCCTGGGTCATGCGGGTTGGATATTTTTTATCAGTCATCGTCGCCTCCATGGGTCCGGTTCTTCGACTGCGTAAAGGTTGCGTTTGTAACTAACAACGGTTTTTTGGGGGAGAGTGAAAAATAATTGCCCCGCTGGACTGCCCGAGGGGCGGGGGCTTTCGCTTTGGTTTTACTCTGGGGGCGCATGGGCGTAAGACGGGCGCAGAGCTTTGCTTCTTTCCCACCCCTTCAAAAAAGGCTTCTCGATGGCCACCAAGACCAATCTACACCCCCGTAACCCGCATAAAGAGGGCTATGATTTCGCGCGCTTGGTCGCTTGCCTCCCTGAATTGGAGCCCTTCACGACCCGCAACCCCGCGGGTGAGACCACCATTGATTTTCGGGATGTGGCAGCTGTTCGCATGCTGAACCGGGCGCTGCTCAAGTCGCACTACGATGTCGAGGTCTGGGATCTTCCCGCCAATTATCTTTGTCCCCCGATTCCGGGGCGTGTCGATTATATCCACCATCTGGCGGACCTGCTGGCGCGCAGTAACGGGAACGAAATTCCGCGCGGGGCGAAGATCAAGGCGCTGGATATCGGGACCGGTGCCAGCTTGGTCTACCCCCTAACCGGGCAGAGCGCCTACGGCTGGCACTTTACCGGCGTGGATATCGACCCTGTGGCGCTTGAATCTGCGCATCAGATTTGCCGCGATAACACTCTGGATGTGGACCTGAGGCTGCAACCTGCCCGTGAAGATGTCTTTAACGGTGTGATAAAGCCCGACGACCGTTTCCACGTCAGCCTGTGCAACCCGCCTTTTCACGCCTCGATGGAAAAAGCCGCCAGAGGCACCCAGCGAAAATGGGCCAATCTTGGCAAGGGACGTTCTGCCAAGCTCAACTTCGGCGGACAAAACGCCGAGCTTTGGTGCCCGGGCGGCGAGATAAAGTTCATCGCCAATATGGTCGACCAAAGCCGAGCCTATGCCGATCAATGTCTGTGGTTCACGTCGCTCGTGTCGAAAAAGGACAATGTGCAAACGCTGTATAAAATCCTGAAAAAGGCCAAAGTGGCCAACTGCGACGTTGTCGAGATGGCGCAGGGGCAGAAAACAAGTCGGTTTATCGCGTGGTCCTTTATCAGAAAAGACCAACGCCCAGCCTTTATGAAAGCTTAAAGGCGTTAGGGGGGAGCGCCGTACGGTCGGGTCGAACCCGCTGCCCGTTCGACCTGCGCTGCCTAACCGCTGGTGTCGCCTTTGGTCTCGATCTTGAGCGTGGTGCCGCAATGCTTGCAGTGTACAGCATCAGACTCGTGGCGGCTTAGCCCGCATTCCGGGCAGGTGTGTTTCACCTTGGCGGGCTGAAAGATTGTACGCGCCAGCTGCACAAAAAGCGCGACGCCGACCACCATAATGAAAACCGACAACAGCTTGCCGCCCGTCGTGGTCAATGTGATGTCGCCAAAGCCTGTCGTTGTAAGCGTTGCCACAGTGAAATAGAGCGCATCGACATAGCCCGCGATGCCTGCATCCCCATCAAAGGTCAGGACGAAAACCAGCGACGTGATGACAAAGATAAAGACCAGCAGGTTCACCGCCGCAAGGATCGCATCCTCGTGTTTGCGAAAGAACATGCTTTCACGCCTGAGATCGTACAATAGATGGTACGCATGGATCAGTCGAAGCCCGCGCAGCACCCGCAAGAACGCAAAGCTTTCGGCCATCAGCGGCGCAAGCACCAGCGAAATCACCACCACAAGATCGGCTAGCGTATAGATGCGCATCAGCTCTTTGCGCAGGTTTGTCGAAATCCACAGACGCGCGGCAAGATCGAGAACGATGAACACGCCAAAGATCGCGTTTAGCGTGACGAAAAGGGGCGTCGCAGTAAGGGCCGCAGTGGTGATAAAGTAGACGATCGAGATTGAATCAAACAGGATCAGCCCATAGCGGAATCGCCGCGCGCGGGCGCTGCGACCGTCGTACAAAGATTTAAGCGTGCTGCGAAGATCGTCCATCGGGTCAACTTGTTATTGGTTTCGGGGACGGTCACACGACATGCCGCTGCATGTCAAACTGGCGCAACTGCCGCCAATATCAATGGCTTGCGTTTGCGCTGTCACCGGTGGGCACTGCGAACCATGCACAACCGCGTCGGATACCGCCCGTGCAACAGGCGGTATCCGACATTTAGCTTACCAGGATGTAATCACAGTCCCGTGGTAGCTTTCGTCGATGAACGCTTTGATCTCGTCCGAATGATACGCCTCTAGCAGGGTTTTGACCCAAGGCGCGTCTTCGTTGCCCTTCTGCACAGCGATCACGTTCACATAAGGGTTATCGGCGCTTTCCATCGCGATGGAATCTTCCTTGGGGCTGAGGCCCGAGGCAATCGCGTAGTTGGTGTTGATCAGCGCCGCATCAAGGTCCGCCAGCGAACGGGGCAGCTGCGCCGCGTCGAGTTCTTTGAACGACAGGTCTTTGGGGTTCTCGATGATGTCCAGAACCGTCGGCACCAGACCCGCTTCGGGATCGACTTTGATCATGCCAAGTTGTTGCAGGACCAGCAGCGCACGGCCGCCATTGGTGGGATCGTTCGGGATGCCAAAGGTCGCGCCCTCTTCAAGGTTGGCGATGTCGGTGATCTTGTCCGAATAGACGCCCATGGGCGTGGTGATCGTGTTGCCCACAACCGCCAGCGCAAAGCCGCGGTCTTTCATCTGTGCTTCAAGGTAAGGCACGTGCTGGAAGGAGTTCGCCTCGATGTCGCCATCGGCCAGCGCTTGGTTTGGCACAACGTAGTCAGAGAATTCGATGACGTCGATTTCAAGGCCCATCGGCTCTGCAACGCGAGCGACTTCTTCCATGATTTCGGCGTGCTCGCCGGGGGAAACGCCGACTTTGATCTGCTCGGCCATCAAGGATGTAGCCATCAGGGCAAGTGTGGATGTCAGGGTTACAAGACGTAGCATGTGTATGCTCCTTTAACTGGGAAACGAAGTAGGGGGAGGAGGCGACGGGACGCTATTGCCCGCCGCTTTTGGTGGCGCGTTTGTCGACAGCGGCTGCGATGCGTTCGCCGATCGATTGCACAAGCTGGACCAGCACGATGAGGATGATCACAACGACCGTCATAACATCGGGCATAAACCGTTGATACCCATAGCGAATGCCCAGATCGCCCAAACCTTCGCCGCCCACGGCGCCGACCATGGCGGAATAGCCGATCAGGCTAACGATGGCGAGTGTAAGGCCAAGCGTGATACCGGGCAGCGCTTCGGGCAGCAGCACCTTGCGGATGATCTGCAACGGGGTCGCCCCCATGGCGCGCGCCGCCTCGATCAGGCCGGAATCGACCTCGCGGATCGCGTTTTCGACCAGCCGGGCGATGAAGGGCACTGTGGCAATTGTAAGCGGCACGATAGCCGCGGTAGTGCCGATCGACGTGCCCGCAACCATCCGCGTGAAGGGGATGATCGCGACCACCAGTATGATGAACGGCACCGACCGTGTGGCATTGACGACGAGACCGAGGATTTTGTTGACCCACGGAGCCGACAACAGCTCGCCGCGTTGCGATGTCGCCAGAAACAGCCCTAAGGGCAGGCCAAGCAGCGTCCCCAGCAGCGCCGAGATGGCGACCATATAAAGCGTCTGGCCCGTGGCCTCGATCAGTAGGGTGATAAGGTTAGCCGACATAGCCAAGCACCTCCGTCATAAGCCCGTGGCTTTCCAAAAATGAACGCGCCTCTGCGGCCTTGGCCACAGGCAGCGACACCAGCAGGTTGCCGAAGGGGCGCGTGCCGATTTCCTCGACCGCACCTGCAAGGATATTGACCGGAATGCCCATGTCCTGCGTCAGCCGCGCCAGCATCGGGTCGGTGGCATGCTGGCCTGCAAAGGTCACGCGGATCACCTCTTCGCCGCCCTGCGCGGGTGGGTTTGGCATCAGACGGTCCTTGACGAAAGCGGGCAGGGTGACGCCGGTCACCCCCGACAGGAAGGACCGTGTGGTCGGATGCTGTGGCGCGGTGAAAATATCATAGGTCTCGCCATGTTCGACGATGCGCCCGCTGTCGATCACCGCGACATGGCTGGCGATGTCACGGACCACGGCCATCTCGTGGGTGATCAGCAGAATGGTCAGCCCCAGTTCGCGGTTGATGTCTTTGAGCAAGGACAGGACGGTTTGTGTCGTTTCGGGGTCCAGCGCGGATGTCGCCTCGTCCGACAGCAGCACCTTGGGGCCTGTGGCCAGTGCGCGCGCGATCCCCACCCGTTGTTTTTGCCCGCCCGAAAGCTCTGCCGGATAGCGTGTGGCGTGCGAGGTCAG
>JGI24522J20083_1000158_pt1 | contig 31751 bp, 30 predicted proteins | sample LinPmetageLP47_FD_20083 | JGI IMG/M metagenome (IMG submission 20083)
GGTATTAATTACGGTACACACAAAGAAATTTTTGAAAATAATAACGACATTTTAATCGCCACACCTGGGCGTTTAATGGAGTATTTGGAAACTGAAAACTTCCACGCAGAAAACGTAGAAATGCTCATTCTTGATGAAGCTGATCGCATGCTCGACATGGGCTTTCGTAAAGAAATGCTGCGTATTTGTGATGAAGCTAAAAATCGTCGTCAGTGCTTTTTATTCTCAGCTACTCTTGAAGGTGACAGCGTAGAATTATTTGCAGAGCGTATTTTAAACGACCCGGCTCTGCTTGAAGCCGAATCATCACGCAAAGAAAAAGCTAAAATACATCAATGGGTTCATTTAGCTGACGATTACCATCACAAGCTTGAGCTATTAGTTAACACCTTAAACGGCCCTGATGTTAGTAAAGCGATTGTGTTTGTAAAAACTCGTGAGCGCCTTGAAACCCTTATTGGTGAACTAACCAATAACGGCGTTAAAGCTGCGTGGCTACGTGGTGAAATGCCACAAGATAAACGCATGAAAGCGATGGAAAATTTCCACAGTGGCAAAACCCGCATTTTAGTCGCGACCGATGTCGCCGCGCGTGGTATTGATGTAGCTGATATAAGCCACGTAATTAACTTTGATATGCCTCGCACTGCAGATGTTTACGTACACCGTATTGGCCGTACAGGCCGCGCGGGTAAAAAAGGCATAGCGATTTCACTCATTGAAGCGCACGATATTGGCATCCTTTACAAAGTAGAACGTTACATAGAACAGAAGCTAAAACGCCGTGTATTTAAAGGATTAGAGCCAAAACATAAAGAAGCTAAGCCACCAGTTAAAAAGCGTAAAGATCCAGTAAAAATGAAAGCGAAGAAAAAAGCCAAGGCTAAAAAGAAAAAATAGCTTTAGCTTTAATACATTTGATTGAGCCGACGTTTGTCGGCTTTTTTGTGGCTTAAAAACAGTGAGTAAGCAATTCAGAGTAATATGTAAAAACTACTTAGCTGAATAACTACTTAATAAAATATCCAATTATTTCAAATGGTTAATTTTGGAATGAAACTTGTAACCCAAGCTAGTGTATGAGTATTAAAACGCCGAGTATCGGCGCTGCTTTTTCAAAAACACTAAGGATATAGTTATGAGTCGCATTAAATTTACTATCGGTTTTATTTCGTTTTGTTGTTTATTTTTATTAGTCTCTGCTTTTAAAGTCAGTGCAGCAACGCATTTAGCTGTAGTTAGCAGTGTGGCTACACAACCTAATTTACAACAATCTATTACTCATGAATTGCGCACTAACCCAAATTTAAAGTTAGAAAAACTAAACGTACACGTTAATGACGGTGACGTTGAACTTAAAGGCGAAGCCAATAACGGTTTTGAACGCGCTCTTGCACAAAAGTTTTTAGAAAATATGGATGGGGTTAAAATCATTCATAACAAAATTAGTGTCATTTAATACAACTTTTTCTTAACTAATACACTTAACTTATCCCTCAGCGCTGCTTGTTTCTCCAACACAAGCGGCGCTTTTTTATGGTTTGCACAATATAATTCACTGCAGAGCATATTCCCAAGCCAGCTTAAATACTTAATTAAATGCCTTTTAGTTTACGCACCAATCGCGACGCTCATTGCAGCTGCTTATACTTTTGAAACCTTTGTTTATAGACACTTATTATAAAGAGCTTACATCAAGCTTGGGCTCTAGTTCGGCTGATTAAATAATCTATTTTGAGATGAGAAACCTTATCGATATAGTTTTATAATTGAGATGCTTTTAAGGCAGTTAGCGCAAGGCTTTAATTACTTCAGATTATCAATTGGGTCTGTTGTTCTTTCAAGGTTGAATTTGCAGCAGTCTGTTTGGTATTTAGCCAAGGGTTCTGCCCAGGGACATTTACTCTTTGTTGCCTACATGAATGGTGGTAAGGAGCGTGAGCTGGACACGGAAGCTTTGCTCGGTTTTTACTTATTATTACATGGATGTAAGCCAGTAGAATAACGCAGGAGCAGTTATCGAGCCCACTAGGCAACAAACCTCGCGTCGCGATTAAATAGCTCTTAGTTTGAACTAATTTTAATCCGCAAAGGTCAACAGACCCTTATATTATTTATTATAAAAAGCGCGTTTTACTTTGTAAAAACGCGCTGATAGTCAGTAACTATTTCCCAATGCTTTTACCTTCGGGGTTTTAAATTATTTACTCACCTTGGCTTGCATCAGTATTATTGTCACCCTCTTTATTTGCTGACTGCTGACTTATTTTATCGCTTATCATGGCATCGAGTTTTTCACCGCCTTTAATACCAAAATCCAACGTACGAATAGGAAACGGAATACTAATATCAGCGGCATCGAGTGCTTGCTTAACTGCCACAACTCCTTTGTGACGCACCGTCATAAAATCAGGCTCACCAGGGTATTTGATCCAAAACCACACCAACAAGTTTATACTGCTATCACCAAAGCCTTCGGCATAAACAGCGGTTTCATTTTTGCGGATCACAAAGTCAAATTGGTTAATTTTGTCGACGATGACCTCACTGGCTTTTTCTATGTCGTCAGCGTAAGAAATACCCACCGGCACTTCTATTCGTCTTACCCCTAAGGTGCTGTAATTACGCAGTACATTTCTAAATAGTATTTTATTAGGTACCAGTATCAATTGCCCGTAAAAGCTCTCTATTAGTGTGTTGCGCAAGTTTATTGAATGTACCGAACCAAACACATTATCGGTTTCTATGACATCACCCGCTTTAAACGGTTTACGAATTCCCATGGCAATACCCGCTATCAGGTTTTCGGTCATATCTTGAAAAGCAAAACCAATGGCAAGACCAACAATACCTGCACCAGCAAGCAGAGAAGTGACGGTACTTTTTAAGCCCATAAAATCAAGGGCAATAAATACCCCCACACTCAGTACAATAACTTTAAATATTGAGGCCATTAAATCGGCAATTTGCGTAGAGTCGAGCGAGCGACGTAAAACATTTTTCATTCCTTTGCCTGCCAAACGGGCAATAAATGAAAATAGAATGGCAATAATTACTGCAACGATAAAGTTTGGGATATGACTTATAACTACATCAAACCAACCGCCGAGCTTTTCTTCTATCAACTTTTCGGCTTCTGTAATTGAGGGAATTGAGAGCATTTATTTTATACCTTAGTTTCTATTAATAACCTAAGGTTTGCAAAAATAGCGCCAGTATAAAAAAAGCCATGCAGTGCATAGCTTTTTGGGTATGTGTTTAGCTGCAAATAGCGCTAAATTTAGCTTTGCTCTTCGCGTAAAAATACCGGTTCAAGTTCTTTGGTGGTTGCCTCTGGGCTAAAGTAATAGCCGGCCACAGTAAACTCTTTGAGTTGGCTTAATTGAGTCACTTGATTTTCAATAATGTAGCGTGCCATCATGCCGCGCGCTTTTTTAGCGTAAAAGCTAATCACTTTATATTGGCCGTTTTTACAGTCTTTAAAGTGTGGTGTAATAATGTGTGCGTTAAGCGTTTTTTTATCTACTGCTTTAAAGTATTCGTTAGAGGCTAGATTTACTAAGTATTGTGCATCTTGTGCCGCTAATACGTCGTTAAGTTTATTAGCAATAACACTGCCCCAAAACTCATATAAGTTTTTACCCCGGCTATTTTCAAGTTTTGTACCCATTTCTAAGCGATAAGCCTGCATTAAATCAAGCGGCTTTAATACTCCGTATAATCCCGAAAGTATACGTAAATGGTCTTGAGCGTAATCAAGCTGCTTAGTAGTGAGGGTATTAGCATCTAACCCGCCGTATACATCGCCGTTAAAGGCAAGCACGGCCTGTTTAGCATTATCGGTAGTGAATGGTTGTGCCCACTCACTGAAACGCGCTGCGTTGAGGCCTGCGAGTTTATCGCTAATTTTCATTAAACTGCCAATTTGCGCAGGAGTTAGTTCACGGCATACTTTCATGAGCGCTTCGCTGTGCTCAAGTAATTCAGGTTGAGTGAACTTATCTGTTGCGGGTGGCGTGTTGTAATCAAGATTCTTTGCTGGTGAAATAACAGTGATCATAGTTAGCTATTGACTTGTAAATTATTTAATGTCAATTTCAACATTAAATGAAACGAAAAGCACGTTTTGTTTAAAATTATCCTACCTAAAACTCAACCGTTACCGTTTTTTTATTGATAAGGACATAAGACCTATCAAGCATTGTCACACTGTTGCAGTATAGCTATATTAAGGTAGTTTAGATTTTCTTTTAACTTGCTTGGAATGAGGAAAAGCAAATGACTAGCGCTCTACAAAGGCTTAAACAACATTCTTCTATCGTGGCCGACACGGGCGATATAGAAGCCATAAAAAAACATCAACCTGAAGATGCGACTACCAATCCATCGCTACTTTTAAAAGCGAGCGAGATTGAAGCTTACAAACCTTATCTAGATAAAGCATGGCAGTATGCAAAAGAAACAGAGCAGCAGCCTGCAAAACAGCTAGAGCTGGCTTGTGATTATTTTGCAGTATTACTTGGTAAAGAAATTAGTGAAATTGTACCGGGTTATATTTCTACTGAAGTTGATGCACGTTTATCATTTGATACCCAAGCAACAATTAATAAAGCACAAACGCTATTGAGCCTTTACGAAAAAGAAGGCGTAAGCAAAGACAAAATTTTAATTAAAATAGCGTCAACGTGGGAAGGTATTAAAGCGGCTGAGCAATTAGAAAAAGAAGGCACTAAGTGTAACCTTACTTTATTATTCAGCGATGCCCAAGCGCGCGCCTGTGCTGATGCAAACGTATTTTTAATCTCTCCATTTGTTGGCCGTATTTTAGATTGGCACGTGGCAAATGGTATGGAAAAACCAACCGATCCGCTTCAAGATCCGGGTGTGCAATCTGTACGTAGCATTTTTGAGTTTTACAAACGTCACGACTACAAAACCGTAGTTATGGGCGCAAGCTTTCGTAATACCGGTGAAATTATTGCCCTTACAGGATGCGATAAGCTAACAATTAGCCCTAATCTTTTAGAAGATTTGGGTAATTTAGAAGGTGCTGAAGAATACTTGCTAGCAAGTGATATTACTAAAGAGCCAAAACCTGAGCCACTTAGCGAAGCACAGTTCCGTTGGTTACATAACCAAGATGCCATGGCGACTGAAAAACTCGCTGAAGGTATTCGCTCATTTGCAGATGCACAGGAACAATTAGAAGCACGCTTTAAAGCGATGTAACTAACCGCTGTTTTAAGAGTTTAAAAACGTCGCTTATTGCGGCGTTTTTTATACCTGCAATTTTATTTTAAATACTCGCCTTGTCCCCATTTAAGTGCTGTTCTCATTGATCTTCATCAAAATACCACCCGCTAGTAACAGTTTCGTCACATTTATATTCTATTTTATTAATAGCTGTGGTATAGATACTGCCGAGGTTCAAAAAGTGGTCAATAGGAGATAATCAATGGATAGCCTAAACGAAATAATAGAGATATTAGAAGGTTCTGATACATCGAAAAAAACCTCTCAAAAAAATAAAAAAAGAAAATGGCGCGAAATAGAAGCAATAAAAGATAAGCAACGTTTGCGTAAAGAACTACAGGAGCTTGACTATTTTGCAGATAGTGTTGCTATTGATGAGTTAGAGTTTTAACCAACATAAGCAACTAAAAAGGCTTTCATAAATGAAAGCCTTTTTTAATGCCTATTACCCTATACCTGCCAATTAATGGGCTGCGCCCCTTGCGCTATTAACAGTTCATTGGTTTTGGAAAAGTGCTGGCAACCAAAAAAGCCGCGATGCGCTGAAAGCGGCGAAGGATGAGGCCCTGCCAATACATGATGGCGCTGGCGATCAATACTTTTACCTTTTTTTTGTGCATGTGCGCCCCATAAAATAAACACCACACCTTGGCAGTGTTCATTTATATGAGCAATCACGTTATCGGTAAATTGCTCCCAACCTAAGTGTTTATGGGAATGGGCTTGCCCTTGCTCTACGGTTAATACAGTATTGAGTAAAAATACACCTTGCTCTGCCCAGCCTTGTAAATAGCCGTGTTCTGGCGTGGTAAAGCCATTAATATCAGTTACTAACTCTTTATAAATGTTTTTAAGCGAAGGCGGGAGCTTTTTAACCTCAGGTAATACTGAAAAACACAAACCATGCGCTTGCCCTTCTCCATGGTAAGGGTCTTGGCCTAATATAACCACTTTAATGTCGCTAAGTGGAGTTGCATCAAATGCGCTAAACACCTGTGGTTTTGGTGGATACACAGCAATACCGTTTGATCGTTTATTCGCAACATATTCAAGGGTTTGCTGCATATATACTTGACTAAGTTCGTGATTTAAAAAAGATGACCAGTTGCTCATAATTGACTCTTAATAAGTTCTCTAGATATATCTACTTTGTCACACATCTGCGCTAATCCATCCAACATTCTGGGGGTAAACCGATGTAATAAATCAGCATTGACGCTAATAAACTGCTCATACTTTACCGCAGGAATTTCAGGCCACTGCTGCCAATTAACTGTGGGTATTACCCTTTTTGATTTTTCATCGGGAATAATAATAACTTGTGGCTTGGTGACTATCACGTTTTCGATGCTAATTTGTGGGTAATCTGTGTCGCTGTTTGCAAATACATTGGTTACTTGGCAAGTTTCGATTAACTGATTGATCCATGTATTTTTTGATACAGTCATCATAGGCTCAGGCCACAACTGATAAAACCCGGTAAGCGTGGTTTTATCTTTCTGTGTAACTTTAATTGCGTTGAGTTTAGCTGTAAATGCCTCGGCTACTTTTTTACTTTGCTCAATATGACCGGTTATTTGACCTAGTTTTAGTATTTCCGAGGCAACCCCTTCAATAGAACTTGGATCACTTAAATATAATTCAATTCCTAAACGCTTTATTTGTGCTAAATCTTCAGCCTGATTACCCCTGTTCCACGCAATCACCATGTCAGGTTTTAGCATGAGTAACTTTTCAATAGAAATGCCATTGTAGCCACCAATACGCTCAATTTTAGTCGCCTCTTGCGGGTAATCTGCGTAATCAACGGTACCCACAATATTATCACCGGCACCAATAGCGAACAGGTTCTCTACAATATGTGGTGCCAATGCAACAATACGTAATGTTTGCGGTGAAGCAACCACACCGCTACTGCATACTAATAATAAACCAATAGCGAGCTGCTTAAGCATTAGTAATCAAAGCCTTTTAATGCTTTTACGCCCGACTCAAACGCATGTTTTACATTACGTACTTCACTTACCGTATCGGCAAGCTCTATTAAGGTGCGGTGCGCAGCACGGCCAGTAATAATTACCGATTGCATGGGCGGTCTATTATTAATAGCAACAACCACTTCTTCAAGGTCGATATAACCATAGGTCACCATATAGGTGAGCTCATCGAGCAATACCACATCGATACTGCTGTCGCTTAGCATCCGTTTTGACTCTTGCCATGTTGCTTGCGCTGCCGCAGTATCGGCCTCTTTATTTTGCGTATCCCACGTAAAACCGGTATTCATAACAGCAAATTCAACCCCTGCACCTTGTAGTAAATTACGCTCTCCACACTCCCATGTGCCTTTAATAAACTGACACACAGCGGCTTTTTTACCGTGCCCAACACAGCGTGCAACCACACCAAAGCCTGAGGTCGATTTGCCTTTACCGTTACCAGTAATAACCTGAAAAATACCTTTTTCTTGTTGCGCTGCGGCTACTCGCGCATCAACCTGTTCTTTTACTTTTTGTTGGCGCTGTTGGTGCTTATCGTTAGTTGATTCAGTCATTGTTATGTCCTTGGTAAATTTTAATAATTTGTTCAATATTTAAATGCGTTTTACACATATCAGCTAGGCGTTCTAACTGGCGTTCACGATGCTCATTTATACTAATCGCACTAATTGTACTTTCTGGTTTCACCCACTTTAACAACTGCTCTGTGGCTGCAGGGTTATCAAACAAGCCATGTAAATAAGTACCGGCAATGGCATTATCGTCACTAATAAAACCATCCGTAGTAAAGCCATTGGGGTGTTTATTAAAGTGAATAAGTGGTTTATTAAGCGCCTTACCTTTACTGATCCCAGCATGTATTTCGTAACCCTGACAAGCAACCTGCTGCTGGTTTAAACTAATAGTGGCGTTTACTTGGCTTAGCACTTTTTGTTCACCTAATGTGGTATCAAAATCACTCAGTGCTAACCCAGCCATTTGCCCTAATGATGACTCCACCCTATTTGGATCACTAATAGTGTTACCTAGCATTTGCATACCGCCGCAAATACCCAGTACTTTGCCACCATAACGTAAGTGGCGTTTAATTTGCTGATCCCAGCCTTCATTTTTTAAAAACGCGAGATCGCTGAGTACATTTTTACTGCCAGGTACAATAATTAAATCAACAGCAGGAATTGCTTGTGTATGGCGCACGTAGGTTATATTTATATTCGGGTGTAATCGCAGAGCATCAAAATCGGTATGGTTACTAATATGTGGCACTAACAGTACAGCAATATTTATACTGGCATCGGTCACATTATTATCTATGGCCACAGCATCTTCTGCATCAAGTGCTAAATCGTGCAAGTAAGGTAATACCCCTAATACAGGTTTACCGGTATACTCCTCGAGCCAATCTAGCCCATCTTGTAATAAACTAATATCACCACGAAAACGGTTAATCACAAAGCCTTTTACTCGTGCTTGCTCAGACTCGCTTAATAACGCCAAAGTCCCGACTAAGTGCGCAAATACTCCTCCTTTATCAATATCGGCAATAATAATAACAGGGCAATCCACTTGCTCGGCGTAACCCATATTTGCAATATCGTTTGCGCGTAAATTAATTTCGGCTGGGCTGCCAGCCCCTTCTACCAGTAATAAATCAAAGCGTTTAGCTAAACGCTTATGCGAGGTTAATACTGCATCCATAGCCACTTTTTTGTAGTCATGGTAAGCATCGGCTTCCATATTGCTGATAGCTCTACCATGAATAATAACTTGTGCGCCGGTATCACTATTGGGTTTGAGTAATATAGGGTTAAAGTCGATTTCAGGTTCAACTTTTGCGGCTATGGCTTGTAATGCTTGGGCTCTGCCAATTTCGCCACCATCGTGCGTTACGGCACTATTGAGCGCCATATTTTGTGGTTTAAACGGTGCAACATTAACCCCTTGGTTAGCAAACACTCTGCAAAGTGCTGCCACTAAGGTGCTTTTACCCGCATCGGAGGTGGTACCTTGTACCATTAATGTTTTCATTATTTACCCACCAGCTGGCGCTTACGAAAATACAAGATACTTAAAAAGAATAGACTACCAATGGCCGCCGTGATCACCCCTATTGGCAGCTCTTGGTTAGCGAGTAATGAACGTGCCAGTACATCGACCCACACCATAAATATGCCCCCGACTAATCCGGTCATTAATAATCCAACGCTGCTGCCTTGAGAGATAAAAAAGCGCACTATGTGCGGCACCATTAAGCCAACAAAGCCAATTCCACCACACATAGCAACCAACACGGCTGTGATCAATGAGCTTAAAATAAGCATTAAAATTCGAAAGCGATGCACCCGAACACCAAGCGTTGTTGCGCTTTCATCACCTAACAACATGGCATTAAGTTGGCGTCTAAAACCTAACATAATGACTGTACATGTAATGATGACCAAGGCAGGTAATAACAGTGACGGCCATTGCGCCCTAGCAAAACTTCCCAAAGTCCAAAATAAAATAGCCGCGACGGCCTGCGGATCGCTCCAATAAAGTAACAAACTGGTAAAGGCGCTAAATAAAAATGATAAGGCCACCCCAGCCAATAACATCGACTCAACTTGGGCATTACGCTGGCTGCCAGCAATTAAAATTAATAACCCCATTGCTACTAAACTGCCAATTAAGGCTGCTGCTGATAGCGCAATGCCTGCGCCTATTCCAACAAAAGCCATTAATACTACGACTCCTAATGATGCTCCCGACGAAATACCAAACAAATAAGGGTCAGCCAATGGATTACGAGTAACTGTTTGTAATATCAATCCAGCAATCGCTAAACCGCTGCCGGCCAAAAAAGCCAGTAACGTACGTGGCATTCTTAATTCAATAATAATGCGGCTGGTAAATGAGGCCTCGCTTGGAAAAGTTAAGCTATGGTATACATCTGCGAGCGAGGTAGGGGCAGCACCAAAGCTCAATGCCACAAATAAACTAAATACAGCGCATAACAGTGCAATAATTAACGCCACACCATGGTTAGACATAATCGCCATGTTATTGGTATCCATAATAATAGGTAATATGGGGAATAGACTCACCATTGGACGCCGTTTGAGGGTGAGTATTAACTTGCGCGCAAACACCAAAAACCTCATCAAGCATTTGCTCGGTGATCACCTTATTAGGCTTTCCCGCGCTAGCGATTTCTCCGTTTTTAATAACCACTAACTCATCGCACATGGCTGCCGCTAAATTTAAATCATGAAATGAAGCAAACACAGTAATGCCCAAAGATTTAGCTAGCTCCATTAATTGAATTTGATATTTAACATCAAGGTGGCTTGTGGGTTCATCCATAATGAGTAGCTGTGGTTGCTGCACAATCGCTCTGGCAATAAGCGCTCGTTGCTTTTCACCGCCAGATAGTGAGTCAAATGACTGATTGCTATGAGATTCAAGCCCGACACGACTAATAGCCTGCGCTATTTTTTGTTTATCTGCTTGGGTGGTCGAGCTAAATAGCGTTTTATGCGGAGTAAGCCCTAAAGCTACAACATCGAATAACGAGAGATTAAATTGCGACGGTGCTTCTTGTAGCACTACCGCAACTTGCTTGGCATAGTCTTCGCTTTTTAGCTGCCAAATATCGGTATCGTTAAATTTAATGTCGCCTGCTGATGGCTGATTAAATCGATATAAGCACCGCAGTAAACTCGACTTTCCTGCCCCATTAGGGCCAATTAAACCAATAAATTTACCACGCTCAATGCTTACATTAATGTGCTTAAGAATTAATGTGTTGTCCACTCGCCAAGAAACGTTGTTAACGGTTAAAAGCGGTAAGTTTAAAGAGGTGTGAGTGTGCAAAAAATTATCCTAGGCAGGGAAACACCCACACTCAGTACTAATATGTACCAAAAAGAAAATGAGTTAACCCGCTCGTTATATGAAGTTTTAAGGCATTTGTATTTGACTTACAGTAAAACTGATCACAATTACGGGAATAGTTGAGGAGTCCCACCTCATTCCAAATGCTTGGCTATTATGCGCAGATACGTAAATAATTTAAAGCAAAAAAACCGCACTCAACTGAGTGCGGTTAAAAGGGAGTGTTTTAACTAAGGTTTAGTTAAAACTTATATTCCATACCTAAACCTAGGTAGTCTTGGTCAACGTTGTTGTCCATATCAAAGCTTGAGTAAAAACCAAATATTTTAAGGTTTTTGTTTAGCTTATGGTCAACACCTACCGATATCGCGCTTTTATCATCGCTGTCATCAAAATCCATTGTTTGGTATTGCATTTTGAAAGTGTTGCTACCCATAAGGTAAGCTGCATTCACTAAGTAACCGTCAGCCTCAGCGCTGCCATCTACTTTTTCTTGTGTTTGGTACATAGCGCCAACTCTAAAATCTTCAATTTTACCTTGAACTGTTGCACGCACTACATCGTAACCATTGACTTCGCTATCAGCAGCAATGGCAGCATATACTGCGCTCTTTTTAAGTGCTGAGTCACCGTAGGTCACTGCCATTGAATAACCGTTATCTGCATCTACATCGTCTTCGGCAATAAATGTAGCAAGTACTTTAAAGCCTTCGTAGCTTTTAGATGTATAAGTGATCGAATCACCTAAGCGGTTTTCACCTTTAAAAACATTTTTAATATCGCCTTCAAGGTCATTAAATAAATCTAACTTACCTTGTGATTGTTTAAGCGCTGTATCGTTACGACCCACAACAACTTGACCATAGGCACCTTTTAAACCTACGTACTGGTTACGTGCAGAAATATTGTCGTCATTATCACCTTTCGAGTCAGCATCAGATACATCAACTTGAAACTCAAACTTATAAACTGCTTCTAATCCATCAGTAATCTTTTCAGATCCTTTTAGGCCAAAGCGAGATGCATTACTTTTAATTTCAGTGAAAGACCCTTCACCATCATCAGATGATTGAACGGTTACATTTGCTTTACCGTAAATATCTACCTCTGCAAGTGCATTAAAAGATAAACCACTAAGTAGGGCTAAGCATAAGCTCGATTTTGCAAATTTCATGTTATTTCCTCGATAATCACAAGAGACTAATTTTTAAAACAGCGGCAGTGTGTCACTACTAAATGACAAAAATATTACAAAGGACACATTTTTGTCTTTTTAAGTTAATAAAACTGCATTAAATCTGAAATCAAAATAACATCTAAAATAAACTGCCTACTGACTACCTACTTTGTTTCAATAAACTCGGTGTCATTCGCGACAGCAAATTAACCAAGGTTTCTATCAAGTCTTTCTGTTCGTTATCTCTATGATAGGCAACAAATACATCTCTTGAAGTATTTTCTACCCCTTTAACATGAAAAAGTTCGCCTTTTTCTAAATGATCTTTAACTAATACCTGTGGAATAAACGCACTGCCGCCACATTGCAGTATTAAATCAAGCGCAATTCGTCCTGTACTGGTTCTAAAATAAGGCGGTGTTTTACCGGTAAACTGACGCGCATGCCAAAGAGAAAACGTGGTTCCCCAATCAACATACACATATTGATTATCAAAAAAGTTATCGCCTGTTGCGGTGTCGTAGCCACTAACCGGAATAATAGGTAGTTCACAAATTCGTTCAACAACGAGTTCGTCTACTTTTGGTGGATCAAATAAAATAGCTAGATCAAGGGTGCGCTCTAATAGTAATCGAGTGCTCTCTTGTTGTGCTTTTACCTCTGCCACCAAAGATACACCGGGCATAGCCGATACTATATTTGTAATACCAAACTGTAAAAACGCATCCCAAATATTAGGAGTCCCAGCCAAGCTGATTTGCTTATGCATATTATCTGCAAGTGCAACATCCACTTTGGCCCTTTGCATTCCAGTAATAATCATTTGAGCATGCGGCAACAAGCGCTCACCAGGGGCGGTGAGTTGAATATTATTGCGCTGGCGAATAAATAAATTTACGCCTAAGCCCTGCTCTAATTGACGAATTCGAAAACTCACTGCAGACTGCGTTATGTATAGGTTTTCTGCCGCTTTACCAAAATGGCGAGTACGCACCACTTCAACAAATGTTTTTAATAAATCTATGTCCAATTTTTTATCCTCACGATAAAAATTTTTTGTTTAAAAAAATAGCGATTATGTACCATACTCCAGCTAATAATTGGTATGAGGGTACAGCTATGAGCAATGATATTTCACTACTTCGTCAAGCATTTGTTAGTCAACGTCAGTTTTATGATGATCAAAACTTTCCACGCGGATTTAGTCGCAGCGGACACTTTACCCTGTTAGAGGCAAGTATTTTAGAACAGCACGGTGTTGTTTTAAAAAGCTTGTATAACAAAGCAGTTGAGCCACAAAACGAACATCAGCAACAATTTGTCAATGCGGTTAGTGGCATAGTAGAGCCAAGCAACCCCATAGAGCGAGCATGGGTTAAATACTTAAAGTTAACAACCTGCAAAACAAAATTTCATACATTATTTGGTCGCTCAAAAATTTCAGGGCCAACACCAATCAGTCAAGATTATTACTCTGAGGCAGACAATCTATAAGTCATTACAATAGTTGCTTTTTGGCGTTTTAGCAGTTACAACTTGTATAAGCAAACATTTTTGCAAAATTTAAACAGGCTGCCACGTGACGCACAGAATACTTATTGTTGAAGACACCCCCACTATTGCGCGAGTGCAAAAGCATATCGCGCAAAAAATTGGCTATGACGTTGATATTGCCCAGTCGCTGGCTGAGACTAAAGAGCTAATAAGTAAACATGCTTATTTTTGTGCAGTCGTTGATTTTATATTGCCTGATGCCCCGCAAGGGGAAGCGGTTCCCTGCACGGTTGCAGCAGATATCCCTACCATTGTTATGACTGGCAATATCGATAATCAAACTCGCGACACCGTCGAAAAGTACCCTATTATTGATTACATTATCAAAGGCAATAAACAAGCTTACGAATATTTAGAAAAGCAGCTTTATCGCCTACCTCGCAATAAGCAAGTTAAAGTACTGGTTGTTGATGACTCAGCGTCTACACGCCAATATATTTGTAATTTATTAACACGTCATAAATACCAAATACTACAAGCAGCCGATGGCCTAGAGGCACTTAAAGAGCTTGAAAATACTCCTGACATCTCTGTGATTATCATAGATAAAGAAATGCCTAATATGGGCGGTATTGAGCTGTGTAATGAAATTAGGCGCATTTATAGTAATGACGAAAAAGCTATTATTGGTATCTCAGGCGCTACATCGTCTAATTTGTCTGCCTTATTTTTAAAAAATGGGGCAAATGACTACTTGTATAAACCTTTTAATAGTGAAGAATTTTACTGCAGGTTAAGCCAAAACGTCGATATGCTAGAGCATATCGAAACTATAAAGCGCCAAGCCAATACTGACTATTTAACTAAACTCCCTAATCGCCGTTACTTTTTTGAAGAGGCTAATAAGTCATTAAAGCAGTTTAAAAAAGCAAAAGCACCAGCCATGTTAGCTATGCTTGATATTGACCATTTTAAAGCTATTAATGATACCTATGGCCATGATGCCGGAGATGAAGTGCTTAAAGGGCTTGCGATATGCTTTAATAAATATTTTGAAAACCAATTGGTTGCCCGTTTAGGCGGAGAAGAATTCGCGGTATTTTTTACTGAGCTAACCGAACAGGAAGCGCTAAAACGACTAGAGAGCTTCAGGCTTTTTATTGAGCTTAACAGTCATGAATTCAGTCAAGCAAACATCAAGTTTACGTTATCGATAGGCTTCAGCCACAGTGAAACCTATCAAATTGACGAACTATTAAAACAAGCCGACTTAAAGCTCTACAAAGCCAAAGAGTCGGGTCGTAATAAAGTGGTTTAGTTTTTAAACCACACCAGAGGCTACAATGGCCGCTTTTCTGCGTTTTCGCGATTGATGGTATGAGTCCCAACTAAAAATAGCCAATGCACTCCAAATACACGCAAAGGTAATTACGCGCTCAGCATCAAACACCTCACCATAAAATACCACCGCTAAAATAAACATTAGGCTAGGCCCTATATACTGAAAAAACCCTAACGTTGTATATTGCAAACGCTTAGCCGCGCCGGTAAAACACAGCAGTGGCAGCGTAGTTACTATGCCCGCGCTCACCAATAATACATTGGTTAGCCAATCATTCCCTGGTAAATTTGACGTTTCAGTCGGTACCATTAGCCACCAATAGGTAAGCGCCACGGGTAACAATATTAATGCCTCAATTAAAATCCCAGGCAGAGCATCAACTTGTAGCTTTTTACGTAATAGTCCATATAGTGCGAAAGATGTTGCTAATGAAAACGCTACCACGGGGAATGAGCCAAAACTAATCAGCTGTAACAACACGCCTGTAAAAGCTAAAGCAACAGCAGCACCTTGCAACTTACGTAATCGCTCGTTTAAAAACACCATACCAAGCAACACATTCAATAGAGGATTAATGTAGTAACCTAGGCTGGCATCCAACATGTGATTGTTATTGATGGCCCAAATAAACAATCCCCAGTTAAACCCTAGTAAGGTCGAGGTAACAACTAACATCAAAATAAGTTTTGGTTGGATTAAAATGCGTTTAATTTTATTCCAGTAGTTGAGCACACTCACCACCAAAATAAGAAACATCACTGACCAAATAACACGATGCATTAAAATTTCAAATGCTGATACATGTTGGATCATCTTAAAATAAATGGGTGCTAGGCCCCACATAAAAAAGGCGAGGCAGGCAAAAATGGCGCCCTTTCGCTGCTCGGTATCAATCGACATAGTAACCACTTGATGATTTAAAAGGCCGTAAGTTTAACCCCCTCTCACTTTTTAGCCAACTAAATACGTGCCCGTTCCAAACGCTATTTGTACCGACTGTTCGTTATGTAACTCCATTCGGCACACACACACTTTATTTCCTGAGCGAATAAGTGTGGCGCTGGCAATAAATACCTCCCCTTTACCTGGGCGTAAATAATCAGTACGTAAATCTATGGTGCCCAGTGTTGCTAACTTTTTATGCACACTGGGTAAGTCGGCATCGTCTAGTTTTCCTATTACACTTGCTGCAGCAAGCATTCCGCCTACATTGTCGAGCACCGCAGAAATCACTCCACCGTGAAGAATCTTTTGCGCCGGATTGCCAATTAATACGTCTTGCCAAGGAAATGATATTTTAGCTTGTTCAGTACTAAGTGACTCTACTGCTATTTTTAAAAACTGGTTAAAGGGCATGTTATTAACAAACAGCGCCCCTACTTGATCGATCAACATTTCTTTATTCATTATTATTCTCTATGTTTTTAGTGGTACGATGAGTAAAGCACAGCTTGAGGCTATTGTAACCCCTGCAGATTTTAGTTTATCACTACAGATGTGTGTACCAAGTAATGAAAGCTAAAGACATCCTGATAAAAAACCACTAAAATAGCGCCGATGAATACACTAACTCCTTCTCCTAATACGCTTGTGCGTAAACCCGAAACTGTACTCAAACAAGTGTTTGGTTACAGTGAATTTCGCGACGGTCAAAGTGCAGTAATTGATGCCGCCATTAATGGCCAAGATTCATTAGTATTACTGCCCACCGGTGGTGGTAAATCGGTGTGTTACCAAATACCCGCGTTGGTATTAGAGGGAGTCACCATTGTTATTTCTCCGTTGATCTCTTTAATGCAAGATCAAGTCACCCAGTTACAAGCACTGGGAGTTAAGGCCGCTTATGTCAATAACAGCCTAGCTCGCGAAGAACAACAATTAGTGTATCAGCAATTGCATCAAGGGCTGATAAAGCTACTTTATGTCGCTCCTGAAAAAGTGCTACAACGCGACTTTTTAGAGCGGCTCTCTCATTTGAATGTGAGCTTGTTTGCTATTGATGAAGCACACTGTGTTTCTCATTGGGGTCACGATTTTAGACCTCACTATTTTAGATTAAATGAATTAAAGCAACGCTTTACACATGTACCTATGATGGCACTCACTGCCACCGCTGATAAAGCGACTCGCTTTGATATTGTTGAGCAACTCAAGCTACAACAGCCCTACATTCATACCGGCAGTTTTGATCGCCCTAATATTCGTTACACCATAGAAGAAAAATTTAAACCTATGGTGCAATTACTGCGTTATTTAAAAGAGCAAAAAAATCAAAGTGGTATTATTTATTGCACCAGTCGTAAACGTGTTGATGATATAGCTGAAAAGCTTGCTGATGCAGGCCTTAATGCTGCCGCTTACCATGCGGGAATGAGTAACGAGCAACGTCAGTTTGTGCAAACCGGATTTGCCCGTGACGATATTCAAATTGTGGTTGCCACCGTTGCCTTTGGTATGGGAATTAACAAGCCTAACGTACGCTTTGTTCTGCATTACGACATTCCAAAAAGTATTGAAGCTTATTACCAAGAAACAGGCCGTGCTGGACGAGATGGGCTGGCTGCAGAGGCCATCATGTATTTTGACCCTGCCGATATAGGCCGAGTTAGACGCTTTTTTGAAGATATTGACGATGAACAACGCCGCCGCGTAGAAGAGCAGCGCTTTAATGCCATGGCCAGCTTTGCCGAAGCACAAACGTGTCGTCGTCAAATATTATTGAACTACTTCAGTGAGTACCAACGCGAGCCCTGTGGGAACTGTGACATTTGCTTAAATCCACCTAAAAGTTTTGATGGCACATTAGTCGCACAGCAAGCGCTTTCATGTGTTTATCGCGCGCAACAACGATTTGGATTGGGTTACATTGTAGAGTTATTACGCGGCGCGAATACTAGCCGCATTCGTGATAACAATCATCATGAACTTAGTACCTATGGCATAGGTAAAGATAAAAGCAGTGAATTTTGGCTTAGTATTTTACGCCAACTTATTCATCAAGGGCTATTAAGCCAAGATATAACCCAAGGCGCTTCATTGCGTTTAACGGAAGCTGCACGCGCTATTTTAAAAGGTGAATATGCGCTGCAATTGGCCGAGCCTCGCTTACAAGCTAAACACGTTTATCAGGATAAGTTAGCGAAGTTTAATTACGATAAAAAACTATTCGCTCGCCTGCGTGCATTGCGTAAAGAGTTAGCCGATGCCGATGATGTGCCGCCTTATGTAGTATTTAACGATAAAACGCTAGCCGAAATGGCGCAGCTTATGCCCACTAACGACAGTGAATTTTTAAAAGTGTCGGGGGTTGGTTTTACTAAATTAAACAAGTATGGCGGTGAGTTTTTAACCGCAATTCGACATTACCTAGCAACGCAATAAGCCCCTTATGACCGAACTTGAATACGATCACACACATCAATGTATTATTATTAAACCGACAGAGCTGCCGCACGATGAAGACTTTGAATTGTGGGGAACGTTATTTTTGCACAGCGATGAAATTAGCATTAATGAGTATGCCGCTGGGGCAGATCGTCATCAACTGCGTTTTAACTATGCTAACCACACATTTAATTTAAATTTTGAGCATTACAGCCAAAGTGTGTGGATTAATGGTGAAGGGCAAGATGCCGACAACCTATTGGCAGCGTTAACATTTTATTTAACTTAAATGCATAGCTAATACCTTATAATCGCTATAAAAATAAAACTAAACCTGTCTTTTACTTATATATCAATAACAATGATGTAAGCTAAGAGTAAGTGTTTTATTTTGCAAAATAGCGCTAAAGAGGGTCAATGTTAAATAGAAAATGGATTGCACGTAGTTGTTTTAGCCTTTCTATTTCGAGTATGTTTATGCTCAGCGTTTGCGCGCAAGAAACGCCACTAGCCCAAAGCTGCCAAAATGACGATTCATTGAAAACTTCTGAAATTAACTTGCGTCGACAAATCGAGTCTCAACCTCCACCGCTTACGACAAATAGTAACGCTAAAATTGCCTCAATTAATCTTAAACAACTTAATGTTTTTAATACCGAACTCGAAGCTGAAAACAACGCACTGTTTCGCTTTGCTAATCGTGCACATATACAAACTGAGCCTGAGGTTATTAAAAGCATTTTATTGTTTAAAGCGGGTGATACTTTTAATCAAAAAACCTTGGCTGAATCTGAACGGCTACTGCGTAAACAAAACTATTTATATGACGCACAAATTATTGCTGACGAAAATTGTGATGGAAATATTGATGTAACAGTAATTACTCGAGACTTATGGACTTTACTGCCCGAACTTAGTTTTAGCCGTAGTGGTGGTGAAAATAAATCAAGTATTGGTTTTCGCGAATCTAACTTATTTGGTTGGGGCAAACGGTTATCGTTTGCACGTAAAACAGACAGTGACCGAAATGGTTATTTATTTGTTTACGATGATCCTAATATCTTATCAACTCGCTACCGAGGGCGTTTAGAGTATGCCGACAACAGCGACGGCAAAAGTCATTTAGTTGAACTAACCTACCCGTTTTATGCCATCGATACGCCCTATAGTTATGGCGCCCTGAGTTACTCAACCCAGCGAGAAGAGGCCCTGTACCTTAGGGGCGATAAATTTAGTGAGTTTGAACAGACCACCGATCTAAATCAAGTATTTTTTGGTCACTCTAAAGCCCTTAGCCATAACTGGACACAGCGCTTGAGCCTAGGTTATATCGATGAGCAACAAACATTTAAAAGCATCGATGAAACGACTGTGCCGCTAGCTGAAAATAGGCAGCTTAGTTATCCTTATGTAAGCGGCCACTGGTTTGAAGATAACTTTATAAAAGTACGTAACTTTGACAGTATTTATCGTACTGAGGATTTAAATTTAGGTTGGAATATCAAAGCCACCCTGGGCTACTCCGATGAATCAATGAGTAACGACGATAGCCGCGCTGTGTACTCGTTTAATTTTAACAAAGCCCATTTTAGCACTAACCATACCCTTTGGCGTTTTCATGCAGATATTCAAGGCTATTGGAATAACGAGAAAAAACAGCTCGAAAACTTGCTCACTACTAGCCAAATTCAATATTATTTAAATACCAGTATTGATCAATCTTGGTATGTAAAAGCAAGGCTGCAATACGCAAAAAACCTCACCAATGATAAACAGCTCACCCTAGGGGGCGAAACTGGACTTCGTGGCTATCCTATGGAATTTCAACATGGGGATCGGAGTTTTTTAGTCACTTTAGAAAAGCGCTATTACTGGGAATATGACTTACTACAGCTGTTTAAAGTGGGAGGGGCGGCCTTTTTAGATATTGGTCGAGCTTGGTATAACAACGACTCGAACACTCAGTATCAAGTTGAGAACACCCCAGTGCTAAAAAATGTGGGCTTAGGTTTGCGCCTTGCGCCAAGTCGCGCCAATGCGGGTACCATGATCCACCTTGATATAGCCGCGCCACTAAATAAATATGATGATGTTGACTCGGTACAATGGCTGCTCAGCGTTAAAAATTCTTTTTAAATCACTACTGCGCACAAAGTTAACGCGTTACACTTTGCGCCTATCATTATTGTGAGAATACGTTTTGGAATTAATCTCTCTTTTAGAGCTTGTGGGCACACAATATAAGCTAATCGTAACCGTGATTGCGCTGTTGAGCTTTCCGTTATTGTTAAAGCTCACTAAAAAGTTACTCGAAAAAGCCATTAGAGGTAAAGTCGATTTACACCGAAAATACCGAGCAGAGTTACTATTAAAAATAATACTCGCCTTTGTTATGTTGTGTTTAGTGTTAGTTTTTTGGGGAATAGAGCTGCGTGGTTTACTGGTATTAGGCTCTTCTTTATTTGCCATGTTAGGTGTTGCGCTGTTTGCGGCTTGGTCATTATTGAGCAACTTAACTGCTTTTTTACTGATGTTTATTCAAAATGACTGCCGTGTAGGTTATTGGGTGAGAATTGTGGATGGAGCTAACGCCATTGAAGGGCGTATTATTGAAATGGGGCTGATGAATGTCTTACTCGAACACGTTGATGGTCACAGAGTGATTTACCCTAATAACTTATTTGTTACCCGCCCGGTGTTAGTGCTTAATACGGAGCCTAAACCAACAAAAGCGCCTAAAATTAAACGCATTATTGGCCCTAAACCGCGTAGCTAAACAACACCTATTAAAAAACCGCGTTAGCTTAAAACTAAGGCGGTTTTTTATATCTACAGATAGAGTCATACCAATTCACTTAATTGAGCAAATTGGTATTAATTATTTAGTTCAGCCGTTTTCAGCTCATCATCTAAATCATTTATCTCATCAATAAACGTTTCTAACTGCTGCTCTACCAAGCTATTTGCATGTGCAAAATAAGCAATATGGAATACGGCATCGCCTTCATTTACCAGTGGCATGGTCTGCTGGCCAATAATAATACCGCTTCGAGGAGCAAGGAGTTCAAGTTCTGAATCGCCAAGCGGACTGCTAATATAAGCAAGCACTTGGCCTTTCATTACTCGCTCACCTAACGATACTTGCGCTCTTACTATGCCGTCTACTTCTGCACGCACCCAACTAGTGGAGCTTGCAATCACAGGATCAGGCAGTTTTTTAGGACGTTTACCGCGTATCATTTTTAAATGTCGCATAACATAATCAACCCCTTGCACGCCTGCAGCAATCGCAATAGGGTCAAAGCGCAGTGCTTCACCCGCCTCATAAGTAATAACAGGTATACCTAAATTAGCGGCTTCACTACGCAGCGAGCCATTACGTAATGACGCATCTATAACCGCAGGCGTACCAAAGGCTTTAGCCATTTGCGCTGTTGCTTCATCGGCTAAATTAGCGCGAATTTGCGGTAAGTTAGTACGGTGAATCGCCCCCGTATGCAAATCAATAATATGCGTACAATGCACAGCTACTTGGTTAAAAAACATATACGCCATGCGACCTGCTAATGAACCACGCTCAGACCCCGGAAAACTTCGGTTCATATCACGGCGATCGGGCAGATAACGCGATTTATGAATAAAACCAAATACATTCACAATCGGAACCGCAATTAATGTACCACGCAGCTGATTAGGGTCGATTTTAGCCAGTAACTGGCGCACAACCTCAACCCCATTTAGTTCGTCGCCGTGTATAGCCGCACACACCATCAATACAGGGCCTTCCATTACACCGTTAACCACTTCAATAGGAATATTAAGCGGTGAATGGGTGTAAAGCTTTGCAGCTTCTAGCGCGAGTGTTTTACGTTCACCTACACCAATACTTTCACCTAATAGGGTGAAAGGTCGGTTAATTTTAACCTTTGCCACGAGTTGCCGTTCCTTTACTTGCAGCATTTTTCTCGATGAAATCAATCACCATGCCCGCAATGTCTTTACCTGTTGCCACTTCAATCCCTTCAAGACCTGGCGATGAATTTACTTCCATAACCAAAGGACCACGAGATGAACGGAGTAAATCAACGCCAGCAACGTTTAAACCCATTGCTTTTGCTGCAGCAACCGCTGTTTTACGTTCTTCTGGGGTAATACGTACCAGTGTAGCGCTACCACCACGATGAAGATTAGAGCGGAACTCACCTTCTTGTGCTTGACGTTTCATTGCAGCAATCACTTTATCTCCGAGTACAAAGCAACGAATATCCGCACCACCCGCTTCTTTAATATATTCTTGTACCATGATATTGGCTTTTAAACCCATAAACGCTTCAATAACACTTTCAGCCGCTTTACGTGTTTCAGCAAGTACCACACCAATACCTTGAGTGCCCTCAAGTAGCTTAATAACGACCGGTGCGCCACCTACCATTTCGAGTAAGTCTTTTACGTCATCTGGCTTGCTAGCAAAGCCTGTTACTGGCATGCCTACGCCTTTGCGTGATAATAATTGTAGAGAACGTAATTTATCGCGCGAACGAGAAATAGCCACAGATTCATTAACCGGATAAACACCCATCATTTCAAACTGGCGTAATACAGAACAGCCATAAAAAGTAACTGATGCGCCAATACGCGGAACAATGGCATCAAAATCTTTTAGGTTTTCGCCGCGGTAATGGATTTCAGGTTGATCTGAGTTTATATTCATATAACAACGTAGCGCGTTAATCACTTTTACTTCATGACCACGTTGCTCAGCCGCTTCAATTAAACGACGCGTTGAATATAAATTTTTGTTGCGAGATAAAATACCAATTTTCATAGTTAAAACCTTAACTAAATTATGTTGAGCAAGCCCATATAAGTATGTTTGCTACTCAACGAATTCTTATAATAAATGTGATAAAGCCGGATCAACGACTATACGATTTTCCATAGCTGTGCGTCCTAATAACATTCTAAACTTCATTGACGCACGACTTGTTAATGTAATTTCTATTGGCCAACTAAATTCGCCAGCATGTAATGTAGTTTCAATAAAGTAACGCAGTTCTTTTTGGCCACTAGAGCTGGTAACGTACTTCATTTTTTTAACTTTGGCATTGCAGGTGATTTGCGTTTGCTCGTCTTCTTGCAATGGTTGGGCTATAAATTTAACCCATTTTTCGCCTTCCACTTCATATTCTTCAATATTAATTGCATGAATACAGGAAGTACGTGCACCGGTATCTATTTTTGCTTTAATTTGCTCGATGCCCAGCTCAGGTAAACTCAACCACTCACGCCAACCAACTGTTATTTTTGTCGTCATAAATGTGCCCTTAGTAAAAAAAGTGTTTTATACGCTACAGCAAATAAAACACCAACAAAATAAATTAATCTACTCGATAAGCCGATTTGATTGACCTTTTAAGTTAACTCGTTTAACAATGCAGCTCTTAGGTATGCATTTAACCATAGGCTAAAACATAAGTTTTTGTTGCTAAACTCAGTTTAACATATACAAAGTAAAGCTAAATTTTATTTATTTAACTAGGGTCTGTTGACCTTTACGAATTAATATTTGTTCAAACTAGGGGCAATTTAATCGCGGCGCGAGGTTTGTAACCTAGTGGGCTAAGTAAAAATCGAGCAACAGAACCCTTCGGGCAGCGCCTATTTGGCATTGATGTTGTGTTATCGCCTATTTATGGGGAATAACCACACTCTGCCTTGCCTAAATACCAAATAGACTGCTGCAAATTTAACCTTGAAAGATAAACAGATCCTAAATACATTACAGTTAACTGTATTGAAAATATACTATCGATGAGAAATTATTATGATTAATGGCTTACTTCATGCGCTTATTCTTGATGAAAAAGGCGGTGCACGCCCCATAGAAAACAGCAAGCAATTACACCAATGGCAACCTACTGATGGAAAACTGTGGGTGCATATGGACTACAGCCAAACAGATGCGGTAGATTGGTTAAAAAACTGCGGGCTGTTAAACGACTATGAACTGGAATCACTCACTGCTGATGAAACGCGTCCACGAATAACGCCAACAACTAATGGCCATATGTTATTTTTACGCGGGATCAACTTAAACCCAGCACAAAGCCCTGAAGACATGGTATCTATTCGGTTATTTATAAATAACGATGTGGTGATCACCACGCGTAAGCGCCGATTATTATCAGTGCAAGATATTCTAGCCTCGTTGAATAATAATGAGGGGCCATGCAGTATTTCTGAATTGGTGTGTACATTAGCGCACAAGCTCACTTCACGTATGCAAACAGTAATTGATGAGCTAGATGAAAGCTTAGATGATTTTGAAGAGGAAATTGATGAGCCTAGTAAAAAGTTTGATAACCAAGGCTTGTCGCAACTTCGCCGCCAAACAATCGCGCTAAAACGTTACTTAAAACCGCAAAAAGAAGCGCTCAGCAACATGGTTAATAATCATTACCCATGGCTGTTTGACGATGATAAAGCCAAGCTAAATGAAACCACCAATTTACTTATTCGCTATTTAGAAGAGCTCGATAGTTCAATAGAACGTGCACTCGTTATTCAGCAAACCATTACTAACCAAGTGTCTGAGCAATTAAATCAGCGTATGTATGTGATGTCGGTGGTGGCTGCTTTATTTTTACCACTGGGATTTTTAACTGGGTTATTGGGGGTCAATGTTGGCGGTATACCTGGCACAGATAGTCCCTATGCATTTACCGTATTTGTGGTGTTTTTGGTTGTTTTGACTGGTGGGATTGGTATTTACTTTAAAAATAAAAAGTGGCTGTAATTACAATACAGATCCAATAAGACACAAAAAAGGCGAACATCATTGTTCGCCTTTTGCATTGGTAACCCTTACTCTTGAAAGTAAGTGCCCCAACCGTCGTATTCTACGTCGCATTCAACCGCAAGCTGTGCAAGCTTATCAACGTCTTCCATTATCACGTCAACATCCAATTCGGCTTCAACAACAATGTCAAAACTCCAAATCTTTTCGCCGTCTTCAAGTTCAAGTTCTGCTGGCTCTTCTACATCGTAACCTAGTTTAAACGCAGCCAATGCCGCTTGTTCTAACTTAGTAAAATCTTCACATACAAAGTGGTGTTCTACTTCATAAAGGATTTCCGGATCGGAACCATCTTCAAGTAGTGAAGTTACGATGTCTTCACTTATTTCACGCCAGTTTTCCATTATTTCTCTCTCACTTGAGCATCTAATTCTGTTATTTTAGCAGCCATAATGCTGTGCACACTTTTAGCATGTTCACGGGCACTGATACTGTTATCAAGTGCTATGGGGGCTAACATTTCAATGTAAATTGTACCATTATCCCAGCGATTTAGTTTAATGGTTTTATCGGTTGTGTTCATACATACTGGCACAACAGGCACCTCTGCACTCATTGCGGTATGAAATGCACCGGTTTTAAAGGGGAGTAAACCACGACCATAACTACGCGTCCCCTCAGGGAACATCCACACCGATAAGCCTTTTTGTTTTATTTTAGCCGCTGCTTTTGAGATTGTGCCAGCCGCTTTTGAACGATTTGCTCTGTCGATTAAAATATTACCCGATAACCAATAAAGCTGACCAAAAAATGGGATCCATTTAAGACTTTTTTTGCCAACGCTCACACAATTTTTTGGTACCATGGCTGGAATAGTGAATAAATCGTAGCTATTTTGATGATTCGCTACATACACAGCAGGCCCCACCTTAAGCGCATCAGGATGATATTTTAGTTCTAATTTAACCCCAAGCATTTTAGTCATTGAGCCAAACCAACTTGCAATAACATGCACATTATTAGAATGAAATGGTCTAAATATTGATAACAACAAACCAAAAAAACAACTTAATAATATAAACAACAGCATTATTAAAATACGTATAACAGCTAGCAAGTGCGCCTCTTCAATATAACCACAATCATGTATTGTTTTATTATAACGTTATTTTGTTACGCAGACGAGAAAATAGCGCACAAGCGTGCGCTGAAATAAAACAGTCATAAAAAAACGGCTTACCTGAGTAAGCCGTTTTCTAATTTGATCTCAAGATTAACTTGGCTCTGCGTCTGAATTTGGCTCATCAACTTGTTGCGGTGTTAACTCTACCACGGCTTCATCAACGCGCTGTAAACCACGAGGTAACTTGTTCCCTCTGCGGCCTCGCTCGCCATGGTAATGCTCAAGGTCGCTTGGTTTAAGGGTCAGCTTACGCTTACCTGCATGCAGCGTAACACTGCTGCCTTGCGGCACAACAGCTAATACTTTTACAAACTCTTCGCGCGCTTGTACTTTAGCGCCCGGAATAGAAATAATTTTATTGCCTTTACCTTTACCTAGCTTAGGTAGGTCACGCAGTGGGAATAACAACATCCGCCCTTCGTTAGAAATCGCCATACAGTAGTCAGTAGCCACGTCGTTAACGCGAATTGGCGAAAGTAACACACCCCCTTTTGGCACACTCACTAACGCTTTACCGTTTTTGTTTTTGCTGACTAAATCTTTAAAGTCAGTAATAAAGCCATAACCGGCATCAGAAGCCATTAGCAATACTTGAGCGTCTTCACCCATAACTACGTGCTCAAAGCTTGCGCCTGAGGTTAGATTAAAGCGCCCTGTCATTGGCTCGCCTTGGCTTCTTGCAGAAGGAAGACTATGAGCATCAGTGGCAAATGCACGTCCAGCTGAATCTAAAAATACCGCAGGCTGATTACTTTTACCTCTCGCTGATGCTCTATAACCATCACCAGCTCGGTAATTTAATCCTTCTACATCTAAGTCATGACCCTTACCAACCCGTGCCCAACCTTTATCAGATAAAACAACAGTCACAGACTCTGAAGGGATTAAATCTTTTTCGCTCAGAGCTTTGGCTTCCACACGCTCAATAACAGGTGAGCGACGATCGTCGCCATACATTTCTGCGGCTTCTTGAATTTCTTTTTTAAGCAACGTCGACATGCGACGGTCTGAGCCTAATGTTTGCTCTAATTTGTCACGCTCTTTTGCCAATTCGTCTTGCTCACCACGAATTTTAAACTCTTCAAGTTTTGCCAAATGGCGAAGTTTTAATTCTAAAATGGCTTCTGCTTGAATATCGGTTAAATCAAAGCGCTCCATCAATATTGGTTTGGGCTTATCTTCAGAGCGGATAATTTCTATAACTTCATCAATATTTAAAAAGGCAGCCAGTAAACCTTCTAAAATATGTAATCGAGCCAGTACTTTATCAAGTCGATATTGCAAGCGACGACGTACCGTTTCGCGTCTAAAGGTTAACCACTCTGTTAAAATACTACGTAAATCTTTAACCTGTGGACGACCATCTAAGCCCAGCATATTTAAATTTACGCGGTAATTTTTTTCAAGATCGGTGGTGGCAAATAAGTGCGCCATTAATGGCTCAGCTTTAATTCGGTTTGAACGCGGCACAATCACAATACGGGTTGGATTTTCGTGATCAGACTCATCACGTAAGTCAGCCACCATTGGTAACTTTTTAGCGTTCATTTGCGCTGCAATTTGCTCAAGTACTTTTGCACCCGAACATTGGTGCGGCAAAGCGGTAATGACGATATCGCCCTGCTCTTCACAATACACAGCGCGCATTTTAATTGAGCCACGACCGGTTTTATAAATTTTGTGAATATCAGCTTTTGGCGTAATTATTTCAGCATCAGTTGGATAATCAGGCGCATGCACTAAATCCAATAACTCTTCGAGTTCTGTTTTTGGTTTATCAAGTAATAAACAACAGGCACTGGCTACTTCACGCACATTATGCGGCGGTATATCGGTTGCCATACCCACAGCAATACCGGTGACACCATTAAGTAATATATGCGGTAAGCGCGATGGCAATACTAATGGTTCATCCATGGTGCCATCGAAGTTTGGCGTCCAATCAACAGTCCCTTGGCCTAACTCTTTAAGTAATACTTCAGAGAATTTAGATAAACGCGCTTCGGTATAACGCATTGCCGCAAACGACTTCGGATCATCTGCAGCACCCCAGTTACCTTGACCATCAACTAACGGGTAGCGATAAGAAAACGGCTGCGCCATAAGTACCATGGCTTCATAACAGGCACTATCACCATGAGGATGGTATTTACCTAATACGTCACCCACGGTACGGGCTGATTTTTTGTATTTAGCACTTGCCGATAATCCCAGTTCACTCATCGCATAAATAATACGACGTTGCACTGGTTTTAGGCCGTCACCAACGTGCGGTAAGGCACGATCCATGATCACGTACATTGAATAATTTAAATAGGCGTCTTCGGTAAAACGCCCCATTGTTTGCTGTTCAATTCCTTGCATTAGCAAGGTATCTGTATCACTCATTAAAGCTTACCTAGTTTTTCTTATAGCTTACGCGGTAAATTACGTTTGCGTAATCATCGCTTACCAATAGACTGCCATCATTTAATTGTGCAAATGCAACAGGGCGTCCAAATGTCGTTTCGTCTTGCATAAAGCCGGTGATCAGTGGCGTATACTTTGTTACCTTGGCATTTTCTATAGTTGCCACTGCCACTTTATAACCGACCTTTTTAGAGCGGTTCCATGAACCGTGCTCAGCTACAAATAACTGTTGTTTATAGCTATCAGGGAACTGCTTGCCGGTATAAAAATGAATACCCAATGGCGCAACATGCGCCCCCAATGCCAATGCAGGTTGAGTGTAGTCAGCAATGTTTTTGCCTTCACCAAACTCCGGATCAACAATAACGCCGCCATGCACGTATGGAAAACCAAAATGTTCTTCTTCTTTAGTGATGCGGTTTAGCTCATCGGGTGGAATATCATCCCCCATCATGTCGCGGCCATTATCGCTAAACCATAGCATTTGCGTGCTAGGGTGAAAGTCAAAGCCTACAGTATTGCGCACACCTTTGGCTAAAGTGGTTATTTCTTTGGTGTCGGTGTTTAACGAAAAAATACGACCAAACCGAGGATCTTCCTCGCAAATATTACAGGGAACACCCACCGGAATAATCAGCTCGCCGTTTGGCGCAAAGCGTAAAAACTTCCAGCCATGGTGGCGCTCTGACGGTAAATCGCTATAAAACACTTCATACTCAGGGTTTTTGAGGTGCTTATCGATATTTTTAAAACGAATAATACGGTGCACTTCACCGACATATAAGTCACCGTCTTTAATCGCTAAACCCGAGGGCATATTCAGTCCCTCTGCAATCACTATTTTTTTATCTGCCACACCATCGCTGTTATGATCAATCATTGCATACACATTACCCGCATTACGCGACCCTGCATACACTATACCTCGGCTTGATACTGCAATTTGCCGAGCATTTTCAACATCATCAGCAAATAAGCTTATTTCAAACCCTGGGGCAGCGGTCAGCTTGTCGAGAATATTTTTCGCCATCACTGGCGATGACATAAAGCAGAGTAACAACAGTGTGCTAAATAGTCTTTTCATTTGCCTCTCCTGTAGCCCAAAGGCTTATTAAACTTGTGCTTTGTTACCGTGATCTTCAAGCCATTGGCGGCGATCTGATGAACGCTTTTTAGCAAGTAACATATCCATCATTTCCATTGTTTGTTCTTCTTCATCAAGTGTTAGCTGCACTAAACGACGGGTATTTGGATCCATGGTCGTTTCACGCAATTGTAGCGGGTTCATTTCACCCAAGCCTTTAAAGCGTTGCACGTTTACCTTACCGCGTTTTTTCTCTGCTTCTATACGCGCTAAAATGCCCGTTTTTTCATCTTCATCAAGCGCGTAATAAACATCTTTACCAATATCAATTCTAAACAGCGGTGGCATAGCAACATACACATGCCCAGTTTTTACCAATTGTGGGAAGTGGCGCACAAATAAGGCACACAATAAAGTGGCAATGTGCAGTCCATCCGAGTCAGCATCCGCTAATATACATATTTTATTGTAACGCAGCCCTGATAAATCACTTGAATCGGGGTCAATACCCAATGCCACTGAAATATCATGCACTTCTTGAGAGGCCAAAATTTGCCCTGATTCTACTTCCCAAGTATTTAAAATTTTACCTCTTAGTGGCATGATTGCTTGGAACTCACGATCTCGCGCTTGTTTAGCTGAGCCACCCGCTGAATCACCCTCTACTAAAAATAATTCTGTGCGGTCATTATCAGCAGCACTACAATCGGTCAGTTTGCCTGGTAATGCAGGGCCTGAAGTAACACGTTTACGAACTACTTTTTTAGCCGCGCGTAAGCGACGCTGTGCATTTGAAATACATAATTCAGAAAGTAACTCTGCGGTGTCAGTGTGCTCATTTAGCCATAAGCTAAAGGCATCTTTTACTACACCCGATACAAACGCAGCACATGAACGTGATGAGAGTTTTTCTTTGGTTTGCCCTGCAAATTGTGGGTCTTGCATTTTTACCGACAATACATAACTACAACGTTCCCAAATATCATCTGGGGTGAGCTTTACACCACGTGGTAATAAGTTTCTAAATTCACAAAATTCACGCATCGCCTCTAAAAGCCCTTGGCGCAGGCCATTTACGTGGGTGCCACCTTGTGCGGTAGGAATTAAGTTTACATAACTTTCGGCTGTTGACTCACCGCCTTCAGGCATCCATACAACGGCCCAATCAGCGCCTTCAATAGAACTTGAAAACTCACCTACAAATGGGTCTTTAGGCAGTATCTCATAGCCTTTAACTGCTTCTACTAAGTAATCTTTTAAGCCGGTTTCATAAAACCACTCTTGGGTTTCTTTAGTTTGTTTATTTACAAACTTAATACGCAAACCTGGGCATAGTACCGCTTTGGCTTTTAATAAATGGTTAAGCTTAGTCAGTGAAAAGTTAGCAGAATCAAAATAGCTGGTATCTGGCCAAAAGCGCACGGTAGTACCGGTATTGCGTTTACCCACTGAGCCAATAACATTTAAATCTTCAACTTTATCGCCATGCTCAAAAGCCATTCTAAATTGCTGTGCGTCACGGCGAACCGTTACTTCCACGCGGGTAGATAGCGCATTAACGACCGAGATACCTACCCCATGCAAACCACCAGAGAACTGGTAATTTTTATTTGAAAATTTACCACCTGCGTGTAATTTGGTGAATATTAGTTCAACCCCAGGAATACCTTCTTCAGGGTGAATATCTATCGGCATCCCCCGACCATCATCGCTCACTTCAAGTGAGTTATCTTCATGCAAAATGACATCAATACGT
>JGI24522J20083_1000171_pt1 | contig 29124 bp, 29 predicted proteins | sample LinPmetageLP47_FD_20083 | JGI IMG/M metagenome (IMG submission 20083)
TCCACGAACCCCAGCGACCGGTCGAATTTACCTGTGTTCAGATAGGTCATCGTCTGCGCAATCACCGTCGGGTTCATCATCATGAACGTATGCGTCACCGGCAGCATCAAAAAATCCCGCATGCCGTCGACACGCGCGGATTGCACCGACACCTTGCCATCATCTCGCCCCGGCAGCAGCGACGAGAAATAGGGGTTCAACGATTGCGTCCCCGCGATCACACCCAGATCAAAGGTAACCGGGGGCAGACGCAGCGGGAGGGAGTTTTCACCCGTGCCCATCTGCGCCCCTGCCGGTCCGTTCATCCAGTCAAACGCGGCCAGATCACCCAGTGTGTCCACGACCTCGCTGCCGTGATTGGGCGGGGCCAGCATGACGACGCGGCCAATACGCGCATCGCCCGTTTCGGCCACCCATTGCCGCAGAAGGATACCGCCCATGGAATGGGTCACGAAATCGACCGATGCCGTCCCGCAGGCCGCGACTGCGTCGGGCAAGGTGCGGCGGGTCAGCTCTTCGACGGGGGCGGTGGTTGACGGGTAGCCGGGGCGCACGACGGTGTAGCCTTCGGTTTCCAGCGCGGCTTCCATCAAAGCGAATGACGTTTCTGTTCTGGCAAGCCCGTGCAAGAGCACCACGCAACGCCCCTCCCCCGCCGTAGATAGCGTTGACTGCGCCTGCGCCATGCCCGACAGCACAGCGAGCGAGAAAGTGATTGTGACCAGTGTTTTCATAGCTAGGGTCAAATAGACTGAAAACGCCGCATGTGAAATACTTTGACGCATACACCGCGAGATTGAGGGTAATATGGCGGAAAATAGCCCGCGTTTGGCGGTACGGGCCGTGTTGGTCCATGACGGGCGGCTGCTGTTGGTCAACGCCTATCCCGATGGCAAAAGCGACCTGATGTGTGCACCCGGTGGCGGGGTAGAACGCGGAAGCGCCCTGCCCGACAATCTGATCCGCGAAGTCTATGAAGAAACCGGCCTGCAGATCGCCGTGGGTGCGCCCTGTCTAGTGAATGAATTCCACGACCCTCAGGGGGATTTCCATCAGGTGGATATCTACTTTCGCTGCACTGTGATCGGCTCTGCCGATGTGGACCCCGCGTGGCAGGACGCCGAAAGGATCGTGACCGACCGCCGCTGGGTCACCCCCGACGAGATGCGCGACCTGCGGGTCAAGCCGGACAGTCTGGCGCAGGTTGCCTTTGGCAATGATCCGGTCACTTACGACCCGTTGGAGCCGATCGTGCGCTGACCGCCAGCGCGATCCCACCAAGCACCAGTGCGGTGGCGACAACAACCTTTGCCCCGAGCGGTTCGCCTAGGATCAAAGCGCCGGCAATGATCGCGATCACGGGCACCGACAGTTGCACCACCGCCGCCGTCGCTTGCGCCAGCCTTGGCAACACAGCATACCACAGCGCATATCCCAGCCCAGAGGTCACCGCCCCGCACAAAACGCCAAGTGCAATCCCTGTGGGTGAGTAGAAGGTTGGCTGCACGAGCAGCAGCGCCGCAACCAGCGGTGTGCAGATCACAAAGTTCCCCGCGCTGCCTGCCAGCGGGTCGGACGCGCCACGGCCAATGATCGTATAGGCGGCCCAGCCGAGCCCTGCGGCGATCATCAACGCGGCTCCCAATGGGTCAACCGCCACGCCTTGCGACGGCCACAGCACCAGCACCAATCCTGAAAAGGCCACCGCCGCCCCCAGCAACTTGCGCGGTGTCGGGGTCACGCCGAACAGCGCGCCATGGGTGAACATTGCAATTTGCACCACGCCGAAAAGGATCAGCGCACCCAGCCCTGCGTCCAGCGTGAGATAGGCGAGGGAAAAGCCGATGATATAGATCGCAAGCGTGATCGCCCCAAGCCCCTGCTGACGTCGTATCAGTGGCACCCGCCCGCCGCGTATCAGCACCAGCATGGCAAGCAGCACCGCGCCGGACAGCACCCGCACGACGGCAAAACCAGTGGGGTCTATATGCCCCCCTGCAATGGCAAAACGGGTCAGAATGGAATTGGCAGCAAAGGCGACCATCACAAGGGCGGTTAGGCAAAGGATACGCATGGCGTTTGCTTAGGCCACCCTTGCACGACGCGCCACGAAAAAGGGGCGCATCGGGTGATGCGCCCCTTCATTCTGTCAGCACAAGGGCGTGATCGCCCCGGCGGCGTGATTTACATCATGCCGCCCATGCCGCCCATGCCACCCATGTCGGGCATGCCGCCGCCTGCGCCGCCGTCTTTCGACGGTTTATCGGCAACCATGGCTTCGGTTGTGATCAGCAGACCGGCAACGGATGCCGCGTCTTGCAGAGCTGTACGCACAACTTTGGCAGGGTCGATAACACCAAACTTGAACATGTCGCCATATTCTTCGGTCTGAGCGTTAAAGCCAAACTTCAGGTCGTCGCTTTCGCGGATTTTGCCGGCCACTACGGAACCGTCAACACCTGCGTTTTCAGCAATCTGACGCAGAGGCGCTTCGAGTGCTTTACGAACGATGCTGATACCAACGTTTTGGTCTGCGTTGTCGCCTGTCAGGCCTTCGAGCTTTTTGCCCGCTTGGACCAGTGCAACACCACCACCAACAACGATACCTTCTTGAACAGCAGCACGTGTCGCGTTCAGGGCATCATCAACGCGGTCTTTGCGCTCTTTTACTTCAACTTCGGACATGCCGCCGACGCGGATCACGGCAACACCGCCTGCCAGTTTGGCAACGCGCTCTTGCAGCTTTTCTTTGTCGTAGTCGGATGTGGTTTCTTCGATCTGGTTACGGATCTGAGCAACACGTGCTTCGATCTCTGCCTTCTCGCCAGCGCCGTCAACGATTGTTGTTTCGTCTTTGGTGATGGTGACTTTCTTGGCCGAACCCAGCATGTCCATGGTTACAGACTCGAGCTTCATGCCCAGATCTTCGGAGATCACTTGACCGCCTGTCAGGATTGCAAGGTCTTGCAGCATGGCTTTGCGGCGATCGCCGAAACCAGGTGCTTTGACCGCTGCGATTTTCAGGCCGCCGCGCAGTTTGTTAACAACCAGAGTTGCCAGCGCTTCGCCTTCAACATCTTCCGAGATGATCAGCAGTGGTTTTTGCGACTGGATCACTTGCTCCAGCAGGGGAACCATTGGCTGCAGCGAGGAGAGTTTTTTCTCGTGCAGCAGGATGATCGCGTCTTCCAGCTCGACAGTCATTTTGTCGGAGTTGGTGACGAAGTAGGGGGACAGGTAACCGCGGTCGAACTGCATGCCTTCAACAACATCGGTCTCTGTTTCCAGGCCTTTGTTCTCTTCGACGGTGATCACACCTTCGTTGCCGACTTTCTGCATCGCGTCTGCGATCTGACGGCCGATTTCTTTCTCGCCGTTTGCAGAGATGGTGCCGACTTGGGCAACTTCGTCGCTGTCGTTGACAGGGCGCGCCGCTGCTTTAATCGCTTCAACGACTTTCAACGTGGCCAAATCGATGCCGCGCTTCAGGTCCATCGGGTTCATGCCAGCGGCAACCGATTTCATGCCTTCTTTAACGATGGCTTGGGCCAGAACGGTTGCGGTTGTTGTACCGTCACCCGCTTCGTCGTTGGTCCGGGAAGCAACTTCCTTAACCATCTGTGCGCCCATGTTTTCGAACTTGTCTTCCAGTTCGATCTCTTTGGCTACGGATACACCGTCTTTAGTGATGCGTGGTGCGCCAAAGGATTTGTCCAGCACAACGTTACGGCCTTTGGGGCCCAGTGTGACTTTGACGGCATCGGCAAGGATGTTCACACCCTTAAGCATCTTGTTACGGGCGTCGGTCCCGAATTTTACGTCCTTAGCAGACATAGTGTCTCTCCTAAAATCTTGGGTTGATGTCAGCGTATCTTGGGTGAGGCGCTAGGCCCCGGTCTGCCTGCAGTCAGGACAGGATCCCCATAATGTCGCTTTCTTTCATCATCAGCAGTTCTTCGCCGTCCAGGGTGACTTCTGTGCCGGACCACTTGCCGAACAGAACCTTGTCGCCGGCTTTTACAGCCATTGCGATCAGCTCACCGCTGTCCTTGCGCGCGCCTTCGCCACAAGAAACAACTTCACCCTCAGAGGGTTTTTCTTTCGCGGAATCAGGGATGATCAAGCCACCCTTGGTTTTTTCTTCGCTCGGTGCGGCGCACCAGCACACGGTCATGCAGCGGTTTAAATGCCATCTTTCAGCTCCTTAAGGCTCAAAGTTATTCTCCCAAGCCGTCCCTCCGGTCGAGGGATCTAGCCATTAGCACTCAGGCCCGCCGAGTGCTAACGAGGGATAGCTAAGGGCGTCACCCGCACTAGTCAACCACGGTAATTTGAAAAATTTTAGGCAATCCACCCCTTGCAAAGCAGGGCTAGTCAACGCCCAACACGCGGCCCGCGGCTGAAACGGCGTCGGCACCTGTCGGGGTTAGGCCGTATACGCCTGTCTCGATCTTTTCAAACCACCCATAATGATTGTCACGCATCATGGCGGTTGCCCGCTGAACCCCGGCTTCGCGGGCGACATGCGCGCCCTTGCTGGCCCCTGCCTCGAACAGATACATCGCGAGCTTTAGCGCATCCTGCCGGTACGCAGTGACCAGCCCTGCCCGCGTCTGCCCCCCGTCATTCGGGTCGCCCTGCCGCCGTGCGAATTCGCGCAGCAGCCGCGCCTGCCGTTTCGCGTTCTTGCGCGGCGCATATGGCCCCGGATCGCAGTGCACCTCGACCAACCCGTCCTTCAACCGCACGGTGATCAGCCCCAACCCCAGACGCCGCGCCAGCGCTGTATTATCCTTGACCGCCTTGGCAAACCGTTTACCGGGCTGGCGCGCGACAGCCAGATAGACGTCATCACTGACGGACAGGCGCGCGATACATTGATGAAACAGCGTCAGGCTAAAGCCGAGCTTCAGCTCTACCACCACCGGCGGCTCTGCCCCCCGTACGGCCACGACATCCGCCGCGCCCACCTCGGATTTAACGACATAACCCTGATCCTCCAGAAAGGATTTGATCGGCGGGTAAAGGTCGGTTTCGCGCGGGTTTGTCATAAACGCAGTGCTACCAGCTTTGCCCCGCCGCTGAGAACCCCAAAGCTGCGCGTATCAGGCAGGTGGTGACAAGTGGTGCAACCAGCCATATAAGGCGCGCAAATCAACACTCTCCCACTTCAGGATATCCCCTATGACAACGCTTGTTTTTGGCCATAAATCCCCCGACACCGACAGCACCGGCAGCCCGATCATCTGGGCATGGTATCTGAACGAAATCAAAGGCGTCGCCGCCGCCCCCGCCCTGCTGGGCGAACCCAACACCGAAGCGCTGTTCATGCTGGACCACTGGAAGCTGGACAAGCCACAGATCATCGACGACGTGCAAGCCGACCAACCCGTTGTGATCGTAGACACCAACAACCCTGCGGAACTGCCTGCCAGCATCAATGACGCGAACATCACCGCCATCATCGATCACCACCGTCTGGTGGGCGGCCTTGAAACCAAAGGCCCCGTCAACATCGTGATGGAAACGCTCGCCTGCACGGCGACGATCATGTACAAAATGATCGGTGATGATATGGCGCAGATGCCCGAGAACATCAAAGGCGCGATGCTGACCTGCATCCTGTCCGACACGTTGGAATTCCGCAGCCCGACCACAACGCAAGAAGACACCGCCATCGCCCACGCGCTGGCCAAAGATCTGGGAGTCGACATTGCCGAATACGCGGCGCAAATGTTTGCGGCGAAATCCGACGTGTCCTCTTTCTCCGAAGCGGAACTGCTGCGGATGGACAGTAAGGAATACGAAGTCGACGGCAAGAAATTCCGGGTCTCTGTTCTGGAAACCACGTCGCCTGCCACGGTGCTGAACCGCAAGGATGCACTGATGGCTGCGATGCCCGGCGTTGCCACAGAAGACGGGGCCGATCAGGTATTGCTCTTCGTTGTCGACATCCTGAACGAAGAAGCCACCATGCTGATCCCCAACGACTTTACCAAGTCCGTGGCAGAGAAAAGCTTTGGCGCGACCGTCACCGGTGACAGCGTTGTCCTGCCGGGCGTGATGAGCCGTAAAAAGCAGATCATCCCGAACATCAAAGCCTAAACAGACCCATCTGCCCCCCGCCTGGCGGGGGTAACAAACGCAAAAGGCCCCCTGCGATTAGGGGGCCTTTTGTCATTCCAGCGCAGCGCAGAAGCGCAGGTGGCTTATACCTTCAAAGGGGTATCGCCGCGTTCCCATGCCAGCGGCTTGAACACGTCGTCGACGGGCGTCTGTGCGACGTGGTTCACGTAGTTGGACATGGTTTTCTGCGCCATACCAAGGATCACATCCAGCACGGCACGGTGGCCATAGCCCGCGTCAAAGAACGCTTTCATCTGATCGTCAGAGACGTTGCCACGCTGGCGGAACATCTGAACGGTGAACGTACGCAGTGCCTCCAGCTTGGGTGTGGGCAGCGCGGTTTCGTTGCGCAGAGCATCGGAAATTTCGTCCGATACCTTCATCATTTTGGCAATACCGGTGTGTGCAGGCACACAGTAGTGGCATTCGTTTTCAACGTTGATCGCCTGCCAGACAACCGTCAGCTCTTCCGCATCAAAATCGGTTTCGGTGAACAGCTTGTGCAGCACCTGATAGCCTTCATAGGCCTGCGGGCTCTCAGCCAGAACCTTGTGCAGACCGGGCAAACGGCCAAAAGCTTTCTGCGACTGCTCAAGCAGCGGCTTGGAGGCTTCGGGGGCGGTATCAAGATCGTGGGACGGGAAGGACATGGAAAAACTCCTGTAAATGTTTCGTTGAGATACATTTAGGGTTTATTGAGCGATCACTCAAGTATATAATTGAGCAATCATTCAAGAAAAGGTGATCCTATGCCTCGCAAGCCGAACTATGACCGTGACGATCTGATCGAACGCGCGCGCGATCTGTTCTGGCAACGTGGCTGGGCTGGCACCTCGCTTAAGCATCTGGAAGCGAGCCTGCAGATGAAGCCGGGCAGTTTTTACGCCGCCTTCGGGTCTAAGGACGCGTTGTTCGAGCTTGCACTGGATAGATACGCCGCCGACGGGACAGAGCGGATGAAGACGCTTGCCCGCACCGAAGGGCCCCTCCCCGCGCTGCAAAAATTTCCATGTATGGTCATTTCAAACGACACCGCCCCCGCCAAGGCCTGCATGTTGTCGAAGACTTTGCTGGAACTTCAGGCCCACCGTCACCCGCTGGCCAAAAAGGCAAACACCCACTTGCTGAAGATGGAGCAGATGTTCGCAGAGCTGTTTGCCCAAGCCCAAGCCGCGGGCGATATCAGCGCCGGTCACAACCCGCGCAGTCTGGCGCGGCGCTATCAGTCTGACGTGTTGGGGTTGCGCGTTTCTGCGGAACGTGAGGGCGTGGATGCCGCCGCCATCGCGGGCGAAATCGCGGACGGGCTGGCGCGGTTATAACCCCTGCGCCAACGACACGCTGCCCAGTTGCCCCGCGGAGGGATGTGTGCTTTCTGCGGTGCAAACCTCTTGCAGATTGGAAAGCGGCCCATGACCCAGATTATCAGTAACCTTTTCGAAATCTCTGACCGCTATGACGCGTTATTTGTCGACCTCTGGGGTTGTGTCCATGACGGCGTCAAGGCGCTGCCAGACGCGGTGACCGCACTGCAAGCCTACCGTAAAGGTGGTGGCAAGGTGGTGCTCGTTACGAATTCCCCCCGCCCCCGCGACGGCGTGATCAAACAGCTCGCGCACTTCGGCGTACCGGATGATGCGTGGGACGATATTGCCACCTCGGGCGACTCTGCGCGCACGGCGATGTATCGCGGCATGGTGGGCACGCAGGTTTGGCACCTTGGTCCGCCCAGCGATAAACATTTCTTTGACCCAAGTGATGTGCTTGATGATCCCGCCGACATCCATCGCGTTGACCTAGAAGACGCCGAAGGCATCGTGTGCACCGGCCCGTTCGATCCATCCGAAGACCCCTCTGTGCTGCGCCCACAACTGCTTTATGCCAAGCAAAAGGGGCTCAAGCTGCTCTGCGCGAACCCTGATATCGTGGTGGACCGTGGCGATGTGCGCGAATGGTGCGCGGGGGCTGTGGCGGCGCTTTATACCGAGATGGGCGGTGAAAGCCTGTATTTCGGCAAGCCGCACCCACCGATCTATGATCTGGCCCGCCGCAAGCTTTATGCCTTGGACAAAGACATCTCTGACACTGGCATCCTCGCCATCGGTGACGGCATTCATACCGACATCAAAGGAGCCATGGGCGAGGATATCGATTCGCTTTTCATCTCTGGTGGGCTTGCCGCGCGGGAGACGGAAACCGAAACCCAACCCGATCCCGATGCGCTAACCCGCTATCTTGAAAAGGAAACGTCGGCCCCGACTTACACTATTGGGCACCTACGCTGACCTACTTTTTCCTTGCGTTTCTGCGCCCGCAAAGTAATTAAGTTTCACACCACCGGAAACTGNCGTCACTTTATTACTGAAAGGGCTGGCATGTTGGATAATCTGCCCCGCGGAACGATCTGTATCGAAGATATCGAAATCGGCATGACGCGCTATCTGCGCAAGGTCGTGACCGACGAAGACATCGAGATGTTCGCCCAGGTGTCCACCGACCGTAATCCGGTGCACCTGGACGACGCCTATGCGCAGGATACCATCTTTGAAGGGCGGATTGCCCATGGGATGCTGACCGCCGGCCTGATTTCTGCTGTAATCGGAGAGCAACTGCCGGGGCATGGTACCGTTTATATGGCACAGTCGCTCAAGTTTCTGGCCCCCGTGCGCCCCGGCGATCTGGTCTATGCAGAGGTGAAGGTCACCAATATCGAATTCGACAAACGCCGTGTAAAACTGGATTGTCACTGTGCAATTGACGGCAAAAAGGTCCTGATTGGCGAGGCAACCGTTCTGGCCCCGTCGCGCAAGTTCGACTGACCCCACATCTGTGATACCTGCGCTACCGACGACGCTGCGGTTTTTCACCACCCTGTGCCACCCCGCTGCTTGTAAGCGGGGGCAGACGGGGCTACCACCTAGCGCATGGAAATCATTCGCGACTATCAATTTGTAACGGCTTCCGATCAGGGGGCAACTGCCGCTATTGGCAACTTTGACGGCGTGCATCTGGGGCATCTGTCGGTCATCGACATGGCCCGTGCTGCCCTGCCCGAAGCACCTTTGGGGGTGGTCACATTCGAGCCGCACCCGCGCGAATACTTCGCCCCAGACGCCCCCCCTTTCCGCCTGATGGGTGCAGAGGCGCGCGCGCACCAGTTGCAAAAGATCGGCGTCGACAAGCTGTATGAGTTGGGGTTCGATGCCACTTTGTCCAGCCTGAGCCCCCGCGCCTTTGCGCAGGAGGTGATCGTTGACGGGTTGGGCCTGCGCCATGTGGTCGTGGGCGCTGACTTCCGCTTTGGCAAGGCGCGCGCTGGCACGGCTGAACAGCTGCAGGCCTTCGGTGCCGAGATGGGATTTGGCGTGACGATCGCGCCGCTGATGGCGAAGGGCCCCGATACCGTGTCTTCGACCGCGATCCGCAACGCACTGACAGAGGCACGTCCCCGCGATGCCGCCGCGATGCTGGGACATTGGCATCGTGTTGAAGGCCCCGTCTTGCATGGTGAAAAGCGCGGCCGTGAACTGGGCTACCCAACGGCGAATATGTCGATCGACGGGCTGCACCCGCCAGCCTTTGGTGTCTACGCTGTGCTGGTTGATGTGCTTGAGGGGCCGCAATCCGGTCGGTACCACGGCGTCGCCAGTCTTGGCGTGCGCCCGATGTTCGGGGAGAACAAAGCCAACCTCGAGACCTTCATTTTTGACTTCAAGGGCGATCTATACGGCAAGCATGTCTCGGTCGCGCTGGTCGACCACCTGCGCGGCGAGGAAAAATTCGACGGTCTTGAGGCGTTAATCACCCAGATGGATGCGGACAGCGCTCAGGCCCGCAGCATTCTGGCCGCGCTATGACCGATCCGATTGCCGCCAAAGGTCTTGCCAAACGGTTCTGGGAAAAGAAGCCGCTCACCAAGATGTCGCAAGACGAATGGGAAGCGCTGTGTGACGGTTGCGGTAAATGCTGCCTGAACAAGCTCGAAGACGAAGACACCGAAGAAGTCGCCCTGACCAGTGTGGCCTGCCGTCTGCTAGATGACGCGACTTGCCGGTGCAGTCACTATCAAAACCGGCACCAGTTCGTGCCCGACTGCATCGTCCTGAAGCCCGAAAACCTTGATACCCACGCCTATTGGATGCCGCTGACCTGCGCCTATCGGCTGCTGTGGCAGGGTAAACCACTTTATGATTGGCACCCGTTGATCAGCGGTGATCCCGACAGTGTGCATCGCGCCGGTATTTCTGTTCAAAACAAGACTGTTTCGGAATTCGACACCCCATTCGAGGAATGGGAAGACCACATCATCGAGGAGCCAACCTGATGTTTTTTGCTTCTGACAACGCGGGCCCTGTCCATCCCCAGACCATGAACCGTCTGGCGCAGGCGAACAGCGGCCACGCGATGCCCTATGGCAATGATGCGATCATGGACGAAGTCCGTGACGCGATCCGCACCACGTTCGAGGCACCCGAGGCCGCGGTCTATCTGGTCGCAACCGGCACCGCTGCCAATGCGCTCGCGCTGGCTTGCTATACCCAGCCGTGGCAGACGATCTTTTGCTCGGTCACCTCGCATATCCACGAAGACGAATGTAACGCGCCCGAATTCTATGCCGGCGCTGCAAAACTGACCGTGGTTGAAACAGACGATAAGATGACCCCCGAGGCGCTGACAAAGGCGATCGAGAAGCACCCAGAGGGCAATGTGCATGGCGCGCAGCGCGGACCGGTGTCGATCACGCAGGTGACCGAACGCGGTTCCGTTCATTCGCTAGAGGAGTTGAACGCGTTGACCGCCGTTGCCAAACGCTATGACCTGCCGGTGCATCTGGACGGGGCGCGGTTTGCCAATGCGCTGGTTGCCTTGGGATGCAGCCCGGCAGAGATGACATGGAAAGCGGGCGTCGATGTCGTCAGCTTTGGCGGCACCAAGAACGGCTGCATGGGTGTCGAGGCAGTGATCTTCTTTGACCCCGCCAAAGCGTGGGAATTCGAGCTGCGGCGCAAACGCGGTGCGCATCTGTTTTCCAAGCACCGTTTCCTGTCAGCGCAGATGGCGGGCTATCTGCAGGACGATCTGTGGAGGGCGACCGCCCGCCAAGCCAATGACAATGCGCGCTATCTGGCGGACGGACTACGCGCTGCGGGCGCGACAATGTTGCATGAACCCGACGCCAACATGATCTTTGCCAAATGGCCTCGCCGCATCCACCAAAAGTTGCAAGCTGCGGGGGCCAAATACTATGTCATGGACGGCCCGCTGGACAGCGGCGATCCAGATACGCCTTTGTCTGCGCGGTTGGTCTGTGACTGGTCGGTCGGCACAGAGGCGATCGACCAGTTCCTGTCGTATTTCTGACTGTTATACCGTTTCAAGAAAGCTGCGGATTTCAGCGGCGACGGCCTGCGGGTGGGTGATCGGGGCCATGTGCCCTGCCCCGTCAATCGCCTTGCGTGTCACTTTCGGCAGGCGTCGTGCAATGGATGTGCTGATTGCGTCCACCATATCGCCCGACGCACCGCCGTCGATCAACAGCACCGGCATCGTGGCGCGGGCGAACCTGCCGGGTTCTAGCAGTCCGGCATTGTCGTCACGCAAGAACGGCTGGCTGGCGGGCACATAGTGGATACGGTCCGCCATATACTGACGCAGCTTTTGGGGCGTCTTTTCCCATCCGCTGCCGTCACCCCAGCCGGTGTTAAAGATGCGCGCCGCTTCCATCCGGTCGCCCGCGTCAAACGCTGCGTCGAACCCGCCGGAGTTACGATCCCCCGCGGCCACCCGCGCCGGATCATCGGCAAGTGCTGCGGCGAAGTAAACCGGTTCGATCATCGTCAGGCTGCGCACCAGTTCGGGATTTTCGATCGCAATTCGCAGACCGATCGTCGCACCGAAGGAATGACCAATGATGTCAGTAGGTTCGGTCAGCAAATCCCGCACCAAATCTGTCGAACGTTCGTGCAGATCACCGTCTCCGTCCCAATCCTGCGATTTACCATGTGAGGGCAGATCGCAACACAAAAGCCTCAGATCGTCCGCCAGCGCTTCGCCCACCCCGCGCCACGCACCGGAATGGGCGAGTGTGCAATGGATCGCCAGCGCCTGACGCGGGCCATGTCCGAAGTGTCGGGTAAACAGGGCTGAAGTCACAGTTTGCCCGCCATCACAAGGTCAAGGTCGTCCAACCGGTCCTGCCCCCAGAACTTGTGTGTGTCATCTAGGATATAGAATGGCGCACCAAAGACGCCCTTTTCAACGGCTTCCTCCAGATTGCGTGCATAGGTATCGGCACCCTGTAGCAGCCCTTTGTCGGCCAGCGCGGGATCAAAGCCCGCCTTTTCAAGGCAATCGCGGACGACTTCGTCTTCGGCAATATCACGTTCCTCGGCCCAAACGGCGGTCATAAAGAGCTGGCATAGCTTGCCCACATCGCCGCCTTCGTTCTGTGCCGCGATGATTGCATAGGATGAAGGCGCACCGTTGGTGGGCCAATGCGCGGGTTTGAGGTTGAACGGCATCCCCAGCTTCTTGGCCTGACGCGGCAGTTCAATCGCGCGGTATTCCTGCCGGGACGGGTGCCGGTCCTTGGGCGGCTGACCACCGGTTCGCCCAAAAGCGGTAATCAAATCGAAAGGTTTATAGGTGATCGTTGCCCCGTGTTTAGCGGCAATTTCCTCAAGCCGGTTTCCCGCCAAATAGGCATATGGTGAAAGTGTCGCAAAAAAATAGTCGATATGGGCCATTTGGGGTCTCCGATCAGGGCTGTGCAGCTTTGCCAGACCGTAAGGCCATGCTAAGCGGTGTCAACGTCACGATTCTGTCACATGTTCTGCATCCAGGGACCCTTTGCACATGGCTCAAACCACCGAACCCAAACTGATCTCAGGTAACGCGAACATGCCGTTGGCCAAAGCCATCGCACGGCGGATGTCGCTGCATCGGGGGGTCAACGTAGGGCTGGTCGACGCACGTGTCGAACGGTTCAATGACGGCGAAATCTTTGTCGAAGTTTACGAAAACGTCCGCGGCGAGGATATGTTCATCATCCAGCCAACGTCGAACCCCGCCAACGACAACCTGATGGAACTGCTGGTCATGGCCGACGCGCTGCGCCGGTCATCCGCCGCGCGTGTCACAGCGGTTCTACCCTATTTCGGCTACGCTCGTCAGGACCGCCGCACCAAGGCGCGCACACCGATCACGGCCAAGATGGTCGCGAATATGATGGTGGGCAGCGGCATTGAACGCATCCTGACGATGGATCTGCACGCCGCACAGATTCAGGGCTTCTTTGATATTCCCGTCGACAACCTTTATGCGTCGCCCGTATTCGCGCTGGATATTCAGAACGAATTCAAGGGCCGCATGGATGAGCTGATGGTCATTTCCCCTGATGTGGGCGGCGTTGCCCGCGCGCGTGAATTGGCCAAACGCATCAACTCCCCCCTCGCTATCGTGGACAAGCGCCGCGAGAAGGCTGGCGAGATTGCTGAAATGACCGTGATCGGCGATGTGACCGACAAGGTGTGCCTGATTGTGGACGATATTTGCGACACCGCCGGCACCCTGTGCAAAGCCGCCGAAGTGTTGCTCGAGAATGGTGCGAAGGAAGTGCACTCCTACATCAGCCACGGCGTGATGTCCGGCCCTGCGGTAGAACGCATCAGCAATTCCGTGATGAAGTCGCTGGTTATCACGGACAGCATCGCCCCCACACCGGCGGTAAAGCAGGCCGCTAACATTCGGATCGTGCCCACGGCACCGATCTTTGCGCAAGCGATCCTGAATATCTGGAACGGCACGTCTGTCTCGTCGCTGTTCGACGCCGACACACTCGAACCGATCTATGACGGCATGTACAAGCCCGGCTAAGCGCCCCTGAAACAGCGGCTGGGGGCCTGTATTAGAGCTCCCAGTCGTCTTGCGGTGACAATGGCCCAATGGCCATCCAAGACGCCCTGACGCGCGCGATACGCGTATCGCCCCAGGTGCGGAACACCAGTTCAAACCCCTCGTTTGTCAAATTCTCTGCCCGTAGATCCGCGCGCATAACTGTCGCGTTATCCACGTCCCACAACGCGAGGGACGTGTGTACAGTGGGGATATCGCGGTACGGTGTTGCAAACCTGATCGAGTTACGCCGCTCGCGCTGGCCCTTCCCTGTCCACATTTCGCCCCCATCTTGAAAGTCGGAAAACAAAACAGCCTCTCCGCTGTCGACACCTACACTACTTGCGTTCATTCGTTTCATCGAGATGGTCTGCCCTACCCTGTCCTACCCAAACAATCAGACAACCTTATGTTAAGGGTAACAAATAGAAAAGGCCCCGCGATTGCAGGGCCTTTTCATCAAAACGGGCAAGGAAACGTCAGAGGCTGGGTTGCTTGCTCGACAAGCCGATTTCGTCCCCCATGGCAACCATGTCGGACAGCAGCTTGGCTGCGTCGTCTACGGGGCCAGGTTCATTCACGAAACCCTCTTTTGCCGTTGTGTACATGGCTTTGGCTTCGGCGATCATTTCATCCAGATGCTCTTGGGTCATATCACCCTTGGGCACGGCGCGTTCGGCCAAAACCGACACCCCATCAAACGAAATTTCAGCGAAGCCGCCGGTTACCACATACTCAGCAGTGCCTTCCGGGCCTTCAACACGCAGCACACCGGGGCGCAGCGTGGTGATGGTGGGGGCATGATCAGGCATTGCTGTCATGTCCCCGTCCGCACCCGGAATCTGAACGGCCGTCACCTGCATCGAGGCCAGCCGCCGCTCGGGCGAAACGAGGTCGAATTGCATTGTGTCTGCCATTTTCAGCGCTCCTTAAGCGGCGTCTGCCGCCATTTTTTCAGCTTTCGCTTTCACTTCTTCGATGCCACCAACCATGTAGAAGGCACCTTCGGGCAGGTGATCGTATTCACCGGCTACAACCGCCTTGAAGGAGGTGATTGTCTCTTCCAGTGGGACCTGCTTACCGTCGGAACCTGTAAATACTTTCGCAACGTCGAAAGGCTGGCTCAGGAAGCGTTCTATCTTACGCGCACGGGCAACGGTCAGTTTGTCGTCTTCCGACAGTTCGTCCATGCCGAGGATCGCGATGATGTCCTGCAGCGACTTGTAGCGTTGCAGGATACCCTGAACGTCACGCGCCACGTTGTAGTGCTCTTCGCCAACGATGGACGGGTCCATCAGACGCGATGTGGAGCCGAGCGGATCAACAGCAGGGTAGATACCCTTTTCAGAGATCGAGCGGTCCAGAACGGTCGTCGCGTCAAGGTGCGCAAAGGATGTCGCAGGCGCAGGGTCGGTAAGGTCATCCGCAGGAACGTAAACGGCTTGAACCGAAGTAATCGAACCGGATTTGGTCGATGTAATACGTTCTTGCATCTGGCCCATGTCGGTCGCCAGAGTTGGCTGGTAGCCCACGGCCGAAGGGATACGACCCAACAGAGCCGAAACTTCGGAACCGGCTTGGGTAAAGCGGAAGATGTTGTCGACGAAGAACAGAACGTCGGTACCGGATTGGTCACGGAACTGTTCGGCCAGTGTCAGACCGGTCAGAGCAACACGCATACGCGCTCCGGGAGGTTCGTTCATCTGGCCGTACACCAGCGCAACCTGCGATTTCTCAAGGTCATCAGGGTTGATAACATTGGATTCGATCATCTCGTGGTACAGATCGTTCCCTTCACGCGTACGTTCACCAACGCCCGCGAAAACCGAATAACCGGAGTGCACTTTGGCGATGTTGTTGATCAGTTCCATGATCAGAACGGTTTTACCAACACCGGCACCACCGAACAGACCAATTTTACCACCCTTGGCGTAGGGTGCCAGAAGGTCGATTACCTTGATGCCTGTTTCCAGCACTTCGGATGTGGTCGACTGTTCCGCGAACTCGGGCGCATCCGCGTGGATCGAGCGACGCTCGGCCGATACGATTTCGCCTTTTTCGTCGATGGCTTCGCCAACAACGTTCATGATGCGGCCCAATGTGGCGTTGCCCACTGGGATCGAGATTGGCGCGCCTGTGTCTTCGACGCGCTGGCCACGCACCAGACCTTCGGTCGCATCCATCGCGATGGTACGCACGGTGTTTTCGCCAAGGTGCTGAGCCACTTCGAGGATCAGTTTCTTGCCGTGGTTTTCAGTTACAACAGCGTTGAGGATCTCTGGCAGGTGATCCTCGAACTGCACATCGACGACGGCGCCGATGACTTGTGTGATTTTGCCGACTGCATTTGCCATGTCGTTTCTCCGATTTGTTCTACAGCGCTTCCGCGCCGGAAATGATTTCGATCAGCTCGTTGGTGATGACGGCCTGACGCGAACGGTTATACTCGATGGTCAGATCTTCGATCATATCACCGGCGTTCCGTGTTGCGTTGTCCATTGCCGACATCCGGGCACCCTGTTCAGAGGCCGCGTTTTCCAGCAGAGCCGAGAAGATCGCCGTTGCAACGCCGCGCGGCAGCAGGTCGGCCAGAATGGCCTCTTCGCTGGGCTCGTAGTCGAACAGTGTTGCTGCCTCGTCCGCGCCTTCGGTCTCTTCGAAGGTCGCAGGGATGATCTGCTGTGCCGTCGGGATCTGGCTGACGACGTTCACGAACTTCGAATAGAAGATCGTGGCGATGTCATATTCACCCGCGTCAAAACGGCCAAGTACGTCCTTGGCGATCCCCTGCGCATCGGCATAGCCAAGGCGCTTGACGTCGCTGAGGTCAACGTGGCCGACCAATAGGTCTGCAAAGTCACGACGGATGCTGTCGCGGCCTTTCTTACCAACGGTCAAGATTTTGACCTCCTTACCCTTGGCGATCAGGCCGCGGGCATGGGCTTTGGCAAGCTTGGCGATGTTGGCGTTAAAGCCACCGCACAAGCCACGTTCAGCGGTCATGACAACCAACAGGTGAACCTGATCCGACCCCGTGCCGCTTAGCAGCTTGGGGGCGGTGTCAGACCCACCTACCGAGGCAGCCAACCGCGACATCACAGCGTTAAAACGCTCTGTGTAGGGGCGGGACTGCTCGGCAGCGTCCTGCGCGCGGCGAAGCTTCGCCGCGGCAACCATTTGCATGGCTTTCGTGATCTTGCGGGTCGATTTGACCGACGCGATCCGGTTTTTTAGGTCCTTGAGGTTTGGCATCTGCCCTCCCTCCCTTAAGCGAAGTCAGCGGCGAAAGAATCGATGGCAGCTTTGATCTTGTCTTCCAGCTCACCCTTCACCTTGCGGTCGTTGTTGGTGATGTCAGCCATCAGGTCGGCGTGCTTGCTGCGCAGGTGCGCCAGCAGGCCCGCTTCAAAGCGGCCGACTTCTTTGACGTCGATCTTGTCGAGGTAGCCGTTTGTACCCGCATAGATCACGCAGACGATTTCCGCGTTGGTCAGAGGGGAGTACTGAGGCTGCTTCATCAGCTCGGTCAGGCGCGCACCACGGTTCAGCAGCTGCTGAGTGGAGGCGTCAAGGTCGGAACCGAACTGAGCAAAGGCCGCCATTTCGCGGTACTGAGCCAAGGACAGTTTAACCGGACCAGCAACAGAAGACATCGCTTTGGTCTGAGCCGAGGACCCAACGCGCGAAACCGACAGACCGGTGTTCACAGCAGGACGGATACCTTGGTAGAACAATTCGGTTTCCAAGAAGATCTGACCATCGGTGATCGAGATCACGTTGGTTGGAATAAACGCGGAAACGTCACCACCTTGGGTTTCGATGATCGGCAGAGCTGTCAAAGAGCCGTTGCCTGCGTCATCGCCCAGCTTCGCCGAACGCTCGAGCAGACGGGAGTGGAGATAGAAAACGTCACCTGGGTAAGCTTCACGCCCGGGCGGACGACGCAGCAGCAGGGACATCTGGCGGTAGGACACGGCTTGCTTGGAAAGGTCATCATAGATGATCAGCGCGTGACGGCCGTTGTCGCGGAAGAATTCCGCCATAGCTGTTGCGGAGTATGGTGCGAGGTACTGCATAGGCGCAGGCTCGGACGCGGTGGCGGCAACAACGATGGAATAGTCAATCGCGCCTGTTTCTTCGAGCTTTTTAACCAGCTGGGCAACAGTCGAACGTTTTTGGCCGATCGCAACGTACACGCAGTACATTTTCTTGCTCTCGTCGTCGCCTGCGGCGTCGTTGATCTGCTGTTGGTTCAGGATCGCGTCCAGAGCAACGGCAGTTTTACCGGTCTGACGGTCACCAATGATCAATTCGCGCTGGCCACGGCCAACGGGGATCATCGCGTCAACGGATTTCAGGCCAGTCGCCATTGGTTCGTGAACCGATTTCCGTGGGATAATGCCGGGGGCTTTGACGTCCGCGAGGCCACGCTCGGTGGATTCGATGGGGCCTTTGCCGTCGATGGGGTTACCCAGACCGTCAACAACACGACCCAGCAGACCGTTGCCGATTGGCACGTCCACGATGGAGTTAGTGCGCTTGACGGTGTCGCCTTCTTTGATGTCGCGGTCGGAACCGAAGATAACAACACCGACGTTGTCTGTCTCGAGGTTCAAAGCCATGCCCATGATGCCGCCGGGGAATTCGACCATCTCGCCAGCCTGGACGTTGTCCAGACCATACACGCGAGCGATACCATCACCAACGGACAGAACGCGGCCGACTTCGGCAACTTCTGCTTCTTGACCAAAGTTCTTGATCTGGTCCTTCAGGATCGCAGAAATCTCTGCAGCTTGGATACCCATTTATCCGACCTCTTTCATTACATTCTGGAGGGAATTGAGCTTTGCGCGGATCGACGTATCGATCATCTTAGAGCCCACTTTTACGATAAGACCGCCAATGAGGGAGTCATCAACGGTCGCATTCAACGTTACTTTTTTGCCTGTGGTCGCGGCGAGCGACTTGGACAATTTTTCGGATTGCGCCTTGGTCAGCGCCTTGGCCGAAATCACATCAGCAGTTACTTCGCCCTTTTCGACGGCGATGATATCGCGCAGGTTCTGGACCAGCTGCGGCAGGACGAACAGACGGCGCTTGTTGGCCATCAGTTCCAGCGTGCTTGCCAGCGTTTGGGACAGGTCCATCTTTTTGGCGATGGCACTGATCGACGCGGCTTGCTGTTCGCGCGTGTAGATCGGCGAATGGATCAGATCGCGGAAATCTTCGCTTTCGGCCAATGCGGCTTGCAGCGCATCAAGATCTTTCTCGATCTGGGGAAGGGCTTTGGCCTCTTGGGCCAGCTCGTACACGGCGGTCGCATAGCGTTGTGCGATACCTGTAAAGATTGATGCTGTTTCGGACACGTCCATCCTCTCATACGTCAGGGCCGGATAAGCGAATACATCGCGTCACCGGGGTGTTGGCGCGACTTGAAATTACCCAAGACGTCTAAATCAGGGCGGATGTAGCAGACGGACCCGCATCCCGCAACACAGTATAGTGTGCTTGCCTCACGAAAGCGCCCCTTATTCTTAACGTAAGGCACCGCTGCGACGCTTTGACCTGATCGGCTTGCCTAAAAATCAATGGACATCCGGCTTTCTCGGGCAAGATAACGATTCTTGCCACCGTGGCGCGGTGGTCACATCGGCTGCGACAGCAGCGCTTAGACCATTGCGGGCGTTACCGCGCCGACCCCCTCAAGAACGCGGATAGACCGGCGCACAGGCGTCCGCGCGACCTTGCCCTTGGGCGGATACACAAGCTTGGTCACCTCGACCATAAAGGCACCGCCTGCCATGATCGTCGGCATGTGCCGACCAACCTTTTCAAACAGCGGGCCAGAGCGGCGAAAGGCGCGCCGCGTCGAGGGCATCAAATAAAGCGCGCCCAACTGGCGTTCCGGTAAAAACTGGTGTTTTCGAAGCTGCGTTTCCAACTGCCCCAGCGAATAGGGTCGCCCATAGCCAAACGGCGTAATATCACTGCGGGCCCAAAAGCCAGCGCGGTTAGGAACGATGAACAGCGCCCTGCCCCCCGGCCCCAACACGCGCCAGCATTCCTCAAGCAGATCACCCTGCCGGTCCGAGGTCTCAAGCCCGTGCATCAATACCAGCCGGTCAACATGGCCGGTTTCAATCGGCCACAGTGTTTCCTCGGTCAGGACAGAAGTATTGGGCATCCCGGCGGGCCACGGCATCACCCCTTGCGGCCCCGGCATCAAGGTCATCACCCGCCGCGCATCCGCAAGATAGGGACGCAGCAAGGGGGCGGCAAAACCGAAACCCACGACGGTCTGGCCCTTGGCCTCGGGCCAAAGTTCAAGCATGCGCGTGCGCAAGGAGTGTTGCGCCGCGCGGCCAAGGGCACTGCGATAGTAAAAGTTGCGCAGGTCTTGGACATCAAGGTGCATGGGCAAGGGGCCTTGTTGGGTGGATCGCCCCGACCCTAGACCAAAGCCACGCGCCGCAAAAGAGCGGACTGCGCGAAACCCGTTTGCAGCACCGCCCTGCCCGCGCTAGCGTGGTGATCCGCATCCCGAAACCCCGACCGGAGCCGCTACCATGTCCTTTGATCTTGTGACCATTCCCTGCCTGTCCGACAACTACGCCTTCTTGCTGCGTGACCAGACCAGCGGCAAGGTCGCCCTGATCGACGTGCCCGAAGCCGCGCCGATTGCCGCCAAACTGGACGAGCTGGGCTGGACGCTGACAGAAATCTGGCTGACCCATCACCACCCAGACCACATTCAAGGCGTGCCCGAGCTGATTGCCAACCACCCCGCCCGCGTGATTGGGGCCAAAGCTGATGAACAGCGTTTGCCGCCGCTGGATGCCGCTTATGACGACGGGCAGTCCTTCACCTTTGGTGACCATACTGTCGATGTGATCGACGTGTCGGGTCATACCGTCGGTCATATCGCTTTTCACGTGCCCGCCGCCAAATGCGTCTTTACTGCTGACAGTCTGATGGCGCTTGGCTGTGGCCGCCTGTTCGAAGGAACACCGGCGCAGATGTGGGACAGCCTGCAAAAGCTGATGCAACTGCCAGCCGACACTACCGTATGTTCGGGCCACGAATACACCCAGTCGAACGCAAAATTTGCCCTGACGGTTGATCCCGAAAACGCGGCGCTTATATCTCGTACAAGAGAGATCGATCAGGCCCGTGCAGATGGCGTGCCGACAGTTCCCTCGACGCTTTCAACGGAACTTGAAACCAACCCGTTTTTGCGCCCGTCCGATCCGGGCATTCGCGCGCAACTGGGGATGGTCAACGCCACCGACACCGATGTGTTTGCCGAAATTCGCGCGCGCAAAGACCGTTTCTGACCGCCGCAATCATGGTTAAAAATCGACGTTCACGATAAATGTGACAACGATATTGCAGAAAAACCTTGAAGCTGCGCCGTGATCAACCAAACTCTAATACTATGAGGCCATGCTTGGTTGTGGCGCGTCTTGTTTCTGACGCCCCTTCCGACACAGATCGAAAAGGAGCACGCCTGTGCCTTCATTCTCGTCTACCCTAGAACAAGCTATCCACTCGGCGTTGGCGCTTGCGAATGCTCGCAAGCACGAATTCGCCACGCTTGAGCATCTTTTACTGGCCCTGATCGACGAACCCGACGCCGTGCAGGTGATGAAAGCCTGCTCTGTCGATATGACCGAACTGCGCGAGACGCTGGTCGAATTCGTTGATGAAGACCTGAATAATCTGGTCACCGACGTTGACGGTTCCGAAGCGGTACCCACGGCAGCCTTCCAGCGGGTGATCCAACGCGCGGCGATCCACGTGCAATCGTCGGGCCGGACCGAGGTGACGGGTGCCAATGTGCTGGTCGCCATCTTTGCCGAACGCGAAAGCAACGCGGCCTATTTCCTGCAAGAGCAGGACATGACGCGTTATGATGCGGTGAACTATATCGCGCATGGCGTCGCCAAGGACCCTGCTTTTGGCGAACCACGCTCTGTTTCGGGTGCCCCCGACCACGAGGAAGATGCCCAAGGCGTCACAGACGGTGACAAAAAAGAATCCGCGCTGGCGAAGTATACTGTCGATCTGAATGCCAAATCCCGCGAGGGTGATGTCGATCCGCTGATCGGCCGCTCGGACGAGGTGGAACGTTGCATTCAGGTGCTGTGCCGCCGGCGTAAGAACAACCCGCTGCTGGTGGGTGATCCCGGTGTCGGTAAAACCGCTATCGCAGAAGGGCTCGCGCGCAAAATCGTCGCCGGTGAAACACCCGAAGTACTCGCCAACACCACGATCTATTCGCTCGATATGGGCGCGTTGCTGGCCGGCACCCGCTACCGCGGCGATTTCGAAGAGCGCCTCAAGGCCGTCGTGACCGAGCTGGAAGCCCACAAAGACGCCGTGTTGTTCATCGACGAAATTCACACCGTCATCGGTGCCGGTGCAACTTCCGGTGGGGCCATGGATGCGTCCAACCTGCTCAAACCCGCGCTTGCGGGCGGCAAACTGCGCACCATGGGGTCGACCACCTACAAGGAGTTCCGCCAGCATTTCGAAAAAGACCGTGCCCTTGCGCGTCGTTTCCAAAAGATCGACGTGAACGAGCCTTCGGTCGAAGATGCGGTGAAAATTCTGCGCGGGATCAAACCGTATTTCGAGGATCACCACTCGGTCAAATATACATCTGACGCGATCCGCACCTCGGTTGAATTGGCACATCGCTATATCAACGACCGCAAACTGCCGGATTCTGCGATCGACGTGATTGATGAAGCCGGTGCTGCACAGCATCTGCTGTCTGCATCCAAGCGGCGCAAGACCATCGGCACCAAAGAAGTCGAAGCCGTGGTCGCCAAAATCGCACGGATTCCGCCCAAGAACGTGTCGAAGGACGACGTGATTGTGCTCAAGGATCTCGAGGCATCGCTGAAACGTGTGGTCTTTGGTCAGGACAAAGCGATCGAGGCGCTGTCCTCGGCGATCAAACTGGCCCGTGCCGGTTTGCGTGAACCTGAAAAACCCATCGGCAACTACCTGTTCGCAGGGCCGACAGGTGTGGGTAAGACCGAGGTGGCGAAACAGCTGGCGGATACGCTTGGTGTGGAATTGCTGCGCTTTGACATGTCTGAGTATATGGAGAAGCACGCTGTTTCCCGTCTGATCGGTGCCCCTCCCGGCTATGTCGGGTTTGACCAAGGCGGCATGCTGACCGACGGCGTAGACCAGCATCCACACTGTGTTCTGCTGCTCGACGAGATGGAGAAAGCGCACCCGGACGTCTACAACATTCTGTTGCAGGTGATGGACCACGGCAAGCTGACTGATCATAACGGCCGCACGGTGGACTTCCGTAATGTCGTGCTGATCATGACCTCGAACGCAGGCGCGTCTGAGCAAGCGAAAGAGGCGATCGGCTTTGGTCGTGACCGCCGCACCGGCGAAGACACCGCAGCGATTGAACGGACATTCACGCCCGAATTCCGCAACCGTCTTGATGCAGTGATCAGCTTTGCGCCGCTGCCGAAAGAAGTGATCCTGCGCGTGGTCGAAAAGTTTGTGCTGCAGCTCGAAGCGCAACTGATGGACCGCAACGTGACCATCGAATTGTCGACAAAAGCCGCCGAATGGCTGGGTGAAAAAGGCTATGACGCTCGGATGGGTGCGCGACCTCTTGGCCGTGTTATTCAAGAGCACATCAAAAAGCCCCTCGCCGAAGAACTGTTGTTCGGCAAGCTTGCCAAAGGCGGCGTGGTCAAGATCGACGTCAAGAAGGGCGAACTGGATCTGACGATCCTCAGCTCGGAAAACCCCAAACTGACGGGCAACAAGCCACCGTTGCTGACAGCTGAATGATACCACGCAGCGCCGTATTTGCGCTTGCCCTGCCCTTTGCCAGCCCCGTGCTGGCAGAGGGTTTTCTTATTTCCCCACCCCTTGAATGTGACCTCGAAAAAGACTGCTATATCCAACAGTATGTCGATAGCGACCCGTCATCCGATGCGATGGATTTCACCTGCGGCGCGCTTAGCTATGACGGTCACAAGGGCACCGACTTCGCGCTCCCCGACCGTGCGCGCATCAACGACAATATCCCCGTGCTTGGCAGTGCCGCGGGCCGCGTCAGCGGTATGCGCGACGGTATGGCCGACAGCGGCTACAGCAGCGCGACGGCCGACGATATCGACGGCAAAGAATGCGGCAATGGCGTCGTGCTCGACCACGGGAACGGCTGGGAAACGCAGTATTGCCACCTGAAACAGGGCTCGATCAGCGTTAAGACGGGACAAGAAGTCGCATTGGGAGAAACACTTGGCTTTGTCGGGCAGTCGGGCAAGGCCGCTTTCCCCCACGTTCATCTGTCCGTGCGTCAAGACGGAGCGGTCATCGACCCCTTTGATCCAGACGGCACCGTCACCTGCGACACGCCAGGTGACAGCAGCCTATGGTCACTGCGCCCTGAATATCGCGGGGGCGGATTGATCAGCATCGGTTTCTCGGAGGCGGTGCCCGCCTATAACGCGATCAAGCATGGCGACGCCGCAGCGCCCTCTTTGTCGGTGGAGGCCGATGCGCTGGTGATCTGGGGTCATATGTTCGGCACGCGGGCCGATGATATTATCAACCTGTCGATCACCGGCCCTGACGGCATGGTGATCTCTGATGATGTGACACTGACGAAAACCCAGGCGCAGGCCTTTCGCGCGATCGGCAAACGCGGCCGCGTGGATTGGCCCGCGGGCACCTATACCGGCACGGTGACCATGATCCGCGGCTTGCAGATTATCAGCCAGCGCAGCACCGACATTGAAATAAGATAGCGTTACTTTTCGGTCAGCTTCAATTCGATCCTGCGGTTCTGGGCGCGGGCGGTTTCCGTGTTCCCGTTGGCAACTGGTTGGTACTGTCCAAATCCATTTGCCGCCAGGCGCTCTGGCGCGATACCGAGGAAGCTGATCATATACTTAACCACTGACAAGGCCCGCGCTTGGCTCAGCTCCCAATTGTCGGCGAAGGCACCCAGGCCCGACAAAGGCTGGTTATCCGTATGCCCGTCAACGCGAATGACCCAGTCGATTTCAGGCGGAATGTCGGCCGCAATATTGCGTAAAATACCGGCGACTTTGGCAATTTCTTTTCGGCCCTCGGCTGAAAGCGTCGCGGCACCGGGTGGGAACAGCACTTCGGAAGAGAAGACAAACCGGTCACCCTCGATGCGAACCCCCTCTTGATTCCCTAAAAGCTCTCTCAACCGCCCGAAGAACTCGGAGCGGTATTGTTCAAGGTTCTTGGTCTCCGCCTCAAGCCGCGCACGCTCTGCCGCCTCTAGCTCGGCGCGGCGACGTTCTTCGGCGGCGACGCGCGCGAGCGCGGTGTTCAGATCGGAGCCAAGCGATTGCAGCTGCACCTCTTTCACGGCATCCCGTGCGACGGCATCATCCAGTAAAGACTGGAGTTCCCCCAGCTGGCCACGCAGCGCAGCAACCTGCTGGTTCAATAGCTCTGTCTGACGCTGTGCCGCAGCGGTAGCGGCCTCCTCCTGCGCCAGCTCGGCCCGCGCCGCATTCAGCAAGGCGGCTCGTTTTTCCGCATCCGAACGCGTGTCCTCGGCCCGGCTTTCTGCCGCCAGCTTTGCGGCAAGCGCGTCGGCCAGCTTGGCACGCAGCGCGGCACGGTCTGCCTGCGCGGCCTCAAGGGTTTCTGTCTCTGTAAGGGCGGCAGCAAGCTCAGCGTCCAGGGTTTCCTTGGCGGCACGTGCGGCAGCCAGCAAGGTCAGCGTATCCTCTGCCTCTTGGCGCTGAGTCTCAAGCGCCAAAGTCATCGCTGTCAGCTCTGCATCCGCGTTTTGCAGCTTTTCACGCAATTGCTCTGCCGCGGCGGCTTCGGCCAGACGGGCAGCTTCGGCGTCTGAAAGCGCTGCGGCATTTGCGTCGGTAGCACTTTGCAATGCGGCCTGGGTTTCTTGGTTCTTGGCGCGCAGGTCATCGACAAGCGCTGTCAAAGCATCGCGACGGGCCGCCGCAAGCCGCGCAGCTTCAGCCTGTGCATCTGTTTCGGATCGGGCCTGCGTCAACGCGAGGTTCAACGCGTCTTGCGCGCTCAACAATTCTTTCTGACGTGCCTCGAGCGTTTCACCACGCGCGACGGCTGCATCACGTTGGGACAACAAGTTAGCGACCTGTGTCTCGAAACCGGTTATCTTGGCCTCGGCAGCGTTCAACTGCACGGCTTGGGCATCGCGTGTAGCCGACAACGACGCAATCATCGCCGCCTGTTCTGCCGCCTTATCACGTGCCGCCGTCAGCGACGTGGTGATCGACCCCAATTGGGTTTCAAGATCTGCAGTGTTTTGTCGTTCCATTCCAAGTGCTTGGGCCAATGCAGCGACTTCACCCGACAGGGAATTCAGCTCGCTTTCCTGCCCATTGATGCGTTGTGTCTGCACGGCTTGCAACACCATGAAGATGGTCAGTACGAACATCAAAACCAGCAACAGGCCGGTCATCGCATCCACGAACCCGGGCCAGATCGAACCCTGAAAGCGTGACCCTGTACGTCGGGAAAGCGCCATCCTCAGCTTTCCTCGGTGTCGGAACGGTCAGGGGTGCGCAAACGGCGGGGTTCAGCACCGCGTGGCGCGGAAAGCGCCTTGGCCAGCAACGAAATATCCTTGCGCAATTCAGCCATGGTTTCCTGCCGCCCCGCAGATATTTCCTCGAGGATACGCAGCATCTGTACATCGATCGACCGCAGGCGCATCCGGCTTTCCGCATCCGCCCGTTCATGGTCGCCCTGCCCTTCAAGTACGGCGACCATGCGTTCTTGCCCCTTGGCGATCCGGTCCAGACTTTCCGCCGCTGTATCGGTTTGGGCGGCCCGTGCCGACAGCTCCTCCATCGTGGTGGCAAGCGCGCCGATCTCGCGGTTGAGCACAGTCTGGCTCTCGGTGGATTGTCCGATCAGCTGGCGTAGGCTGTCCATTTGTTCTGCCATATGATCCAGCACGCCGGCCACAGCAACCTGATCCGACGCGCCGTCCTCGCCCGAGGAAAAGCCAACACGGGTGATCGAGCTGAGCCAGTCTTCCAACTCCTGATAAAAGCGGTTCTGGCCATGGCCTGCAAAGAGTTCAAGCAGACCGACAACCAGCGACCCCGCCAGCCCCAAAAGGGAGGACCCAAAGGCCACACCCATGCCGCCAAGCTGCGATTCCAGTCCGGTCATCAGCCGCGCGAACATATCGGTGCTGCCGTCGCCTTCTTGGGGCGCGAGGCTGCGGATCGTTTCCACAACTGCCGGAACAGTCGTGGCAAGCCCATAGAAAGTACCCAAAAGACCGAGAAAAATCAGCATGTTGACGATATAACGTGTAATCTCGCGTGCTTCGTCGATGCGGGTTGCCACGGAATCCAGAATAGAGCGGGTCGAGGTTGCGTTCACCTGCATGCGCGCGCCGCGTGTGCGCAGCAACGATGCAAGCGGGGCCAAAAGCTGCGGTGCTACGGCATCTGCATTCGGCTCGTCGGAGGCAAAGTTTTCGATCCACCTGACAGAGCCGATCAGCTGCAACACCTGATAAAAACAGGCGATAACGCCGATAAAGAAGACGACGATAATCACGCCATTCAGATAGGGATTTGCTGCAAAAATAGGCAAAACGCTTGGCAGCGCCAGAAAAGCCCCGATGCCGGTGAGCGCAAGGGCGATCAGCATCAGCGTGATCTGCCGCACCGGCTGGGAAAACTGTGGTTTGGATTCGCGGTCTGACTGCGCCATGCCTCGTGGCTCCCGACACTTTTGTGCTTCTATCGCCGCAGCCTACACTTAATCCCGACTGTTATGCCACGGGTTTATGCGCCAAGAGACTTCACACGGTCATGAAGCCATGCAAGCGACGGATCATGCAGCCCGATCTGGGTCAAATGGGATGCCGTGTTAAACAGATATTCGGTATTCGGCCCCATCCCGCCTACCGCGCCCGAGATGATCTGCGCCTGCTCCTCCAGCGGCAAGCCGCCGCAATATTGCTCGTGGGCGGCGTCGATCACATAGACCAATGCCTCGACGGTGCGGCCATCCTCTAGCTGTACCTCAAGCGTCTTTTCAACATAGGCCGATGACACCAGCTCGCGTTCGCGCAAATAGGTTAACGTGGCATCTTCGGTCCCCGGCGCAACACGCAGCGCCATACCATCGCAGGCCGTGCCTGTATCGGCATCCAGCGCCAGCACCAGCCCCGGACGGTCAACCGATCCGCGATGGTGGATCGACCGCATGCAGAACGACCGCGCGTACCCGGGCAACCGCCCGATCACGCTTTCCGCCACGTCAAACCCCGGTTTCCACAATAAGCTGCCGTAACCGAACACCCACATCGCCATGTCTCTGGTCCTTTATCGTTGGCTTGTTTAAAGCTGCGCTATCGCAGGCGTTAATAAGGTTTTAAGAAAAATGGGCAAGCTCGTGTTGATTATTGTCGTCCTAGCGGCGGTTTGGTGCGGATGGTGGTTCGCTGCGTCTTCGGGGCTGCAAAGGGGCATCGCCAAACTGATCGAAACACGACGTGCAGCCGGATGGCAGGCTGACGTGGGCGAAATGAACAAACAAGGCTTCCCGGTGCGGCTACAGACCCGCCTGACCGATGTGTCCCTGACACCGCCTGCCGCAAGTGCGCAGCGGGGCATAGCCAGCGCTGTCGCTGCCAAGCGTATTGATATCTCCACCCCCGCCTATTGGCCGGGCTATATGACGGTGTCCACGCCCTACGTTGAACTCGGTCTGTCCGGCCCCAAACTGCGTGCCATGCTGACCGCAGAGGACGTCACCACCGATTTGCGCCTGCGGCCAAGCGTTTCTGGCCAGCTGGACCGGCTAACGTTGGACGGTGGCGCCTGGGTGCTTGATCTGCCGGCAACAGGCCCCGTCGAAGGGCGCGGCCTGAACGTCAGCGCCGTTCAGCAGACCGTAGGGCAACCGATTTATGATCTGGCGCTCGTTGCGCAGAACATCACCCCTAGTACGGCGTTGCGCAGTATGTTCGGCCTGCCTGACGACTGGACGGATGCCTTTGAAACGGTGACGGCCAAGGCGACCATCACCTTCGACCGCCTGTGGGACCGCAGCGCGCTT
>JGI24522J20083_1000174_pt1 | contig 28527 bp, 30 predicted proteins | sample LinPmetageLP47_FD_20083 | JGI IMG/M metagenome (IMG submission 20083)
GCGGCGGTCGCACGGGATTATCCGATCGTCTTCGGCACACTGTTCATCTTTGGCCTCATCGGCTTGGTGGTCGGTATCCTGTCTGACCTGATGTATGTGGTCGTCGACCCACGCATCGACTTTGAAAAACGCGAGGGCTGAACCCGATGGCGCTATCCCCGCTGAACCAACGCCGCTGGCGGAACTTTACCCGTAACCGTCGCGCCTATTGGAGCCTTTGGATTTTCGCGATCCTGTTCGGGATTTCGCTGTTCGCTGAATTCGTGGCCAACGACAAGCCGATCCTCGTGAACTACCGCGGCGACTATTACATGCCGATTTTCAAGTTTTATCCCGAGACCGAATTCGGCGGCGATTTCCTGACCGAAGCGGTCTACCGCGACCCCGAAGTGCAATGTCTGATCGCCTCGGGCGGGTTGATCGACTGTCTGGACGACCCCGAGGGGATCATCGAAGACGCGCAGGATGGTGACGTCGCGGGCGAGGCGATTGCGGCGGGCTGGTCGATCTGGCCGCCTATCCCTTATAGCTTTAATACCGCCGTGGACCGGCCCGGCGCGGCCCCGCTGCCGCCGAACGGGCAGAACCTGCTGGGCACCGATGGTACCAAACGTGACGTGTTGGCGCGGGTTATTCATGGCTTCCGGTTGTCGATCATCTTTACCCTGATTGTGACCGGTGCCGCATCGCTGATCGGGATCATCGCAGGGGCGGTGCAGGGGTTCTTTGGCGGCTGGACGGACCTGATCTTTCAGCGCGTGATCGAAATCTGGACCTCGACCCCATCGCTGTATGTGATCATCATCATGTTCGCCATTCTGGGGCGTAGTTTCTGGCTGCTGGTGTTCTTGCTGGTGCTGTTCAGTTGGACGTCGCTGGTGGGTGTTGTACGAGCAGAATTCCTACGCGCGCGAAACCTTGAATATGTGCGTGCGGCGCGCGCGCTTGGGGTGGGGAATATGACGATCATGTTCCGCCACATGCTGCCCAATGCGATGGTCGCGATGCTGACGATGCTGCCGTTTATCATTACCGGCACGATCAGCACGCTTGCGATCCTTGATTTTCTGGGCTTCGGCCTGCCGTCGTCGGCACCGTCTTTGGGCGAACTGACCTTGCAAGCCAAACAGAACCTGCAAGCGCCCTGGCTGGCGTTCACCGCGTTCTTCACCTTTGCCATCATGCTGTCGCTGCTGATCTTTATCTTTGAAGGGATCCGCGACGCCTTTGACCCGAGAAAGACGTTCTCATGACGCCTTCGACCCCGTCCACTGCGGTGCTGCAAGTTGAAGACCTGCGCGTGTCCTTCCGTCAGGAAGGTGCGTTGACCCATGCGGTCAAGGGCGTGAGCTTTGCCGTGCAGCGCGGGGAAACCGTGGCGCTGGTGGGGGAGTCCGGCTCGGGTAAATCCGTATCGGCGTTGAGCACCGTATCGCTGTTGGGCGACAGTGCCGAGGTGTCTGGATCGGTGCTGTATGACGGGCAGCAGATGGTCGGCGCGAGCGGCAAGCTGCTGCGCAAGGTGCGCGGCAATGACATCAGCTTTATCTTCCAAGAGCCGATGACATCGTTGAACCCGCTGCACACGATCGAGAAACAGCTGTCGGAATCACTGGCGCTGCATCAGGGCGTGGCGGGGGCGGAGGCGCGGGCGCGTATCCTTGAACTGCTGGACAAGGTCGGGATCATTGACGCTGAAAGCCGGCTGGGGGCGTACCCGCACCAGCTGTCGGGTGGGCAACGGCAACGTGTGATGATTGCGATGGCGCTGGCCAACAAACCCGACGTGCTGATCGCGGATGAACCGACCACTGCGCTGGATGTAACCATTCAGGCGCAAATCCTTGGTCTGTTGAAAGAGCTAAAAGACAGCGAGGGCATGGGCCTGCTGTTCATCACCCATGATCTGGGAATCGTGCGTCGCATCGCGGACCGCGTCTGCGTGATGAAACAGGGCGAGATCGTCGAGCACGGCCCCACGAACGAGATTTTCGAGAACCCGCAGCACCCCTATACGATCAAGCTACTAGGGGCCGAACCATCGGGCCGCCCCGACCCTGTGCCACACGATGCCGAAGTCATCGCCAGCACCGACCATCTGAAGGTTTGGTTCCCGATCCAGAAGGGGTTCATGCGCAAGACCGTGGATCACGTGAAGGCGGTCAATGACGCCTCTTTATCTGTGCGTGCCGGAGAGACCTTGGGCATCGTCGGCGAATCCGGTTCTGGCAAGACGACGCTGGCATTGGCCATCATGCGGCTGATCTCCTCTGAAGGGGGGATCAGCTTTATGGGGCAGGACGTGCGCAGTTGGTCCACGGGGCAGTTGCGGCGGCTGCGCAAGGATATGCAGATCGTGTTTCAGGACCCGTTTGGCAGCTTGTCGCCGCGGATGACCTGTATGCAGATCATCGCCGAAGGGCTGAGCGTGCATAAGGTCGACCCGGACCGAAACCCGCGTGAGCTGGTGCATGATGTGATGATCGAGGTGGGGTTGGACCCTGCCACGATGGACCGGTATCCGCATGAATTTTCCGGCGGTCAGCGTCAACGGATCGCGATTGCGCGGGCGATGGTGCTGCGGCCCAAACTGCTGGTGCTGGACGAGCCGACCTCGGCGCTGGACATGACCGTGCAGGTGCAGATCGTGGACCTGCTGCGCAATCTACAGCGCAAATACGGGCTGGCGTATCTGTTCATCAGCCACGACCTCAAGGTCGTGCGCGCGATGTCGCATAAGGTGATGGTGATGAAGCGGGGGGATGTGGTCGAATACGGCGACGTGGATACGCTGTATGACAACCCAAAGTCAGACTATACGCGCACCTTGTTGCAGGCGACGACCTGAGCAGGCCAAGCTTAGGAGCTTGGCCCGATCATAAAGCAGTTCACATTACGTGCGACCAAGCGGCGACAGGCCAGATCGGCTGTCTCGCGGGTCATGCCAAGGAAGTTGGCGTCGAACCCCTGCGGGCGGCGCACGACTTTGCGCAGGCTCCCGTCGAGGGTCGAGATTTCGGCCAAAGCGGTCTTTAGCAGGATTTTCTCTGCGGCATAGCGGCTGGGATAACGACCCACGTTGACGCCCCAGTGACGGCCACCAGAGGTGGAAACCCGCGTGATGACTTCGGGTGCGGGGGGCGCTTTGGGGGTGATCTGTCTGACAGCGGCTGTTTCGACCAGCGATGCGGCGGCAGAGGGGCGCAGGGTCGGACGCACAGAGACAGCGGCGAGCAGGGTTTCTGCTTCGGGTTCGGGGGCAGGGGCCGCGGCGACGATGGCTGGCGCGGTTTTCTGCGCCTCTTGCAGTGCTGCGGTGATGTCGGCATTCAGAATAGGCGAGGTCGCTTGCGGTGCTTCGGCGGTTGCGACAACGACCTGAGCCTGGTGACCCGGACGCAAGGTCGGGCGTTTGGAGCTGGTGACCGCGCCCACAAGACGGATGACTTTTCCAGCCCCTCCGTTGGAGGCGACAGGCGTGTCTTCGATGTCGGCATAGGCCGGTTTTGAGGGTTTGTTCAAAGGCGCGCTAGACGGGGCGCGGCGAAAGCCCAGATCCATCAGCTCGGTTACCTTGGCGTTACGCGCACTGGTCGAGGTGCCGCCAAATACTGTCACGATCACCCGTTCATTGCCCCGTTCGGCGGAGGCCGTGAGGTTGAAGCCCGCGGCACGGGTGTAGCCCGTTTTGATGCCGTCAGCGCCTTTGTAGGAGCCGAGAAAGCGGCGGTTGGTGTGGCTGACTTTGCGCACGCCGGCATCGGCTGTGATGCGCGAGAACAGGTTGTAGTATTCAGGGTGATCATACAGCAGGTGGCGGCCCATGATGGTCATGTCATGGGCGGTAGACATGTGGCCGGATTCTGTCAGGCCGTGGGCGTTCTTGAAGGTGGTGTTGGTCATGCCGAGCGCTTTGGCGGTGCGGTTCATGCGGCGTGCAAAATTTGCCTCGGAGCCTTCGATCGCCTCGCCGATGGCGGTGGCGGCGTCGTTGGCAGATTTGACGGCAGCCGCACGGATCAAGTAGCGCAGGGAGATGGTTTGACCCGATTTCAGCCCTAGTTTGCTGGGCGGTTCGGACGCGGCGTGGCTGGTGATCTTGACCTTGCTGTCCAGCGAGATCTCACCACGTTTAATCGCCTCGAATGCGATATAAAGTGTCATCATTTTGGTGAGGGAGGCCGGGTGCAGACGGGTGTCGGCGTTTTGGGAATGCAGCACTTCGCCTGTACGGGCGTCGATAACATAAGCGGCATAAGGGGCCGCCATTGCGCTGAGCGGCAAGATCATCAGGATCCATATAGCCGCAAGGATGAATAGCCCAAACCGGGCTGGCTGCACACGCCGCACTCTCATAACAACTGCCTTTGCTCTGCCTAAGCCGCCGATTTTTCGACTGACCATTTTTATTGAGGTCACCGTATCATAGGACGAATTTTCGATAAACCCGTCCAATGTGGCAGGCTCCTCAAAAGCGGCGATTTTTGGGCAGCATATGTAGCGTATGCTCAATCTTCCGCCACTATAGAGGCGATTGCGGCAGGAATGTGGCGGGAGTTGGGCGAGAACGCAGCGAAGGTGCGGCGAAAATCCAGCAAAGTTCAGGGCAGGAGCTTTGCCACCTCGGACAGTCGGGCGATCTGATGGAAGCGGGGCGAATCACTTGGCGCGGGGGCGTGCTCCAGCGCCCAGGTGATACCGTGCGGGATATAGACGCCATGGCCGCCCGCATAAATCATCGGCACTACGTCTGACTTCATCGAGTTGCCAATCATCATGCCACGGGCCGGACCGTCGCCGTGGCTGTCAAAGATGCGCTGGTAGGTTTGCGGGGTTTTGTCCGACACAATCTCTATCGCGCTGAACATCCCGCGCAGTCCGGACTCAGCAAGCTTGCGTTCCTGATCCAGCAGGTCGCCCTTGGTCACGAGCACGAGAGTATAGATGTCTTGCAGCGCCTCTAGGGTTTCACAGACATCAGGCAGCAATTCGACCGGATGCGCCAGCATATCACGGCCCGCCGCGAGGATTTGAGAAATGACGTCGGCAGGCACGCGGCCTTGGGTGACCTCGATTGCGGTTTCGATCATCGACAGGGTGAACCCCTTGATACCAAAACCGTAGTGCGGAATGTTGCGGCGCTCTGCCTCAAGCAGCCGGTCCATCAGGCTATCGCGGTCTGTATAATCGGCAAGAAGTTCGGCAAATTTGACCTGTGTCAAAGCAAAGAAACGTTCGTTGTGCCATAAAGTGTCATCGGCATCAAAACCGATGGTCGTTAGCGGATTGCCCATCTTTGGCGCGCCCTCTTTTCTAATTCTGCTTTAGGGTTATATAGACGCCTATACGACTCACTTGAAACGACTTCTTAGGCAGGAGCAGCAATGCGCCTTGATGATCTTATGATGGCGGGCAAAGATCGGGACGACGATGAAACCGATCTGTTGACCAAGACCAAACCAAAGACCAAGCGGCCGCCTTTGTACAAGGTGATGCTGTTGAACGATGATTTCACCCCGATGGAGTTTGTGGTGATCGTTCTTGAACGCTTTTTCGGGCTGAACCACGCCCAGGCCTTCGAGATCATGTTGACCGTGCATAAAAAAGGGCTGGCGGTCGTGGGTGTGTTTAGCCACGAGATCGCCGAAACCAAGGTCGCGCAAGTGATGGATTTCGCCCGACGTCACCAGCACCCGCTGCAATGCACTATGGAAAAAGAAGAATAACACGTGATTGATGCACGCCTGCACCTGGCGCTTGACGGCGGTGGTCTTGAGTTGCCCGCTGAAGGGACGATTGCCGTCTTTCAGCCCCCCCGTGACAGTGATTTGCCCGGCCTTGATAAGGACCGCGTTCAGATCATCCATGGCTTTAAGCCTGATTACGACGCGTGGGCGGCACGCGGCTATAATGTCGTGCGCACGATCAAGGACCGCTATGCGGCCTGTATCGTCTGCTTGCCACGCGCCAAGGCCGAAGCCCGCGCTGTCATCGCCGCCGCCTGCGAGGTCTGTGACGGGATCGTTGTGATCGACGGACAAAAGACCGACGGTGCCGATAGTGTCCTGCGCGAAATGCGCGACCGCGTGACGGTGCAGGGCCCGATTTCCAAGGCACATGGCAAGATGTTCTGGATCTCTGAGCCCGCAGCAGAATTCTTTACCGATTGGCGTCAGGGCCCCGAACTGACAGAGGGCGGTTTTTGGACTGCACCGGGGGTTTTTTCTGCGGATGGCGTCGATCTGGCGTCAGCGTTGCTGGTCGATGCCTTGCCCGAAAAGCTGGGGCCGAGGTCGCCGATCTGGGGGCCGGTTGGGGCTTTTTGTCGGCGCACGCGCTGACACGGCCGGCTATCAAAAACCTATATGTCGTTGAGGCAGGGCATCTGGCGCTTGAATGCGCACGCCGCAATGTCACCGATGACCGCGCGTCTTTTCATTGGGAGGATGCCACCAGCTGGGAGCCGCCGCACCGGTTGGACGGCGTCATCATGAACCCGCCGTTTCACATCGGACGCGCCGCTGAACCACAAATCGGACAGGCTTTTGTTGCCACGGCCGCCCGCATTCTGTCGCCTCAAGGCAAACTGTGGATGGTGGCAAACCGTCATCTGCCCTATGAGGCAGAGTTGAAAACCCGTTTCGCCCATGTCGAAGAAATCGGCGGCGATGCGCGGTTTAAACTGTTTCACGCGGCACGGCCCTTGCGCAAGCGTCGGTAAGTTGGCTGCGGCTGATTAAGGAACGAGCTATGTCATTCTCAATCTCTGGCAAGAACGTCATCATCACAGGGGCCGCAAACGGCATCGGCCTGGCGATTGCACGTCAGTTTGCCGACAAAGGTGCCAATGTGATGTGCGCCGACATTGACGAGAAAGCGCTGATTGAAGAATTGGGTGATGCCAAGGACGAAGGCAGCATCCGCTTTTTCGCGGGCGATTTGCGGCAGCGGTTGACCATTGCGAACCTTGTATCCGCTACCATCGATGCCTTTGACGAGGTCGACGTGCTGGTGAATGCATCGCGGCAGTTTTTGCCGACGGATGCGTTGGACGGCGACGACACCAGCGTTGAAACCTTGTGGCAGGAAAACGTAATGACCGCGATGCAGCTGACACAGCAGGTCGCCAAACGCATGATCAAACAAGCCGAAGGGCAAGAGGGCGGCGCTGTTGGCAGCATCATCAACCTGAGCTCGACGACCTCGCGGCACACACGGCCCGAGCTGATGGCCTATTCCATGGCGGCAGCAGCGCTGGAACAGATGACGCGGTCAATGGCGCTGACCCTGGCGCCGCACCGCATCCGCGTGAACGCCGTCGCCTTCGGGTCGGTGATGAGCGGCTCGCTAAAGGCGTCTTGCGCCGAGAACCGTGAATGGCGCGACGACATTCGCAATCACACGCCGCTGGGGCGCATCGCCTCTCCGTCCGAGCTGGCCGATACGATCCAGTATCTTGCCGCCGACAGTTCAAGCTTTCTGACCGGCGAAGTGATCGTGGTGGACGGGGGCCGGTCCTTGTTGGACGCCGTGGACGCGCCCGCACACTAAAAACACAGCAACGAAAGGCTTTGCGCATGACCGATGATTTCGAGGCGGAAAGAACCCGCGCCGCTGATTGGTTCCGCAGCCTGCGCGACCAGATCGTGGAGGCATTTGAGGCGCTGGAGCGTGACCACGCCAATGGGCCATTGTCAGATGCGGTCGCTGGCACATTCGAGGTAACCCCGACCAAACGCAGCAGCGACGATGGCAGCGACGCGGGCGGTGGCCTGATGAGCGTGATGCGCGGCGGGCGCGTGTTCGAGAAAGTCGGCGTCAATGTATCGACAGTTTTTGGCACATTGGGAGAGCGGGCGCAGGCCGCCATGGCGGCGCGCAAGGGCATCCCCGGCATGACCGAAGACCCGCGGTTCTGGGCATCAGGCATCAGTCTGGTGGCGCATATGCAAAACCCCCACGCCCCAGCGGTGCACATGAACACCCGCATGTTCTGGACGCCCCATGCCAGCTGGTTTGGCGGTGGGTCCGATTTGAACCCTTGTATCGAATATGCCGAGGATACGGCGCATTTCCATGCTGTCCAAAAGGCGCATCTGGACCCGCACGGGCGCGATCTTTACCCGCGTCTGAAGGAATGGGCGGACGAGTACTTCTACATCCCGCACCGTCACCGCGCACGCGGGGTGGGGGGGATCTTTATGGATGATCACGCAACAGGGGATTGGGAGGCCGACTTTGCCCTGACCCAAGACATTGGTCGCGCGTTCCTGCCCGCCTATCTGCCGCTGGTACAACAGCGGATCACGCAAGACTGGTCGGACGCCGACAAAGACGCGCAACTGGTGCATCGCGGACTTTATGCGGAATATAACCTTGTTTATGACCGCGGCACAAAATTCGGGCTGGAAACCGGCCATGATGCCAATGCGGTTCTTATGAGCCTGCCACCCTTGGCGAAGTGGGTGTAGGGGGGCCAGCCCCCGCCCTGCGGGCTCCCCCGGGATTTGAGCCATCTCGAATAAATAGGCCCCCGACTGTGCAAGTAGGGGGCCTTTTCGGTCAGTTTGGTGTCAGATTATTGCTTTGGCAGCATCACGCCATCGATCACGTGGATCACGCCGTTCGACTGTTTAACGTCTGCAATGGTCACAAACGCCGCGTTTCCGTTTTCATCGGCCAGCATCATGCGGCCGTCGTCAGCATAGGATGCTTGCAGTGTGCAGCCACCCAGCGTGGGAACGGGGTGCTCGCCGCCGTCATCCTTGATCATGCCTTGCAAGGCTTCGGCCATTACAGCTTTGCCGACCACGTGGCAGGTCAGGACTTCGGTCAGTTGGTCCTTGTTTTCGGGCTTCAGCAGGTTCTCAACGGCACCAGCTTCAAGACGGTCGAAACCGGCGTTGGTGGGGGCGAATACGGTAAAGGGGCCTTCGCCGGACAGGGTTTCGACCAGACCGGCTGCTTTTACGGCGGCAACCAATGTGGTGTGGTCGGCAGAGTTCACGGCGTTTTCAACGATGTTCTTTTCGGCAAACATCTCGGCGCCACCAACCATCGGGTTTTTCATCTCTTCAGCGAACGCCGCGCCCGCAGTCAGGGCCAGAGCTGCGGTTGCTGTCATCATTTTCTTGGCGAAAGTCATGGTGTTCTCCTGGGTTTATATCGTGATCAGTTGCTGATCATGACGGAGTAACGCGCCCATGCGTTGCTTAGTTTCAAACGCCGTGTGAAATAAGTTTCGATCTTACCCTTTGGTGTGCCAGTCAAAGAATCCGGGGCCTGCTTGCGCCAATAGGTCTTGAGCAAGATCGACACCCATCAGGCCGCCGTCTGAGATAGGGCCACTGCGTTCCCCGCTCAGCGCCTCTGATCCGTCGGGGCGCAGCACTTCGCCGCGCAGGTGCAGCGTATCACCGTCAAGCGTCGCGAGCCCGGCAATCGGCGTTTCGCACGACCCGTCGAGTGTCAGCAGGAAGGCGCGTTCCGCCGCGAGCCGTTGTCCGGTGGGGGTGTCGTGGATCGCGGCGAGCATGGCTTCGGTGTCAATATCACCGGCGCGGCGTTCGATGCCAATCGCCCCTTGCGCGACAGCGGGCAGCATCAGCGTATCGTCGATCGGGGTGGCGGGGACGTGCTGCATGCCCAACCGGTTCAGGCCGGCCACCGCAAGGAAGGTGCATTCGGCCTTGCCATCGGCGAGCTTTTTCAGACGGGTTTGCACGTTGCCGCGGAATTCGACGACTTGCAGGTCGGGGCGCTGGTGCAACAGCTGCGCGCGGCGGCGCAGGCTGGAGGTGCCGACAACCGCGCCTTGGGCCAATTGATCCAGCGCAGAGAGCGTCGGTGCAACAAAGGCATCGCGGGGGTCTTCGCGGGGCAGATAGGTGTCGAGCAACAAGCCCCCCGGCTGGATCGTCGGCATGTCTTTCATCGAATGAACGGCGATGTCGATTTTGCCCGCCAGCAGGTCCTCTTCGATCTCGCGCGTAAATAGGCCCTTGCCGCCGATATCCTTGAGCGGGCGATCCTGTATGATATCGCCGGTCACCTTTATCACCACGATTTCGAAAGCCGCTTGGGGGATTTCAAAAGCGGCAGCCAGACGGGCGCGGGTTTCATAGGCCTGGGCCATCGCCAAAGGCGAGCCGCGGGTACCTATGCGCATAGGATTTTCGGGGGTGGGCAGGTTCACAGTCATGGCCCTTCTTTAGGGGGGCCGATCTGATCTGACAAGCGGTGCCATTGCCTTGACATCGGGGCGCTACATCTTGACCTAAGACAAAACCTTTGAAGAGTAGGAAACCCAGATGCCGCAGACCGATACGCAAAGCAAAACCATTCTGCGTTCATTGGCAGGAGAGACGTTGCCGGTGCCACCAATCTGGATGATGCGGCAGGCGGGTCGCTATCTGCCAGAGTATAAGGCGACAAGGGCGCAGGCGGGGGATTTCCTATCACTGTGCTATAATCCTGATCTTGCGACAGAGGTCACCTTGCAGCCGATCCGTCGTTACGGGTTTGACGCGGCGATCCTGTTTGCGGATATTTTGCTTGTACCACAAGCGCTTGGCGCGGATCTGTGGTTTGTCACTGGCGAAGGGCCGCGCCTGTCGACTGTCACCACGCAGGCGGATTTCGACAAGCTGCGGCCCGTGGGTGATATTCACGAGACGTTGAACCCGATCTATCAGACGGTGCGTAACCTTACCGCGGCGCTGCCGCGGGAGACGACGTTGATCGGCTTTGCCGGCGCGCCCTGGACCGTGGCGACCTATATGATTGCAGGGCAGGGGACGAAGGATCAGGGGCCGGCCCATCTGCTGCGCACGCAAGATAGCGCGCTTTTCGAAAAGCTTCTGGACCTGATTACCAAGGCAACCATCGAATATATGTCTGCGCAAATTGACGCAGGGGCCGAGGTGATGAAGATTTTCGACAGCTGGGCGGGATCGTTGCCCGGCGATGCGTTCGAGAAATACGCGGTCGCGCCGGCCCGCGAGATCACGCAAGAACTGAAGAAGCGGCACCCCGGTATTCCGATCATCGGTTTCCCGCGCGAGGCAGGTGATAAATACATCGGGTTTGCCAAGGCAACGGGCGTGGATTGTGTGGCGCTGGATAACTCTGTCTCGGCGGATTGGGCCGCGCAGAATGTGCAAGTTGACGGCTGTGTGCAGGGCAATCTGGCATCGCCCCATATGGTCACGGGCGGGCAGGCGCTGGTGGACGATACGCGCCAGATCGTCAAAGCCTTTTCCAAGGGGCCGCATATCTTTAACCTTGGCCACGGGATCACGCCGGATGCCGATCCTGACAACGTGCAGCGCATGATCGATACGGTGCGCGAAGGCGAATAATTCAAGAAGATTGGCTTTGGCTCTTGACGGGGGCCGAAGCCTGTCATACTCGGAGCGCCGATGGCGTTATAGCTCAGTTGGTTAGAGCGAACGACTCATAATCGTTAGGTCCCTGGTTCAAATCCAGGTAACGCCACCATCACCCTCCCTAAATCTATCAAAGATCGCTTTGCGCCCATCCGCCGGATTCGTCCGGTCGGGTGTTTTTCCATCGGTCGGCGTTACAGATGATTGATAAACGCGAGTTGCTGGTGTCAAGTGATGCTCAGCGAGATGCTCGGAACCGCTCGGCAACAGAGGGGTCCGTCTTTGACTGAACTTGGGAGAGTTAGATGATGATGAGAAGAACCCTGATGGGGATCGCGGGTGCGGCCCTTGCCGTTGGCATGAGCGCGACCGGCGCACTGGCGCAAGAGGTCACGCTGCGGATGCACCAGTTCCTGCCGCCACAGGCCAATGTGCCGAAACTTATTCTGGATGTCTGGGCTGATAAGGTCGAAGCCGCCAGTGACGACAAAATCAAAATTGAACGTTACCCCTCCATGCAGCTTGGCGGGAAACCCCCAGAACTGATGGACCAAGCGATTGACGGCGTGGCCGATATCGTCTGGACCGTGGTGGGCTATACCCCGGGTCGCTATCCGACGACCGAAGTGTTCGAGCTGCCCTTTATGGTGACGGACGCCCGCGCGGCGAGCTCTGCCTATTGGCAGATGTTCGAAAAGCACATGAAAGACACCGAGTTCAAAGATGTGCATATTCTGGGAACATGGGTCCACGGTCCCGGCCTGTTGCACACGAACGCCGAAGTCCGGTCGCCAGACGATATGCAGGGCCTCAAAATTCGCGGCGGGTCGCGTCTGGTGAACCAGCTGCTTGAGATTACCGGCGCGACACCTGTGGGCATGCCGGTTCCGGCGATTCCCGAAGGTCTGTCCAAGGGTGTGATCGACGGCACCACGATCCCGTGGGAAGTGACGCCATCGCTGAAAGTGCCCGAGCTGGTGAAGAACCACACCGAATTTGACGGTGCCGCGCTTTATACGCTGACCTTTGTGCTGGCGATGAACAAGGACCGCTATGACGGGCTGTCGGACGAACTGAAGAAAGTTCTGGATGACAACTCGGGCCTCGAATTCTCTGTCTTTGCCGGTGGCACACAGGCGGATGCTGATGGGCCTGCGCGTCAGGTCGCTGTCGATCTAGGTAACAACGTGATCGAGCTGAACGAAGAAGAAACGCGCGTGTGGCGCGATGCGTCGCAGCCGATCTATGACAGCTGGATTGCCGATATGGACAGCAAGGGCATCGACGGCCAAGCGCTGATCGACGAGGCGCGAGAGCTGATGGACGCTTACGGTAAGTAATCCGTAGCGCGTGAAACAGGCCCGCGGCGTATCCCTGCGCTGCGGGCCTGATGGCTTGATGCCACCAAAATACCCTGACAAGACTGAGAGACCCATGCGTCAGCTGATACATTTTCTTGCCCGGTTCACCGCGGTGATCGGAGGGCTGGTGCTGATTGCGCTGGTGCTGATGACCACGGCCTCAATCATCGGGCGCACGGTCAACAAGATGCTGCACAGCACGTTCTTTCAAGAGCAGCTGACGGGCTTGTCCCAAAGGCTGATCGACCTTGGCGTCGGCGAAATCAACGGAAATTACGAGGTACTGGAGGCAGGCGTCGCCTTTGCGATTTTCTCGTTCCTGCCGGTCTGCCAGTATTATGGGGCGCATGCCTCTGTGGATGTGTTCACGTCGTTCCTGCCGCGCAGTGCGAACCGTTGGATCATCGCCTTTTGGGAGATCGTGCTAGCGGCAGTAATCTTGCTGGTCATCTGGCGGCTGTACGAGGGGATGCAGCGCTATCTGGGCAATGGAGAGACGACCTTGTTTCTGCAATTCCCCGTGTGGTGGGCCTATGCCGCGAGCTTTGGCTCGGGCGTGATTGCCTGTGTCGTGGCTGTCTATTGCGCCGTGATACGTGTGATCGAGGCCGCGCGCGGCATCGACATCCTACCGAGCGAACAAGGGGCACACTGATGACCAATCTAGAACTGGGCTTTTGGTCGTTTCCAGTGCTGCTGTTGATGATTTTCCTGCGTGCGCCGATCGGGTTGGCGATGCTGCTGTGCGGATTCGGTGGTTGGTTTCTGGCGATGGGGGGCAACCCCACGCCGCTGCTGGCAAAGCTGAAGTCAGAGACCTATACGACGTTTTCCAGCTATTCGCTGAGCATCATTCCGATGTTCCTGCTGATGGGGCAATTTGCGACCCTCTCTGGGATGAGCCAAGCGCTGTTCAAGGCCGCCGAAAGCTTTTTGGGGCACAGGCGGGGCGGCGTGGCGATGGCTGCCGTAGGGGCCTGTGCGGGCTTTGGCGCGATCTGTGGCAGTTCGCTGGCGACGGCGGCGACCATGTCGAAAGTCGCGCTGCCCGAGCTGCGGCGCTATGGGTATTCCGGCGGGTTTTCCACGGCGACACTGGCGGCAGGGGGCACCTTGGGTATCCTGATCCCGCCTTCGGTTATTCTGGTGATCTATGCGATCCTGACAGAACAGAATATCGCCAAGCTGTTTCTGGCGGCGTTTCTGCCCGGTGTTCTGGCTGCCATCGGCTATGTCATCACCATTTCGATCTATGTGCGCTTGCACCCCAAGTCGGCGGGGGTGCGCCCTGCGGTCCCCATGGGCGAAAGGTTCAAGGCATTGGCAAACACGTGGCCGGTGATGGTGATCTTTTTCGTCGTTGTGGGCGGTATCTATCTGGGGTGGTTCACACCGACCGAAGGGGCGGCTGTGGGCGCTGCGGGAACCGGTCTGGCCGCATTGCTGGCAGGCAGCCTGAATTGGGCGGTGTTGCGTGACAGTCTGTTAGGAACGGCCAAAACCACAGGGATGATCTTTTTCATAGTGTTGGGAGCCGGTTTTTATAACGGCTTTCTGGCGCTGTCAGGGGTGCCTCAGTTCATGGCCGATTGGGTCGTGGGGCAGGGCTATAGCCCGTGGTTCGTGCTGGTCGTGATCCTTGTATTCTATTTGATCTTCGGCTGCCTTATGGACAGCCTGTCGATGATCCTGCTGACCGTGCCGATCTTCTTTCCGGTCATCTCGGCGATGGATTTCGGGATGAGCACCGAGCATCTGGCGATCTGGTTCGGAATTCTTGTGTTAATTGTAGTAGAGGTCGGGCTGATCACGCCGCCGGTGGGGATGAACCTGTTCATCATCAATTCGATGGACCGTGAAACCCCGATGACAGAGACCTATAAAGCCGTGATGTATTTCGTCGGCTCGGACATTGTCCGCGTGGTGATATTGGTGATGTTCCCCGCAATCACGCTGTTCCTGCTTCCCTGAGCGGGATTGGGGCGCGCATGTAAAAAGGGCCGCGTCAGACGCGGCCCTTTTTGTATCGAAACTATGCGCAGTTTAAGACGTCCACGCCATCCGAGCGGGATGATATTCAAAGCCGATGTGGTGTCCGGCCCCGACCAGACCTTTGCGGGTATGGTTGTACAAGGAGCGCCAATAGGGCTGTATCGTGACCCCTTCATTCTGGATCAGCTCCTCGCCTTTTGCCATCAACGCGCGGCGTTTTTCAACATCGGCCACCGACAGTGCTTCGGCGACAAGCGCGTCAAACTCGGGGTTGGACCAGCCGAATTCATTCCACGCTTCGCCTGACCGATACGCCAGCGCCCAGGTTTGGATGCCCAATGGCCGTGCGTTCCAGTTGGTCGACGAAAACGGGTATTTCGTCCAGCCGTTCCAGAAGGCAGCGCCGGGCAGGATGGTGCGCCTTACCTTGATGCCCGCATCGCGCAGCTGTGCGGCGACCGCATCGGTGGTATCTTTGCGCCACGCATCATCGATCGAAAAAAGCTCGTGTTCAAAGTCAGCCATACCGGCTTCTTCCATTAAAGCGCGGGCCCCTTCGGGATCTGGTACACGCGGGGGAAGCTCGGCGTATTCGGGGTGCATCGGGCCGATGTGGTGGTTTTCAGCAACCAAACCACGGCCGGCATGGCCGAGTTCAAGCAGGACAGCGTTATCGACTGCCATCGCCAAGGCCCGACGTACGCGGACATCGGCATAGGGCGTTTTGCCATCGACCTCGGCGAGCTGGTTGGTGCGGATCACAATGGTCGCGGCGGTTGCGATTTCGTTCTGGTTCCAATCCTCAAGTGTGCCGAACACATCAATGAACTCGCCCTCGACAGAGTAGGTGGCGTCGATTTCGTCAGCTTCCGCTGCGGCGACAAAGGCCGACGGGTCGGTACCATAGTCGATGTATTCCAGACGGTCGATATAAGGCCCGCCATATATCTCGGAACCCCACCAAGTGTGATCTGGGTTCTGCACCAGCACGGCCTTGACACCTACCTCGACCATCTCGGGGAGATAGGGGCCTGTGCCGACCGGATTGTCGAGCATGGTCTCGGGGTCAAACCCTTTGGGCACGATGGCGGCAGGGTAGTCCGCCATGCCGGGAATGAGCGTGATATCAGGCTTGGGCAGTGAGAGTTTGACGGTGTGGTCGTCCACGACCTTTATGGCCCCCTCGATCGCCCGCCCGGTTTTCGCGTCGATCAGGCTGGCAAAGCGACCGGCCATCGAATTGCCCTCGACCGATTTATCGCACCAGCCGGTAATGTTCCGGGCCACATCATCGGCAGTAAAGGGCGTGCCGTCGTTCCACGTGACCTCCTTGCGCACGTTCAAAACATATTCGGTGGCATCGTCGTTGATCTCCCAGCTTTCAAGCAAGGCGGGGGTAAAGGTACCGTCGTTTTCCCAGATACATAGGTATTCAAGCCATCCGCGGGTGACGTTGGCGATCTGGGACCAGTCATAGGTGCGCGGGTCCTTCGGGGCGCGGACTTCCATCTGCATCCGGACCGTACCGCCGGATTTATGCGCGGCGGCCTGAGCCGGTGCCGCCATGCCGATCATCGCATAGGCTGTTGCTGCTGTAGCCCCAAAGGCGCTGGCCAGAGCGAGAAATTCGCGGCGGTTGACCGGATCGCGTTTGGCGGCTTCGGCCGAGGCATGAATGGCCGCGGGCAACGGTGTTCCGATACGGGTTAAGAACGTCATGATCTTCCTCTCTGGTCGGGTGTCGCCCGCTGTTTCTCTTTGATTCAATACCTAGCATGTTTTCAGGCATTTCAAGCACCTCCCGCGGTGGTTCGCGGCGGGGGGCTGGTGCGAGCCCGCGTCGTTCTTGTTCGTGAGGACCGAAGGCAAAGAATGCCTCCGGCGGGAGTTTAAAAGGCAAAATGAAGCGCGGTTATGCCGTGGGCTTGGCGGGGAGGATGGTGCCGGCGCATGCGCCAAAGCCGATGCGGTAGCCGTCCCCCGCAGCGTGGCCCGACAGGATCATCGTGTCGCCATCGTGCACAAAGCTGCGGGTGGTGCCGTCATTCAGGGTGATCGGTTCCGCGCCGCCCCAGCTGAGTTCAAGCAAGCTGCCGCGGGCATCTTTCTGTGCTCCTGAAATCGTGCCGGACCCCAGCAAATCGCCCGCATTCATGGCACAGCCCGAGGACGCGTGATGCGCCAGTTGTTGCGGCGCTGAATAATACATTGTGTTGTAATTGGTGCGTGCGATCACCTGTTGCTCACCGCCGTCGGGCTGGAGGATGACCGATAGGTTAATGTCGTAAAGCATCGGTTTAGGCTCTGCCAGATAGGGCAGCAGATCGACTTCGCGTTCGGGGGTGGAGGTCCGGAAGGGCTCTAGCGCGGCTTTGGTCACGATCCACGGCGAAATGCTGGTGGCGAAGGCCTTGGCCTGAAACGGGCCAAGCGGTTGATACTCCCACGCTTGGATGTCGCGTGCGGACCAGTCGTTCAGCAGGACGTACCCAAAAATCATCTCGTCCGCTTGGGCCACGCTAGGGGTGTCGCCCAGGTCGGTAGAGGTGCCAACGATGGCGCCAAGCTCAAGCTCTATATCAAGGCGTTCGCTCGGGCCGAAATAGGGGCGGTCTGCATCTGCAGGTTTGATCTGGCCGTTGGGACGATGGATGTCGGTACCTGACACAACCACAGTAGACGCGCGCCCGTTATAGCCAATCGGCATGTGCAGCCAGTTCGGCGGCAGCGCGTTTTCGGCACCGCGAAACATTGTGCCGACATTGGTGGCATGGTGCCGGCCCGCATAGAAATCGGTGTATTCAGAGACAACAATCGGCATATGCAGGCGGACGTCGGCCATGGGGATCAGGTGCAACGCGACTTTGGCTTGATCCGGACTGTCGGTCGATAGCAATTCGATCAGACGGCTGCGCAGGGTGGCCCAGGCTTCGGGACCCAAATCCATCACGTCATTCCAATAGGGCACGTCAAAGACGGGGTCGAAATGCAGCAAGATCAGGTCTTCGGCCTCAATCGCGGCCATATCGAGCACCATATCACCGATCGCCACACCGCAGCGTGGTTCAAGCGTGTCCGTCGAGAACACCCCATAGGGCAGGTTGTTAAGCGGAAAGTCAGTGTCGGCGCTGTTCGCGCTTTCGATCCAAGAAGTGAGCAGTGTCATAGGTGTTCCTTGCATGTCGTTCTGTACACGGTGACGTTTGTGGCGCGGGTCGGTATGCCGATAGGGAACCGGTATGATGTTTCGATGCCAATTTCAAACCCGTCAAGCTGATGTGATGGGCGCTCGGTTGCCGGCTTCGGAGCGGGGGCTTGTGGCGGCTCCCTTGCAAAATCTGGGCGGTTGGTAATAGACCTTAGCTCATCCTAACAAGCGATTGCACCGATGCCAGACCAGAACTTCGAGCTGACCCATTTCTTGCCCTATCTGCTGAATCAGGCCGCTGAAGTGAGCAGTCTTGCGTTCCAGCGTACCTATAAAGACCGCTATGGCATGCTGCGAACCGAGTGGCGGGTGCTGTTCCATCTGGGGCTTTATGGTCAGATGACCGCTAGCGAAATCGGGCAACGCGCCAATATGCATAAGACCAAGATCAGTCGCGCCGTGCAAAAGCTGACCGACCGGCGGTTCGTCACACGGCTGCGCGGAGATCAGGACCGGCGGACAGAGCTGTTGTCGCTGACGGCCGCAGGGCGGGCCGCGTATGATGATCTGTTCGAGGTGGCCAAAGCCTATGATGCTCGTCTGACAGCAGACCTGACCACAGCCGAGCGCGAAACGCTAAAGGGGTTGTTGGTCAAACTCGCCGCCGGGCAGGGCGGCGACATCTGATGGCTGGCCGCGGGCCCATGGCCCGCCACTGACGGTCAGAAGTTGATATCGACACCGGGCAGGTTCAGCGCTTTCATCAGGTCACGCAATTCCTGGCGGGCGGCTACATTCGAGATATTGAGTTGTTTGACGCCGATATCCTTGAGGTCAAGCAGGGTCAGGCCACGGGGGAAAAGTTCGCGGAAAATAACGCGTTCGTTGAAACCGGGCGCAATGCGAAAGCCGATGCGTTTGCTCAGGTTGGCGATGGCCCGTTCCATCTTGTCTTTGTTGACCATGCGCTGTGCACCCATGCGGTTACGCACGACGATCCAGTCGATCGGGGCAAGACCTGCCTGCGCGCGCAGCTGGCGCGCATTCCAGACCATTTCGGAATAGACGGATGGGCCGGTAATCTTGTCACCCATGGCATCCGTGCGTGCCAGAAGGTCAAAGTCGATAAAACTGTCATTGAGCGGCGTGATAAGCGTGTCGGCCAGCGAATGTGCAACCTGGCTGAGACGGGTGTGCGACCCCGGGCAATCGATCAGAATGAAATCCGACGTGGGTTCAAGCTCTGCCACGGCGGCGCTGAGGCGGTTGTCATAGATGTTTTCGCCCGGTTGCAAGCTGCTTGCCTCGATTTCGGGGAGCTCGTGCATCTCGGGGGATGGGAGGTCCAGCTCAGCGCTTGCAAGGAAGGATTTGCGATTGTCGACGTATCGCCCGAATGTGCGCTGGCGCAGGTCCAGATCCAGAACGCTGGTCTTGTGACCCATGCGTGCAAGGGCTGTTGCCACATGCATAGAGACGGTTGATTTTCCGGCCCCGCCTTTTTCATTCCCGACGACGATAATATGCGCCATTGCGTTTTGTCCCTTTCACTCCCCGTTTTTGTCGGGGCCACATTGGGAAAAACCATATGGCACACATGGCGCTTTTGAAAGCGTTTGTGGCTCTAGATTGTGGTTATTGTTGCTAAATTCACCCGCAGCGGCAAGCGGCCTACGCGCAAGGCACCGCTAACCCGAGCGCCGTAGCGAGCGACCCTGTGGCCCCAGACGGCCAGTGTCAATTGTAACGCAGGTGACATCGTTTACTGCCAGTTTAGCGCGGCACGTCGATGCAAGCTGGCGGAGTTCATCATGGGGCCCGTGCAACCGTTCAAGCGCGCCTGTCAGGACCAGTGCCTGCGCAAAGCATCCCCGTTCGACGAGGTCGTGCGCCGCGATTAAATCTTCGGCTGGAAGGGGGGGCTTGTCACCTTGCGACAGGGGGGCGGTTGTGCGGTTTGCGCCAGCGCGAGGCTGACCTGAATCAGAGAGGGGGAAAGCGGGCATCAGCGAACCTTTCGTGGAGAGCTGAGGGGACTATGGACCGTAGTTGCTTTCCAAAACCTAAACATCGGCCAGTTTGTTCCGTAAAATGCGAGGTAACCTTGGGGCAGGGGCGAGATGCCGCTTCTTTGACTAAAATACTGTGATCAAATAAAAAATGGCGCGCCCCTCGGGGCACGCCATTTCTGAATTTCGCAATGGAAAGGGTTTAGAAGCCCAGACCTGCGTATTTATTTTTGAACTTGGAAACGCGGCCACCGGTGTCCATCAAGCGGGATGTGCCGCCGTTCCATGCAGGGTGCACGGAGGGGTCAATATCCAGCGACAGTTGATCGCCTTCTTTGCCGTAGGTCGATTTCATTTCCAGGATCGTACCGTCTGTCATTTTGACGTTGATCGTGTGGTATTCGGGGTGTGTATCGGCTTTCATGACAGCTCTCCTTACGCGTTCGCGCCAGATTTTGGCTTGTAATGTACGTTTTCGACGATGCGTGCCGACTTACCACGACGCGAGCGCAGGTAGTACAGTTTCGCACGACGCACACGGCCACGACGGACAACTGTGATGCTCTCGATGTTGGTGGAGTGCAGGGGGAATACGCGCTCTACGCCTTCACCAAAGGAAATCTTGCGCACGGTGAACGAGCCGGCAATACCTTTGCCGTTGTTACGTGCAATGCAGACGCCTTCGTAATTCTGAACGCGGGTACGTGTACCTTCGGTCACTTTAAAGCCCACGCGGATGGTGTCACCGGCGCGGAAGTCAGGGATTTCTTTCCCCAGTTCGGCGATTTGTTCCGCCTCGATCTCAGCAATCAGGTTCATCTGATCGTCTCCTATAAATGCTCGCGGTTAGTCCACGAAGTTTTGTGCGATCCAAGAGCTTCGGTCTGTTTGGCGGGCCTGCCGTAGCAGCCCATCGAAGATAGGGTCATCTTTAATTATCATCTGCGGATGCAGAAATGACTGGAGCCGCTTACACACGATTCCAGACCTGCGCGTCGTATAGGCGGGATGCCTTCGCAGATCAAGTCCCGATCACAAAAAGTGCCGCGCGTTTCAGCCGCTAAAATAGGGGCGAAGATTGCTGCGGACCCGGTCCAGCACGGTGTCGCCATTCAGATCGGGCACAAAACGCTGGCCGGTAATCGCCTCGAAAGCGTCGATATAGACTTGCGAGGTGGCAGCGATCAAATCGGCGGGAATTTCGGGGATATCATCGTGATAGGGGTCGCAGCGCGCATCAACCCAAGATCGGATCACGTCCTTGTCAAAAGACGGTGGGCGGGTGCCGTTTTCCAACGCAGCCTCATAGCCTTCGGCCAGCCAGAACCGCGAACTGTCGGGCGTGTGGATTTCATCAGCCAGCAGGATATTGCCCTGCGCATCGGTGCCGAATTCATATTTTGTGTCGACTAGGATCAGCCCGTTCTTCGCCGCCATCTCTTGCCCGCGGGCAAAGAGTTTCAGGGCAATTTCGCTGATTTGATCCCATTGCGCTTGGGTGAGCAGGTCTTGGTCAACGATCTCTTGGGCCGTCATCGGAGCATCATGGCCGCCGTCGAACTCTTTGGAGGTCGGGGTAATGATCGGCGCAGGTAACGCCTGATTGTCGCGCAGGCCATCAGGAAAATGATGGCCGTACATTTCTCGTTCACCTTTCTTGTATAGCGTCAGCACCGAAGTGCCTGTTGAGCCCGCTAGATAGCCGCGTACCACGATCTCGACAGGTAAAATGGTCAGGTGCTTGCCGATCACCACATTGGGGTCGGGATATTCAAGCACGTGGTTGGGGCAAATGTCGCTGGTGTTGTCGAACCAGAACCGCGCGGTCTGCGTCAACACCTGACCCTTGAACGGGATGGAGGTGAGAATACGATCAAAGGCCGAAATCCGGTCCGATGACACGAGAATACGCCGATCATCCGGCAGATCATAGCAGTCACGCACCTTGCCGAAATAAGGGTTAGGCAGCTCATCGATGCGGGCGTGATCAAGGGTGCGGGTCAGGTCTGTCATGGTCTGCCTTCCGTGAGGGTCACTTCTTGGAGGTATATTTAGCCCACATATCGGGGCGCCGTTGTTCTGTCAGCGTTTCGGACTGGGCTTGCCGCCATTTGGCGATTTCGCCGTGATTGCCGGACATGAGGACCGGGGGGATGGGGCGGTCTTTCCAGTCGGCGGGGCGGGTGTACTGCGGATGCTCCAGCAGGCCTGAGGAATGGCTTTCCTCGACCACGCTGTCGGCGTTGCCCAAGACCCCGGGCAGCAGGCGCACGGTGGCGTCAATCATAGCCTGCGCGGCCAACTCTCCGCCTGTCANAACAAAGTCGCCAAGGGACACTTCGGTGATGCCGTAATGTTCGATCACGCGCTCATCGACGCCTTCGAACCGGCCACACAGGATGGTCACGCCGGAACAGGTGGCGAGATCTTGGGCCATGGCTTGATCAAAGCGCCGTCCGCGGGGGGACATATAAAGGATCGGCCAACGTCCGGACGCACTGGCCATCGCGGCCTCTATTGCAGGGCCGACCACATCAGCGCGCATAACCATGCCGGCACCGCCGCCCGCGGGGGTATCGTCGACATTGCGGTGTTTGCCCACGCCATAGCCGCGCAGATCATGGGTATTTAGCTGCCATGTACCTTCTTGCAAGGCGCGCCCGGTAAGGCTGGCACCCAGCACACCTGGGAACAATTCGGGGAAGAGGGTCGCGATCTCGGCGCGCCAAACGTCAGCGTAGTCAGGGGTGTCCTGCATCAACGCACGCGGCTTGAGGGCGGGGCGAACAGTTTGCCGTCCGTGAGAACGTGAAGGAGTGTTCATGTGATATCGGCCTTTGGCATGGTGGCCTTCGGTTCTGACCTAAGCGTCTTTTTCATCGGGCAGGATGCCCTCGGGCGGGTCCGCGATGATGCGGCCCGACGCTAAATCGACAGTGGGGACCGCAGCCTTGGTGAAGGGGAGGAAAACCGTTTGCGAACTGCCCGCGAGTTGCGTTTCAAGCAAATCGTCAGCGCCGTGGTTCTGGACCGTCTTGACCTTGCCGATCAGCGCACCGCCAGTGTCATAGACCTCTAGCCCGATGAGGTCGGTGTGATAGAATTCATCGTCGGGCAGCGAAGGCAGTTGATCGCGCTGCGCAAAAAGAACGGTGCCGCGCAGGGCGTCAGCCTCTTCTTTGGAGGTGACATCAGTGATGCGGGCGACAAATCCGTTTTTGACAGGGCGGACCAGCGCGAGATTGTAGCTGCGGGTGCCGTCTTCGCTGGAGAGCGGGCTGTAGCTTTCGATATCTTCTGGGACAGCGCAGTAGCTTTTAATCCGCAACTCTCCGCGGACGCCATAGGAGCCAGAGATCACGCCCACTGAAATTTTATCGCTCACTGCAAAAGCTCCGAGTTTAAGCAAATTGTACCGGTCCACTGACCTTCGCCCGCGCGGCATTCCGACTTCATCTGGTTGCGTTCAAACCAGATGCCAATGGCAGCGCCGATCCCGAGGATAAGAAGAAGGCGAAGAAGACGAAACATTGTCAGCTTTCATTCTGGTCCAAAGGTAGGCCGCGAAGGCCAAAGGGTCGCAGGCCGTTCCGGCGGGACGTCTCATTTATGTAGCACGTACATCGGACAGGCTGCACGCGCAAAGATGCGGGCTGTCGCATGTACCTGAATCTCTCGGCGCGAACAAAGCCGCGCCGAGAGAGGGCCGATTATTCTTCGGCGGCATCTTCTGCAGGAGCAGCGGCGGCTTCGGCAGCGGCGGCGGCCTTGGCTGCTTTTTCTTCTACGCGCTCTTGCGCTTTCTTACCGGGGGTACCCTTCTTGGGGTTGTTCCGCTCGGTCTTGTCTTTCACGCCAGCAGCTTCCAGCATACGTGCAACGCGGTCCGTTGGCTGTGCGCCTTGGCCGATCCAGTATTGAACGCGCTCGACGTCCATTTTTACGCGCTCTTCGCTGTCTTTCGCCAGCAGCGGGTTGTATGTGCCCAGCTTTTCGATGAAGCGGCCATCGCGTGGCATGCGGCTGTCAGCGGCAACGATGCGGTAGAAGGGGCGCTTTTTGGAACCGCCACGGGCGAGACGAATTTTCATGGACATGAGTAGTTTCCTTTAGGTTGGTACTGAGGTCAGGGACGCACCCGGACCTATGATTGCTGTTGTTTGTGGTGCTGAATGACTTCAGCGATGATGAAGTTCAGAAACTTCTTGGCGAATTCGGGATCGAGGTCAGCCTCTTTCGCCAAATCTTCGAGCCGCTTGATCTGGTTCGCTTCGCGGTCCGGATCAGAGGGGGGAAGGTCGTGTTCGGCTTTGAGTTTCCCCACAGCCTGAGTGTGTTTGAACCGCTCGCCCAAAGTGTACACCAGGATCGCATCCAGACGGTCGATGGACGCGCGGTGTTCTTTCAGAACCTCGGCAGCGCGGGTGACGGGGTCGGTCATGCGGCGGCTCCTTTCACGGCAAAGGGCAGGGCGCGTTGCACGTTCAAGTGCCTCCGGCGGGAGTTTATCTGGCAAAATGAAGTGCGGATCATTTCTTTTTCCCGAAGCCAGAGAGGCTGGCAGGCAAACCGCCGCCGCCCATGCCGCCAGGCAGTTTGCCGCCCATCTGTTTGGCCGCTGCTTCCAGCGCCTTGGGGTCCATCTGGGACGGGTCCATGCCACCGGGCATGCCGCCTTTGCCCATCATGCCCTTCATCGCTTGTTTGAGCATGCCGCCTTTGCCCATTTTGCCCATCTTTTTCATCATGTCGCCCATCTGGCGGTGCATCTTCATGAGCTTGTTCAATTCGGACACTTCCATGCCCGCGCCTTTGGCAATGCGCTTTTTGCGGCTGGCTTGAAGGAGAGCCGGGTTAGCGCGCTCTTTCTTGGTCATCGACTGGATGAGGGCGATCTGGCGTTTGAGGATCTTGTCGTCAAAGCCCGCGTCTTCGACCTGCTTCGCCATTTTCCCCATGCCGGGCATCATGCCCATCATGCCCTGCATCCCGCCCATTTTGAGCATCTGTTCAAGCTGCATTTTCAGGTCGTTCATATTGAACTGACCCTTGGCCATGCGCTTCATCATCTTTTCGGCTTGTTCGGCCTCGATGGTTTCTTGCGCTTTCTCAACCAAGGCGACGATGTCACCCATGCCTAGGATACGGCCCGCGATGCGTTCTGGCTCAAACGTTTCAAGCGCGTCCATCTTTTCGCCCAAGCCGACGAACTTGATGGGTTTGCCGGTGACGGCGCGCATCGACAGCGCTGCACCGCCGCGGCCGTCGCCGTCCATGCGGGTCAGCACGACGCCGGAAATGCCAATGCGGTCGTTGAAGTTCTCAGCAGTCTGTACGGCGTCTTGGCCGGTCAGGCCATCGACAACCAACAGGGTTTCACGCGGGTTGGCGACATCGCGTACCGCTTCGACCTGTTGCATGAGCTCTTCGTCGATCGACAAGCGGCCCGCGGTATCAAGCATATAGACGTCATAGCCGCCCATGGATGCCTGCGTTTTCGCGCGTTTCGCGATCTGGACGGGGTTTTCGCCTTTGACGATCGGCAGGGTATCGACGCCGATCTGCACGCCGAGGATCGCCAGTTGTTCCATCGCGGCGGGACGGTTGACGTCAAGCGAGGCCATCAGCACACGCTTGCCGTCGCGGTCTTTCAGGCGTTTGGCAAGCTTGGCCGTGGTGGTGGTTTTACCGGAGCCTTGCAGGCCGACCATCAGGATCGGCGCAGGCGCGTTGTCGATCTTCAGCGCGCCCGGTTCGCCTTCGCCCTTCAGTGTGTCGATCAGCGCGTCGTGGACGATCTTGACGACCTGCTGGCCGGGGGTGATCGATTTGGTGACCGCCTGACCTGTGGCCTTGTCTTGCACGGCTTTGACGAAATCGCGGGCGACAGTCAGGGATACGTCGGCTTCAAGCAGGGCGACGCGGACTTCGCGTAGGGCGGTTTTCACATCCTCTTCGGAGAGGGCACCCTGTTTGGTCAGACGGTCAAAGACGCCAGAGAGACGTTCGGAAAGATTCTCAAACATGGGCCATGGCCCCCTTCGATCGGTTGCGGTTCCCTTGAAATAGGATGCCCGCGTTAAATACGCAAATGCCCCCACGGGCGTAACACGCTGGTGGGGGGCGATCTCTGGCCGCGCCAGAGACCGGAAGACATGATGCTTCCGGAGATTGCGGACCGTTTAGGCGAGCGGCGGGGCTGAGTCAACCCGCCGCGCGCCCCTAGGGTCAGGCTGCCTTGAGCGCGTCGACCGCTTCATTGGCGCGGGCGATGGTGGCTTCGGCATCGGTGGCCAGCGCGTCGGCGGCGACGATGGTGACATCGGTCATGCCCATAAAGCCCAGTACCGCCTTGAGGTAGCCAGTGTTAAAGTCGGCTTCGGAGCCAGCAGGGACGCCACCGGAGGCCATCGCGACGATGACGCGCTTGCCTTTGACCAGGCCTTCGGGGCCGGCTTCGGTGTATCGGAAGGTGACGCCGACGCGGGCGACGAGATCGATCCAAGCCTTAAGCGACGCGGGCACGCTGAAATTATAGATGGGTGCCCCGATGACGATGGTGTCGGCGGCTAGCAGTTCAGCGACGAGCTTGTCGGATTCAACCAGCGCTTCGCTTTGCTCGGGGGAGCGGTCGGTCTCGGGTGTGGCGCGGGCGATGGCCCATGTTTCCGTAATCTGGGGCAGGGGTTCACGGGCGAGATCGCGCACGGTGACATCAGTGTCGCCCAGTTGCGCGATGATCCGGTCGGTTAGGCCACGGGTCACAGAGCTGGTGGTGTTGGCGGAGGAGTCGATGCGCAAGATAGACATGGGAGGATATCCTTTCGGGTTTGCTTTGTGGCCTCAACATGACCCTTGTTTGTGCGAACGCAACTGGTGAAAATGCAGGTGATGTGTTCAATAATGCACAGGCGTGGGCATAAGGGGCTGTGGATGGATAACTGGGACGAAATCAAAACGGCCTATCAGGTGGCGCGTATGGGGACCGTCAGCGGCGCGGCGGAGGTGTTGGGCGTGCACCATGCCACCGTAATCCGCCACGTCGATGCGCTAGAAAGCCGGCTTGCCGTCAAATTGTTTCAGCGTCATGCGCGCGGGTACAAGACAACCGAGGCGGGCGAAGACTTGCTGCGTGTGGCCGCTGCCACCGACGATCAGTTCAGCCAGTTGGCGAGCAGGATCAAGGGGCGCGGGGAGGCAGTGTCGGGCGAGCTGGTCGTCACGTCCCTGATGGAACTGTCGAGCTGGATGACGCCGCTGTTGGTCGCGTTCCAGAAGAAAAACCCGGATGTGACCGTGCGTTTTCTGACCGGAGAGCGCCTGTTCCGGCTGGAATATGGTGAAGCCCATATCGCGATCCGCGCCGGACAGGTGCCAGAACAGCCAGATAATGTGGTGCAGCCGTTTCATATGCTGCAGATGGGGCTGTTCGCACATAAAAGCTATATTGCGGCACATGGGATGCCTTCGGGCCCTGACGACTATGGGAACCACCGTTTTGTCGGGCATGACGACGCGCAGATGCGTGCACCGTTCTTTAAGTGGATGCGCGATATCGTGCCGGCACAAGCGATCTCGTTTCGCGGGCTTGATGCGGGCGGGCTGCGGGTCGCGGTGCTTGAGGGCGCGGGGATCGGGTTCATCGAGCTGACGGAAGGTCGCGCCGACCCTGACCTGGTCGAAGTGCACCCGCATCTGCCCGAGTGGGATTCGACGTTGTGGCTGGTGACCCATGTTGATCTGCACCGTACGCCGAAGGTACAGGCGTTGCTGTCTTTTCTGAAAAAAGCAGTAAAGAAAGAAATGTGATGCGGCCTGATATGCAGGGGCATCTGGCGATGCTGGTATTTTCAGCCTTGGTGGCGGGGTCATTTTCACTGGGTGCGCTGTCGGCCAATCTGATCTCGCCCACGGCGTTGAACGCTGCGCGGTTCGTTATCGCGGGAATGGTGATTGCGGTGGCTGTGGCCGCGACGACCGGTGTGCCCAAAGGGGCAACGCAGTCGCCTTGGCGCTATCTGGTGCTTGGCGGCCTGTTCGCTGTCTATTTTGTGCTGATGTTCGAGGGGCTGAAGACGGCGCGCCCGGTCAGTGCGGCAGCTGTGTTTACGTTGACGCCGGTGATCGCTGCGGGGTTTGGCTGGCTGCTGCTGCGGCAGGTCACGACGGCACGTATGGCGTTGGCCCTGACGATCGGAGCGGTTGGGGCGCTTTGGGTGATCTTCCGCGCAGATTTAGCGGCCCTGCGCCGGTTCGAGATCGGCTATGGCGAGGCCGTCTATTTCGTCGGCGTTATCTGTCACGCGCTTTATACGCCGATGGTTCGCAAGCTGAATCGCGGCGAACCGGCGGTTGTGTTCACCCTGGGCACGCTGATTGCCGGGGGCGGGTTGTTGTTTGTCTACGGATGGCGCGATGTGCTGGGGACCGACTGGATTGCGCTGCCCGCCATCGTGTGGATCACGATCATATATGTCGCTGTCGCGGCCTCGTCTGCTACCTTTGTCTTGCTGCAATTTGCGTCTCTGCGGCTGCCGTCGGCCAAGGTCATGGCCTATACCTATCTAACGCCCAGTTGGGTGATCCTATGGGAGATCGCATTAGGCAATGGCGCACCGCGACCGCTTATT
>JGI24522J20083_1000191_pt1 | contig 26537 bp, 25 predicted proteins | sample LinPmetageLP47_FD_20083 | JGI IMG/M metagenome (IMG submission 20083)
AGCCACAACCGATATCGAGCACCAGCTCGTCATTCTCGATCCCGAGCTCGTCCAGCATTTTGGCCAATGTGCGCGGCTCTAGCACGACACGTCCCTCACCCAGGCTGATGTTTTCACCCAGATAGGCGGCCTCGCGACGGGCGGCGGGCACATAATCTTCGCGCGCCACTTTCAGCATCGCATCAATGATCGGGAACTTGGTAACATCCGAAGGGCGTACCTGAGTATCAACCATCATGGTGCGGCGGGCTGTGAAATCTGTCATCAGCTAAACTCTTTCGTTCGGTTATATATCGTATGGAATGCCATATACCCGCCTGTCGGGCAACGGTCAGTGCGTTTAAGGGGTGCAATTTTCCCTGCTGGGCGAACAATAGGGTCAAAACAAGGCGGATGCCATAGCTGCTCCGCACAGCGCCGTTATCCCTCGCGCACGAGGAGTTGGGGCGGTTGCCCCTCGCCCGCGGTCTCGAAAGCGCGGACAATTGGTCAGATCATCCGATCACGATCCGGCCAGACACCTGCGACACAGGAACAGTAATCAAGCGGCAGCCAAGACCCTCGCCCCCGATACCTTCGCCGGTTCCAGCGTCAAACATCGCACCATGGGCGCTGCACATCAGCTTTTGGCCATCTGCGGACAGTATCTGCCTTGCGCGATAATCGAGAGGCAAGAACTGATGCGGGCACATGTTCACATAAGCAATCACCTGATCGCCTCGTCGTACCAGCAGCAGAGGGAAATCCCCTGCTGCGGTCGTAAGCATCATTACTGTAACCCCGGTCACATCCGCCGCACGTGCGACGCAGGTGCCGGATGTCGGGGCCGTAGATAGATCCGTCCAGATCATTCCGCCGGAGCAGCCTGCAAGACTCCGCGGCGCACCTGATCTTCTTCGATAGATTCAAACAAAGCGCGGAAGTTGCCCTCGCCGAACCCATCATCTCCCTTACGCTGGATGAATTCGAAGAAAATCGGACCAATCACAGTTTTAGAGAAAATCTGCAGGAGCACGCGGGTTTCGCCCCCTCCCACAACCCCTTCGCCATCAATCAATATACCACGTTTCTGCATCTGATCGATCGGCTCTTGGTGGCCTTTCACGCGGGCGCGGCTCATTTCGTAGTAGGTCGCGGGCGGTCCGGGCATGAACCCCAGCCCTGCATCCGCGATCTTTTCGGTGCCGCCATAGATGTCGTCAGAAGCAATTGCGATATGCTGGATGCCCTCGCCTTTATATTCGCGCAGGTATTCCTCGATCTGGCTGTTATCATCCGCACTTTCGTTGATGGGGATCCGGATTTTACCATCCGGCGAGGTCAACGCGCGGCTGGTCAACCCCGTCTGCTTTCCCTTGATGTCAAAGAACCGGATTTCCTTGAAATTGAAGGTATCGGCATAAAACCGGTACCACGTGTCCATATTGCCGCGGATCACATTGTGGGTCAGATGGTCGAGATAGTAGAAGCCAAACCCTTCGGGACGCGGATCAACTTCACCAAGCCAATCATAGTCAGCATGAAAGGCACTGCCATCTTCACCATATGTGTCGATGAAATACAGCAGCGATCCGCCAATACCGTAAACGGCAGGGGCCTCTATCGCCTTACCGCCACCGGTGTATTCCTTCGCCCCCAGATCGACAGCACGTTTAAGCGCATGTTGTGCGTCCACGACACGCCAGCCCATTGCGGGGGCACAGGGGCCATGCTCTTCGACAAACTCGGCCGCGTGTCCGGTTTTCTCTGCGTTCAGCAAATAGGTAATATCGCCTTGGCGGTAGATCGTGATGTCCTTGGATTTATGCTTGGCCACTGGAACAAAGCCCATCTGGCGAAACAGCTTGTCTAGAACGACCGGATCGCGGTGCGCAAACTCGACGAATGAAAACCCGTCAGTCCCTGCAGGGTTCTGATCGGAAATAGTGGCCTTTGGCGCGTCGTGTGGAAACGGTCCCATGGTGCAAACTCCTCCAAGTATTGGTTGAATTCATTGTGCATCAGCGTCCGCGCATGGTGCGTGCATACTACGCGTAAAATCTATGCAACTTTACACAAAAATCGCATAGAAGCGGGGATTATTGTAGCTTAGAAACACATTTCATGTTCATCCTGCACGACTCAGATAGAAAGATAGGCTATTATGTCGCTAGACGGATTCGATATCGCAATACTCAGGGCGCTCCAGCAGGACGGAGCGCTGACCAACACCGCTCTGTCAGAAATAGTGAACCTTTCCCCGTCGCAATGCTCGCGGCGACGCTCGGCGCTCGAGGCAGCGCAGCTTATTTCCGGATACTCTGCACGGTTGAACGCGGACCGGCTGGGCTTTGGACTACGCGCGATTGTCCGTGTCAACCTGCGCAGCCACGGCGGCACCAACGAAAGTGGCTTTGCCAGCTTTATCGCCCGCCACCCTGAAGTCCGCGCTGCCTTCTCCGTCTCTGGGGATGCAGATTATATTCTTGATCTGCGCACCCCCGACCTAGAGAGCTTTGCACGCTTCATACACGAACACTTGCTGCCGCACGAACTCGTAGCGCAGGTCAGGTCTGAGATTGTGCTTAGAACGCTGAAAGACTCGCCGGGCGTTGACCTTGCCCGGCTTCCCGCATCAGCGCGCTAGCACTGGAGGAGTACGGCAGCCCTCGCGCAAAAAAGACCAGCAGAGCGCCTAATAGACTGCCCTGCCAATACTGACACTCAACTGCGGTTTGAAGATCGAACTTTTAAAATTAATTGGAGGTGAGTAGGAGAATCGAACTCCTGTACACGGATTTGTAATACTATACAGGCCGAACTACTGCGCACCAGAACGTATAGCGTAAAACTAAAATTACTCATTATTATTAATATATTGAATACCTTTGGCAGTGTATTGGCGTGGGTTAGAGGGGGTTGCAGTACTTCAAAAACCGCACTATTTGTTTGTAGTAAGTTTGTAGGATCGCGCCATGCAACGAAAGCTAAAGTTCACTGATGCAACGGTGAAGAACCTGAAGCCCGCCGATGGTAAGGAGCAAACGGTTTACACCGACTTGGTCACACCGGGATTGCGCTTGCGTGTGAGCCACACTGCGAAAAGTTGGATATTCGATTATCTTGTAACAGGGCGCATCGGGCGGAAGACGCGAACTCTGGGACGCTACCCGACTATCAGTCTGAAGGACGCACGGCAGATGGCGACCGAAACTTACGTTGACGCACAAAACGGCATAGACATCATGGAGCGGTTGAAGGCGGACGCCGACGCTCGAAAGACAAAGGCCGAGGCATTGCAACGTCGCAAGACGCTGAGCGAGGTAGTGAACTTGTACCAGCGGGAAAAGCTGATCCACAAGCGAACTGGGGCCGAAGTCGGGCGGTGTTTGGAGCGGGAGCTTGCACCTTGGCTGGATGGTCCGGCAGAAGATCTGACCGAAGACGATATTGCCAGCACCTTGACACAGCCGAGCGTTTCGCGCCGCCGGACAGTGCGCGCATACCTGCGTGGGTGTTGATTGTCACCGAGAACTGACCCGGCAACTTTAGAAATTGTCATTGAGAATTGACCCATGTGCAACCTTGCCCCTGCTTGAATCAGCTGGGAGCTATTGGAGTGTTAGACATGGGATTTCTGAGGATTATTCGGAAATGGGCTCTGCGAGACAAGATGCCCATCCGCGAGATTGCGCGCCGGACAGGGGTGTCTCGCAACACGATCAAGAAGTATCTGCGGACAGGGATAGTTGAGCCCGAGTTCCAGATTTTGGACCGACCGAGCAAGTTGGACCCTTATGCTGATAAGCTGACAGGCTGGTTGCTGTCTGAGCAGCGTAAATCACGGAAGGAACGGCGAACGGCCAAGCAGATGCATGCGGATCTGGTTCAGCTCGGTTTTGATGGTTCATATGAGCGTGTCGCGGCCTTCGTGCGGAACTGGAAGGGCGAACGACAGCGTGCTCAACATACGACTGACCGTGGTGTTTTCGTGCCGTTGGTCTTTCAGCCAGGCGAGGCGTTCCAATTCGATTGGAGCGAGGACTGGGCCTATGTCGGGGGCGAGCGCCTCAAGCTTCAGGTCGCCCATATCAAGCTGTCACACAGCCGCGCATTTCTGGTGCGGGCCTATCGGCTGCAAACGCATGAGATGCTGTTCGATGCCCACTGGCATGGCTTTCGAGTGTTTGAGGGTGTTCCGGGGCGTGGCGTCTATGACAACATGAAGACAGCCGTCGACCGGATTGGCGTCGGCAAGAAGCGCGATGTAAACGCACGGTTCCTTGCGATGACCAGCCATTATGTTTTTGACCCTGAGTTCTGCAATCCCGCGGCAGGGTGGGAGAAAGGTCAGGTTGAGAAGAATGTGCGCGACGCCCGCCATCACGCCAAAGGCGTGCCTGCAGCACGACGGCTTTGGCAACTCATGCCCGCCTTTCCGAACCTCAATGCGCTGAATGAATGGCTGGAGGAGCGCTGCAAGCTTCTGTGGGCCGAAACACCGCATGGCAGATTGCCTGGCAATATTGCGGATGTCTGGGACGCCGAGAAGGCCGCGCTGATGCCACTGCCCACAATGTTTGACGGCTTTGTCGAGCAGAGCAAGCGGGTATCCCCCACTTGTCTGATAGCATTCGACCGTAATCGCTACTCAGTGCCTGCCAGCTTTGCGAACCGCCCTGTCAGTCTCCGCATCTATCCTGAACGGCTGGTCATCGTCGCCGAAGGCCATGTGGTCTGCACGCATGAGCGCATTATTGAACGCTCACACCGTCAGCCAGGGCGCGTTATTTATGACTGGCACCATTATCTGGCGGTGGTTCAACGCAAACCCGGCGCGCTGCGCAACGGGGCACCCTTCGTTGAGATGCCAGAAGGGTTCCGGAAGCTGCAGGATCATATGTTGCGTAGGCCAGGTGGTGACCGCGAGATGGTCGACGTCCTGTCCTTGGTGCTCCACCATGACGAACAGGCCGTGCTTTGCGCGGTGGAAATGGCGCTGGAGGCGGGCGTGCCAACAAAAACCCATGTCTTGAACCTACTTCACAGGCTGGTGGATGGCGCACCGATAGACCAGCCCGATGTGACCCCGCCTGCGGCCCTTTCTTTGAATAAGGAGCCCGAGGCCAATGTCGCACGATATGACGGGCTACGCACTACAGGAGGAACACGTCATGCGTCATGATCCCGCCGGCGCTGCCATCGTCATTATGATGCGCAGCCTGAAGATGCCGGGCATGGCACAGGCCGTGCAGGACCTGCATGAGCAGGGATCGCCCGCTTTCGATGCAGCGATCCCCATGTTGTCGCAGCTGCTTAAGGCCGAGATTGCTGAACGTGAGGTGCGTTCCATCGCCTACCACATGAAGGCAGCACGCTTTCCGGCATACAAAGACATCTCTGGCTTCGACTTTGGCACCAGCGAAGTCCGTGAAGCTTTGGTCCGCCAACTTCACCGATGCGAGTTCATGGAGGCGGCTGAGAATCGTGAAGCTTTGGTCCGCCAACTTCACCGATGCGAGTTCATGGAGGCGGCTGAGAATGTAGTGCTGATCGGGGGCCCTGGAACGGGAAAATCGCATGTCGCTACCGCCCTCGGCATTCAAGCAATCGAGCATCATCGCAAGCGTGTGCGCTTCTTCTCCACGGTCGAGTTGGTCAATGCGTTGGAGCAGGAAAAGGCCCAAGGCAAGGCAGGAAAGATCGCCGAGGCGCTGGTGAAAGCCGATTCGTTGATCTTGGATGAGCTGGGATATCTGCCGTTCAGCGCTTCGGGTGGCGCGTTGCTGTTCCACCTTCTGAGTAAACTCTACGAGCGCACCAGCGTCGTTATCACAACCAACCTGAGCTTTAGCGAATGGGCCAGCGTGTTCGGTGATGCCAAGATGACCACCGCGCTCCTCGACCGCCTCACACATCGTTGCCACATTCTCGAGACCGGCATGACAGCTATCGGTTCAAGGCCAGCTCGGCGACAGCCAAACAAAAACGAAAGGAGAAAGCGGCATTGACGCCATCATAAAGCAAAGAACATAACAACTGGCTGGGTCAAGTCTCGGTGAAAATGCCGGGTCAGTTCTCAGTGACAATCAACATGCTAAAACCAGAGAGACGCAGGTCTCACTGCGGAACCGCTCTTAGTGAATGCTTTTGGAATAAAATATCATTTAATTCAAAGTCTTATTTGCGACAGCGAGATTGTAAACCATGCGTACGCTGTCATGGGCAATGGCCATATGCCGACCTTAGATCAATTTGAAGGTTCACTCGGGTTTGAAAGTGAAGCTGCGAACTTGGCTCAAGCCCCAAAGTCGAGCATCTTGGGTTAAATCACGTAAGTTACTGAATTAATACGGTTTCATATTTAGCGATATCATTCGCGACGCGCAAAGTTATACGCGCCGCGCAATTTTATGTGCTTCCCTACAATCCTTTAGAAATCGAGGTTCGCTACGTTCAGCGCGTTTTGCTGGATGAACTCGCGGCGGGGTTCCACGACGTCGCCCATGAGCTTGGTAAAAAGATCATCCGCTTCGGCCATATCCGCGACCTTTACCTGCAACAGGGTTCGCGCGTCAGGGTCGAGCGTGGTCTCCCAAAGCTGATCAGGGTTCATTTCGCCCAAGCCTTTGTAGCGCTGCAGAGATAGGCCTTTTTCGCCCTCTGCCAGGATTGCTTCAAGTAGGTCCATCGGGCCGTGGATCAGCTGGCTACGGTCTTTGCGTACCAGCTTGGCGGTCGTGCCATAGACGTCTTGCAGGTGCTCTGTGAAACCGCCGGACCGCTTTGCTTCGCCTGAGCGGAGCATGCGGCCATCAAGAGTGCGGACTTCTTCCACGCCGCGCAGAATACGGGCGAGACGGACGCCGTGGTCTTGCGTGATCCGGCCCTGCCAACCGCGTTCCCATTCCAGCGCAATGAGGTTCAGACGCTCGGCGACCTTATCGGCCACACCTTGCAAATCGGAATCAACCGCGCCTGGAACAAAGGCACCGGCAATGGCGGCCTGTTCCAAAATGTGACGGGGGTAATGGGTCGGGAAGGCTTCGAGAACACGGCGCATCTGGCGCGCCAAATCGACGACGCGGGCCAGATCCTGACCGGTGATCTCTTCGCCGTTACCCTGTTTTAACATAGCACCATCAATGCCTTGCTGGATCAGGTAGTCTTCCATTGCGGCCTGGTCTTTCAGGTACACCTCGGACTTGCCGCGCGACACTTTGTACAACGGTGGCTGCGCAATATAGAGGTGGCCGTTCTCGATCAACTGCGGCATCTGACGATAGAAAAACGTGAGCAGCAGCGTACGGATGTGCGCGCCGTCGACGTCCGCATCAGTCATGATGACGATCTTGTGGTAGCGCAGTTTGTCGATGTTGAATTCGTCGCGGCCAATACCTGTGCCAAGCGCCATAACAAGGTTACCAATTTCCTGACTGCCCAGCATCCGGTCAAACCGTGCACGCTCGACGTTCAGGATTTTACCTTTCAACGGCAGGATCGCCTGTGTCTGGCGGTCACGGCCCGTTTGCGCAGAACCACCGGCCGAGTCACCCTCCACCAGGAAGACTTCGGTTTTAGACGGGTCTTTCTCAGAGCAATCCTTGAGCTTACCGGCAAGGAAATTCACATCCATGGCGGTCTTGCGACGGGTTAGATCACGGGCTTTGCGCGCCGCCTCGCGGGCGTGAGCAGCTTCGATGATCTTGCCAACGACGATCTTGGCGATCTGCGGGTTCTCCTCGAACCATTCGGCCAGCTTTTCGTTCACCAGCCCTTCGACGGCGGGGCGCACTTCCGAGCTGACAAGCTTGTCTTTGGTTTGCGAGCTGAACTTGGGGTCCGGGACCTTAACGGACAGCACGCAGGTCAGGCCTTCGCGCGCGTCGTCGCCGGTGAAAGAGACCTTCTCTTTTTTCGCAATGCCGGACGATTGCGCGTAGTTATTGATCGTCCGCGTCAATGCCCCCCGGAAGCCCGCCATATGGGTGCCGCCGTCACGTTGCGGGATGTTGTTGGTAAACGGCAGCACGTTTTCATGGTAGCTGTCGTTCCACCACATCGCGACTTCGACGCCGATATCGTCTTTCTCGCCCGTGATGAAAATCGGTTCTGGCATGACAGAGGATTTCGAACGGTCGAGGTATTTCACGAATTCCTTCACGCCGCCTTCATAGAACAGTTCTGTACGCAGAGGTTCGGCAGGGCGTTCGTCCGTTAGGATGATCCGCACACCGGAGTTCAGGAAGGCCAGTTCGCGCAGGCGTTTTTCCAGCGTCTCAAAGCTGTATTCGAGGTTCGAAAACGTGCTTGTCGAAGCCATGAAGCGCACTTCGGTGCCCGTGCGATCGGTGGGGCCAACCACCTCGAGGTGCTTGGTGGTAAAACCGCCCTCAAAGCGCGCGATATGTTCTTTGCCTTCGCGCCAGATGCGCAGCTCAAGCCAGTCCGAAAGCGCATTCACAACCGAAACACCCACACCGTGCAAGCCGCCCGATACCTTGTAGGAGTTGCTGTCAAACTTACCGCCCGCGTGCAGCTGGGTCATGATGACCTCGGCTGCGGAAACGCCTTCTTCTTGGTGGATGCCGACGGGAATACCGCGCCCGTTATCACTGACGGAGATGGAGCTGTCGTCGTGGATTGTGACGTTCACCGCATCCGCATGACCGGCCAGCGCCTCGTCGATGCCGTTGTCCACGACCTCATAGACCATGTGGTGCAAACCAGACCCATCATCGGTATCACCGATGTACATGCCCGGACGTTTGCGAACAGCTTCTAAGCCTTTGAGAACCTTAATGGAATCTGCGCCGTATTCCTCGGGGAGCTGATCGGTGTCGGACATATTGGGGAACCTTCTTTTGTTACCCAATTTATAGTGTTTTCCGCCATGATTGTCACGCGCCTGACACAAGATTTTGCGTTATAGGAAGGGGATGAGCAAACCTACGCAGATCAAGAGCACGCCGGCCATCATGTTGATCCGTTTCAGGGTCGCAGGGTTGGACATCAGGCCGCGCAATTTGCCCACTAAAGCGGCGACAGCGAGGTTGCCAAGCAGCGGAATTGCGACCGAAACCGCGATGATCGCACCCACGTCAACTGCGGTGACGCTGCGCAGATCAAAGAACCCCGGCAGCACGCCGATGTAGAACAATACCGCTTTTGGATTTCCCAGAATGGCAAGCAGACCGGCCCCGAAACCGGCCCAGGCACCTGGCCGCGTGAGGCGACTGTCGCGGTCAATTTTTGCGTCGGCATGGCGGATCAGCAGGAAGCCCATGATCAGGAACACACCGCATGCAATCCAACGCATGCCCAACATGAACATATCAAAGACCGACAGTATCCAGCTGATGCCAAGCACTGCCACCAGTGGCCACAGCATATCACCGATTGCAACACCAACGGCGAGCGGCCAAGCTGCACCAAATCCGCCCGACAATGCGCGCGCCATGATCGCCAACCACACCGGACCGGGTGTCAGGAACAGGATGAGCAGCGCGCCGCAATACAGCATCAGATCGGGCAGGGCGATGGTCATGTGAGCATCCTTGCGGTCGATAATCCGTCGGCGTCTGTCACCTCAAGCCGTTGCGCGCGCGGGCCGAGCGTGTCGAACAGCTCTTCGCCGGTGCCGGTCATCCAGGCCTGCGCACCAAGTGCGCTTAGTTCTTCATACAGCGCGGCGCGGCGGTTCGCATCCAGATGTGCCGCGACCTCGTCGAGCAGCAACAAAGGGGGCGCGCCAAAATCAGCGGCCAAAGCACGGGCGTTGGCAAGGATCAGCGACACCAGCAGCGCCTTCTGCTCTCCGGTTGAACAATCGCGCGCGGGGACATCTTTAGCAGCATAGACCCCTTCAAGGTCGGCGCGATGCGGGCCGATCAATGTCCGCCCAGCCGACAGATCGCGCATGCGGTTATCGGCAAGCGCCTGACGCAGCCCCCCGGCGGTGGTGGGCATGTCGCAGATCAGATCAAGTGTGGCGGTCGGAAAGGCGGTTTCGGCCTGCGCCTGCGCTTCGGTGATCGCTTGAAGGGCAGCAACACGGTTGGCGTGGATCGCGCTTCCGGCTTCGGCCATCTGCTGTTCCAGCGCGACATACCACGACGGTTCGCGCACCATATCTTTGAGCAGGCGGTTGCGTTCCCGCATGGCCTTTTCGTAGGCCAGCGACTGATCTGCATGGTCAGGCAAAAAGCTGAGTGTCATGCGGTCAAGGAAACGGCGGCGCCCTTCGGCCCCTTCGATCCAAAGACGGTCCATCGACGGGATCAACCACAGCACCCGCGCAATGCGCCCTAAACCGTTCTGCGCTACGGCTTTGCCGTCAATGCGCAGCTGTCGCGCCGCGCCTGCTTCTGACCAGACCTCGATTTCGTGGACCTGTCCTAAGCTGTGAAGATGTGCGGTGATTTTCCAGCCAAGCGCCTCTGGCCGGCGGGTCATATCCGACGCGCTTGATCGGCGCAGGCCACGGCCGGGCGACAGCAAAGATACCGCCTCAAGGATATTGGTCTTGCCCGCGCCATTCGGACCAAAAATCGACACCGGTCGCGCATCGCTGTCGATCACCGCTCGCTTATGCGAACGGAAATGCGACAGCGTCAGATGGGATAAAAATAGGCCGCTCATACGGATGGTATGAATGCGTTAAGATATTCGACGTAAGCTGGCAGCGTCACACACGCATCGGCATAACGACATACACGGCAGACATATCATTGCCCTCACGCATCAGCGTCGGATCACCGGAGGAGTTGAACAGGAATACCGCATTTTCACGATCTACCTGGCTGGCGATCTCAAGCAGGTATTTTGCGTTAAACCCGATCTCTAGCCGTTCGTCCGCATAGGCGACGACCAACTCTTCTTCGGCGGCACCGCTGTCTGGTGCGTTGACCGACAGCACCAGACGGTCTTCGTCCAGTTGCAGTTTGACGGCACGCGACCGTTCAGAGCTTACGGTCGCAACACGGTCGACGGCGCGAGCGAAATCGCTGGCGTCGACTTCCATTTTGCGTGTGTTGCCCTGCGGAATCACGCGCGTGTAGTCGGGGAACGTCCCGTCGATAACTTTCGACGTCAGCGTGATATGCGGCGTAGCAAAGCGGATCTTTGTCTCGGACACGGAAACGGCGATTTCCATATCATCGTCATCTAGCAGTTTGCGCAATTCACCCACAGTTTTGCGGGGGACGATCACGCCGGGCATTTCAGCGGCACCGTCCGGCATGGGCGCGTCGATGCGGGCCAAGCGGTGGCCATCGGTCGCAACGCAGCGCAGAACTTTGCTGCCGTCGCTGTCCGAAATATGCATGTAGACGCCGTTCAGGTAATACCGCGTTTCTTCGGTCGAGATGGCGAATTTGGATTTGTCGAACAGCCGGCGCAGCACGGGGGCAGGGGCCTTGAAGTTCGACTGATATTCAGAGGTGGCCATCACGGGGAAATCTTCGCGTGGCAGCGTCGCCAGCGAGAAATTGGACCGGCCTGCTTCGACTGTCAGACGCCCTGCGGCGCTGTCGGCGGTGAGGCTGATCAACGCGCCATCGGGCAGTTTGCGCACAATTTCATGCAGCGTGGTTGCCGATACGGTGGTCGCACCGGCGCGTTCCACCTGAGCGGGAGCCTTATCGACAACCTCGATATCCAGATCGGTCGCGCGGAACGACGCGTCGGAGCCTTCGGCCTCGATCAGCACGTTGGCGAGAATTGGGATGGTGTTGCGGCGCTCAACCACTGATTGGGCCTGTGATACGGCCTTAAGCAGCGCGGCGCGTTCGATGCTGAATTTCATATGCCATCTCCATTCCGGCAGTCCGGGAGGGCAAACTACCCGATACCAATGTATTCACAAGAGTTTTGTTGACTTTTCAGCACGAAACGAAGGCCCGTCAAGGCCTTCGCGTGTGTTCTGAGCAAGCTGGTGCTTTTAAGCCTCGAGAGAGCGGCGCAGCAGTTCCAGATCTTCGGCGATCTGACCGTCGTTCTGTTTCAGCTCTTCGATGCGTTTGACGCCGTGCATAACCGTGGTGTGATCGCGGCCGCCAAAGCGGCGCCCGATTTCAGGCAGCGACCGGCTGGTCATTTTCTTGCACAGATACATGGCGACCTGACGCGGGCGGGCGTAGCTGCGCAGACGCTTGGGGCCGACCATGTCGCTGAGGCGGATGTTATAATGTTCGGACACCTTGCGCTGGATTTCTTCAACGCTGACTTTGCGCTCGGACGCGCGGAGCACGTCGGCAAGGCAATCCTGCGTCAGGTCCATGTTGATCTCGCGGCCCACCAATGACGCAAAGGCGAAGAGGCGGGTCAGCGCGCCTTCAAGCACACGGACGTTGGTGGTGATCCGGTGTGCCAGAAATTCCAGCACGCCTGCTTCGACTTCGAGACCGGGGTAGTTCTTGCGCTGCGCATCGACCTTGTTTTGCAGAATGCCAAGACGCAGTTCATAGTCGGTGGGGTGCAGGTCGACGACCAGACCACACTGAAGACGCGATTTCACGCGGTCTTCCAGATCCTTGATCTCGCCCGGGGCGCGGTCTGCCGAAATAATGATCTGCTTGTTCTGGTCCACAAGCGCGTTGAACGTGTGAAAGAACTCCTCCTGCGTGCTGTCCTTGCCGGCAATGAACTGGACATCGTCCACCATCAGCACGTCGACCGAGCGGAAGATTTCTTTGAAGTCCATCATCTTGCGATCGCGCAATGCCTGAACAAAACGGTACATGAACTGTTCGGCAGAAAGATACAGGACGTTCAACTCGGGTTTGCGGATCTGAAGCTCTTGCGCGATGGCGTGCATCAGGTGCGTTTTACCCAGACCGACGCCACCATACAGGAACAGCGGGTTGAACGTGACGGGGCCGCCTTCAGCAACGCGGCGCGCGGCGGCGTGGGCCAGCTCGTTAGGTTTGCCGACAACAAAGTTGTCGAAGCTAAAGCGCGCATCAAGCGGGGCGGTGTTGATCTGGCTGTTGGCAGGCTGAACTGCGGCTGCGGGCTTGGGACGGGCAGTCACAGGATCGACGGCGGCGGGCTTGTCCTGTGGGGCCACAGCAAATTTCAGGCGGCTGATGCTGATGTCTTCGGATTGCATTTCATGCAGCAGCAGATCGGCAAAGTTCTGGCTGACATAGTTGCCAAAGAAGTTGGTCGGCACGAACAACGTGCAGATGCCGTCATCGATCGGGCCAACGGTCAGCGGGTCTATCCAGGTCGTAAAGTTGTTCTGCCCGACCGTCTTTAAAAGCCGGTCCCGAATTGTCGTCCACTCTGCCTGCATCATGCGCCCTGCCGTCCCATTCTTTGATCGCTCCAGCTTATGCTGAACCGCTATTTTGCCGTGCCGAAAGACAATAGACCGCTCACCCGGTCCCACACAGAAAACCGGCCTGTCGCCCTTCGGACATTTTTACATAGGGCGCGTCTGACGCGTGCGTTGGCGATGAAAATCGCCCAACGTCGCTGCCGAACACACCGTTCGTCGTATTCAAAAGACAGGGCAAATGTGCTGGCAGCAGCATCTGCAGACGTCAGTTGGCCTCTAGCAAGGCCATCCAAATTTCCCCGACGGATGTTCGATATCCTAGCAAATATCTCGAACCGTTCGGGCCTGTCCCCCCCAAGCGAAGTGAATCGCGTTTGATACTGTTAGCAATCTCGGTTGGACTGTTACAACACATCTTCAAACTTGACTCAGAGATTGGTGCAAAAGAATCTCATTCCCGTGATCCGAGTGCGACACCAAAAAAAAGGCACCGTAAAAACGGTGCCTTTCGGATCTTAATGGTGACGTGGGTCAGTTGGGCTTAGCCCAGTGCTTTGACCCGCGACGCCAGGCGCGACACTTTGCGCGACGCTGTGTTCTTGTGGAAAACGCCTTTGGTCACACCGCGCATCAGCTCTGGCTGAGCAGCGCGCAGGGCGGCTGTTGCGGCTTCTTTGTCACCGGATTCAATGGCTTCTTCTACTTTGCGCAGAAAGGTACGGATGCGCGAGCGACGTGCTTTGTTGATTTGAAAACGTGCTTCGTTCTGACGGGCGCGTTTTTTTGCCTGAGGTGTGTTTGCCATGAGGATCAGCCTTCATCTTGGGTATGTTCAAATTGCGAATACGCGACACAAACCCAATGACCGGAACTGATATCCGATAAGGTGATTCTAGCCAGAGCGGGCTGCACGCGCATGTATTGGGGTTGCCTATAGTCCACCCCGACGCGCAATGCAAACCCGCAAAGCTATTTACTTGTCGCGGAACTGTGCTTCGCGCTTTTCCAGGAAGGCGGACATGCCTTCTTTTTGGTCTTCTGTTGCGAACAGCGAGTGGAAAACGCGGCGTTCAAACAGCAGGCCTTCGCGCAGGGGCACTTCGAAGGACCTGTTTACCGCCTCTTTGACCACCATGGTCGAGATCATGGATTTCTCGGCGATCTTTGCCGCGGCTGCCATCGTTTCTTCCATCAGCTTTTTGACCGGAACCACACGTGACACAAGGCCCGCGCGTTCTGCTTCTGCTGCGTCCATAAAACGGCCCGTCAGGTTCATATCCATTGCTTTGGATTTGCCGATCGCCCGGGTCAGACGCTGGGTGCCACCAATGCCGGCGACAACGCCCAGATTGATCTCGGGCTGGCCGAACTTGGCGCTTTCCGAACAGATGATAAAGTCACACATCATCGCCAGTTCGCAACCGCCGCCAAGGGCATAGCCCGACACGGCAGCGATGATGGGTTTGCGCACACGCATGATCTGGTCGGTCTCTGGGGTGAAAAGATCACCGGCAAAGACGTCGACAAAGCTTTTGTCGCGCATCATGGCAATATCGGCACCGGCGGCAAACGCCTTTTCCGAGCCAGTGATCACGATGCAGCGGACCTTTTCGTTTTCCTGAGCCGATTTTAATGCATCGGCCAGCTCTGTCATCAGCTGGTCATTCAATGCGTTCATTGCGTCAGGACGGTTCAGCGTGACAAGCGCGATGTGGTTGTCGACGTCGACCGTGATCGTTTCATAAGCCATCAAAGAATGCTCTCGTTTGTTACGCTTTGAAAGATGTGCATACCACGGGGACGGGGTGTTTCAAGTTATCTTTGGCATTGCGGGCAGTAGAAGGAAGAACGTCCGGACTGCACAATGCGGGCAATCTGATGGTCGCAGCCTTGGGTGCGGCAGGGCTGTGCCTCGCGCCCGTACACGTCAAAGCTGTGCTGGAAGTAGCCCAACTCTCCGTCAGCGCGTTTGAAATCGCGTAAGGTCGATCCACCTGCGGTGATCGCTGCATTCAGGACGTCGCGGATGATCGGGACCAGCCCGCCAACACGGGCCGCTGATATGCGCCCCGCTTTGCGCGCCGGGTGGATGCCCGCGCGGTAAAGTGTTTCGCAGACATAGATATTTCCCAGTCCCGCCACGATCCGCTGGTCCAGCAGCGCGGTCTTGATCGGGGTGTTCTTGCCTTTCAGCGCGGCAATCAGGTGCGCCTCGTGGAAATCATTGCCAAGCGGCTCTGGCCCAATCGACGACAGCAGCTTGTGGCTGTCGGCACGGGCTGTCTCCAAAAGATCCATCGCACCAAAACGGCGTGGATCGTTAAAAGTCACCCGCGCGCCGTTGCCCATATGAAACACAACGTGATCGTGTTTCTCGGGGGCAGGGTGGTCATGCACGAATTGCCCCAACGGATCGCCCGAGATCAGCATCCGGCCGGACATTCCCAGATGCACCAGCAGCGATTCTCCCGAGGATAAATCCGCCAGAATGTATTTTGACCGCCTGCGCAGTTGGGTCACCCGTTGTCCTGTCAGCCGTGCGGCCATATCTGGGGGGAAAGGCCAGCGCAAATCGGGGCGGTTCACCTCGGCGCGGGCAATCACNTGACCCTCCATCACNGGGGATAAACCGCGACGTACTGTTTCGACCTCTGGCAACTCAGGCATGGTTGTTTCCCTTCTGACAAAAGGGCGCATTGTACCTGACCCCTCGCGCCCTATAACAAAGGTGCAGATCAAAGGACTACAAGGCCCCATGACAAACGACAGCGACAAAACCACTCATTTCGGATTTGAAACCGTGGCCGAAGGCGACAAGGCCGGACGCGTGCAGGGTGTCTTTAACTCTGTCGCAAGCAAATATGACATCATGAACGACGTGATGAGCGTCGGCATCCACCGCGTCTGGAAAGAAGCGATGATGGATTGGCTGGCCCCGCGTGCAGGGCAAAAGCTGCTGGATGTCGCCGGAGGCACGGGCGATGTGTCGTTCAAGTTTCTGGGTCGCGCGGGATCGGGCCACGCCACTGTGCTGGATCTGACCGAACCGATGCTGGTCGCAGGACGCAAGCGCGCCGAAGGCAGCAGCAATGGCGGACAGTCTTGATTGGGTCGTCGGCGATGCGATGGCGCTGCCGTTCGAGGACAACAGCTTTGACGTCTATACCATCAGCTTTGGCATCCGGAATGTAACCCGTCCCCAAGAGGCCTTGAACGAAGCCTACCGCGTGCTGCGCCCCGGCGGGCGTCTTATGGTGCTTGAATTCAGCCAGTTGCCCAACCCGATGATGCAAAAAGCGTATGATCTGTATAGCTTTAACGTCATCCCCCGCATGGGGCAGATGATCGCGAACGACCGTGACAGCTATCAATACCTTGTCGAATCGATCCGCAACTTCCCCGACCAAGAGACCTTTTTAGGTATGCTACGCACCGCGGGCTTTGGGCAGGCGAAATATCGGAACCTGTCGCTGGGCATTGCGGCGCTTCATTCTGGTTGGAAGATTTAAGTCATGCGCGGACCTCACAATATCTGGCGGTTGATCCGCACCGGTGCAACTTTGGAGCGGACCGGCGCGATGAATGTCGTGCTCGACGCTTTTGACGCGACTCCTGCCTTGCGGTTCGTCGCCAAGGCGCTTGGCAAGCCGTTCAAGTTTCTGGGCTATGCTGGCGATCCGTCGATGCCACCCGCCACACGTGCGCTCACCGCGCTTGGCCCCGCCTACATCAAATTCGGTCAGGTTCTGTCCACGCGCCCCGATGTTGTGGGCGACGAACTGGCGGTGCAGCTGCGCGTATTGCAAGACAAGCTGCCACCGTTTTCGATCGAGCAGGCCAAGGCCGAAGTCGAGAAAGAGTTGGGCCTGCCGGTCAGTGCGATTTTCTCTGAGTTCAGCGAACCTGTCGCCGCCGCCTCTATCGCGCAGGTGCACCGCGCAACCATCGCCGAGACCCAAGAAGACGTGGCCGTCAAAGTGCTCCGCCCCGGTATCGAGAAAGCGTTCCGCAAGGATGTCGATGCCTTTTATCTGGCAGCGCGTATGGTTGAACTCTTCTCGCCCGGATCGCGCCGCCTGCGCCCGATGGAGGTGATCGAGCATTTCGATGGCGTCGTACGGGGCGAGCTGGATTTGCGGCTCGAATCCTCTGCCGCGTCTGAATTTGCCGCGAACACCAAAGGCGACGCAGGGTTCCAACTGCCTGCGATCAAATGGGAATATTCCGCCCGCCGTGTGATGACGCTGGGCTGGGCCGATGGCGTTTCCATGGGGGATAACGATGCGATTGACGCCGCGGGTCACGACCGTGTCGCGCTCGGTGATCGCGTGTTGCAGCTGTTCCTGAACCACGCGCTGCGCGACGGGTATTTCCACGCGGATATGCATCAGGGCAATCTCAAGGTCGCACCGAACGGGGATATCATCGCCTATGATTTTGGTATCATGGGCCATATCGATGAATACACCCGCCGCGTTTATGCCGAGATTCTATTCGGCTTTATCCGTAAGGATTACAAACGTGTGGCAGAGGTGCATTTTGAAGCGGGCTACGTGCCTGCCGACAAAGACGTCGACGAATTCGCCCGTGCCCTGCGCGCCGTGGGGGAGCCTATTTTCGGCATGGACGCGACCCGCATTTCGATGGCGCGGCTGCTGACCTATCTGTTCGAGGTCACCGAACGCTTTGGGATGGAGACGCGGACCGAGCTGATCTTGCTGCAGCGCACCATGGTCGTCGTCGAAGGGGTCGCCCGTTCGCTCAACCCGCATATCAACATCTGGGAAGTGTCGAACCCGATTGTGACAGATTACATCTCTAAATCCATCGGTCCATGCGCTGTGATCAAAGATCTGAGCAGAACCGCGATGGTGCTCGCACGTTTCGGCCCGCGGTTGCCTGCGCTGGTTGAAAGTGCGTTGATCCGGCAGCAGGAAGAAACGCCGCCGCCCCGTCCGGCCTTCCGGCGGTGGATTATCCTGTCGGCGATTGTGGGCGCAGGCACCGCAACGGGGATTATCGCGGTTTTGCAGGCGCTCAGCTAGCGCCTGCCATTGACAGCGGGGCACACTGCGGCCCATCTATCCGGCATGACGGATAATCCAGACGCTATACTGACGCAACTTCCCGCGCGCCTGAAGGCCGCGCGCACCGCACAGGGTCTGAGCCTTGATGCGGTCGCCAAGCTGTCAGGCGTGTCGCGGTCCATGGTCAGCCAGATCGAACGCGGCGAAAGCAGCCCTACCATCGCAACCTTGTGGAACCTGACCCGCGCCTTGCAGGTGGATTTCGCAGGTTTGCTGGACAGCGCCCCGAGCCCTGCCCAGATCGAAGTGCTACGGGCCGCAGAGGTGCCAACGATCAATAACCTCGGCTCCGGCTGCCGCATCCGCATCCTCTCGCCCCCCGAAGAGGCGGGCAAACACGAAGTCTATGAACTGCTGATTGATGTCGGCGGTATGTTGGACAGTCAGCCCCATACGCGCGGTGCACGCGAACACCTGACAGTCTTGGAAGGCACGGTAGAGCTGCGAAGCGGAGAGGCCGTCGGCACAGTCCACGCAGGTGATACAGCGCGCTATCCTGCCGACGTGCCGCACCGGATCGCTGCAGCGGATGGTCCTGTACGGGCGTTTCTAGTGGTGCAGGACGCCTAGATCGACACCTTCATCCACAATATAGGAAAAAATCCGCTATAGGGGAATTCCTCTATTTCGGAAACTCATCCATTATGGTAGAACGTCTGTGAAAAGGAGTTTTATCATGACCCAAGCGTACCTAGATCACGTCAACGCCACCCTGTCCGGCATCGCCGCAGACGGTATGATGAAACAAGAACGCATGATCACCTCGCCGCAATCGGGCGAGATCACGGTGGGCGGGCGTCAGGTCATTAACCTTTGCGCGAACAACTACCTCGGGCTGGCGGACCACCCCGACTTGATTGCCTCTGCCCGCGACGCGATGGACCCCAAGGGGTTTGGCATGGCCTCGGTTCGCTTTATCTGCGGCACGCAGGATATTCACCGCGAGCTTGAACAAAAACTGGCAGCTTTCCTTGGCAAGGATGATTCCATTCTCTTCGCCGCCTGCTTTGACGCCAACGGTGGACTGTTCGAGCCCTTGTTTGGGCCCGAAGACGCTATCGTTTCCGACAGCCTGAACCACGCGTCGATCATCGACGGCATCCGCCTGTGTAAGGCCAAACGCTACCGCTATGCTAATTCGGACATGGACGACCTTGAAGGGCAGCTGAAGCTCGCCCGCGAGGAAGGCGCGCGGTTCATCATGATCGCGACCGACGGCGTGTTCAGCATGGACGGCTATCTGGCGAAACTGCCGGAAATAACCAAACTGGCCGAAAAATACGAAGCGCTCGTGATGGTCGACGACTGCCACGCGACAGGTTTCATGGGCCCCAAGGGCGAGGGCACGCCCGCACATTTTGGCGTCGATGTTGATATTCTGACGGGCACGTTGGGCAAGGCGCTTGGTGGAGCGATCGGCGGCTATATCGCAGGGCCGCAACCGGTGATCGATCTGCTGCGCCAACGCGCACGCCCCTATCTTTTTTCGAACTCGCTGCCGCCATCGATTGTCATGGCGGGGATCAAGGCACTGGAGCTGGTCGAGCAAGGTGACGACCGCCGCAAGCAACTGTTCGAAAACGCGAAATACTGGCGCGAGGGACTAACCAAACTGGGCTTTGACCTGCTGCCCGGCGAACATCCGATCATCCCTGTGATGCTGGGCGAAGCGCAGTTGGCACAAGATATGGCGGCGCGTCTGTTCGAGGAAGGCGTCTATGTCAGCGGTTTCTTCTTTCCGGTGGTGCCTCGTGGTCAAGCCCGCATCCGCACCCAGATGAACGCCGCGCTGACACGCGATGAACTGGATCGCGCGCTGGCCGCTTTTGAAGTCGCGGGCAAAGCCTGTGGGGTTCTGTCATGAGCAACCAAATGAAAGCGCTGTGCAAGTCCGAGCCGCGTGAGGGGCTGTGGATGACCCGCGCACCGGTGCCAGAGATCGGGCCGGATGATGTGCTAATCAAGGTGAACAAAACTGGCATCTGCGGGACCGATATTCATATCTGGAACTGGGACGAATGGGCGCAAAAAACCGTGCCTGTCCCGTTGATCACGGGTCATGAATTCGCCGGAGAGATCGTAGAGTTGGGGCGCAATGTTACTGAGCTGAGCATTGGTCAGCGGTGCTCGGGCGAGGGGCACCTCATCGGCAAAACCTCACGCCAGTCGCGGTCGGGCAAATTTCACCTTGATCCCGCCACCCGCGGGATCGGCGTGAACGAACAAGGTGCCTTCGCGCAATACCTACGGCTGCCCGCGTTCAACGTGGTGCCGCTGCCCGACACGATTTCGGATGATATCGGTGCCATCCTCGATCCGCTTGGCAATGCGGTCCACACCGCGCTGAGCTTTGATCTGGTGGGCGAGGATGTGTTGATCACCGGCGCAGGCCCCATCGGCATCATGGCTGCCGCGGTCGCCCGTCATGTCGGTGCCCGCCATGTTGTGATCACGGATGTGAACCCCACACGCCTTGAACTGGCTGCCAAGGTTGCGGACGTCATGCCTGTCGATGTGCGTCAAGAAGACCTCGCGGATGTCATCGCACGTCTCAAGATGAAACAGGGTTTTGACATCGGGATGGAGATGTCGGGCAATCAGACCGCGCTTGACCAAATGGTCGAGGCGATGACCATGGGCGGGCGGATCGCGATGCTTGGGATTCCACCCGGAAAATCCCCTGTGGACTGGTCGCGCATTGTGTTCAAGGCGATCACCGTCAAAGGCGTCTATGGCCGCGAGATTTTCGAAACTTGGTACAAAATGATCGCCATGCTCGAAAACGGGTTGGATGTCAGTGCGGTCATTACGCACCGCTTTGATGCAGATGATTTCGAAACCGGATTTTCGACCATGAGGTCGGGTGCGTCGGGCAAGGTCGTGCTGGACTGGACCGGTGCGTGATGCATCGTCGGGTCGTCTAAGAAGGGGCGCTGCCCCCGCAGCCTTTGGCTGCTCCCCCGGGATTTGAGCCAATTGGAAGCAGACAAAAAAGCGCCCCCGATGCAGGGGGCGCTTTGCGTTTTACGGGTAAGGTCGAGCTTAGCCGACTTCGAATTCGAGCTCTTTGACCTGCTTGAAGAGGCCTGTATCGTGCAGATCTTTTAGCGCTTTTTCGGGCAGTGGGCCGTCAATGTAGAGCAATGCAATTGCTTCGCCCTTAGCGGTGGAACGGCCAAGCGTGAAGTTCGCAATGTTGACATCATGCGCGCCAAGGGTCTGTCCCAAGGTGCCGATGATACCGGGTACATCGTCGTTGGTTGTATAAAGCATATGTGCGCCAACTTCGGCTTCGATATTGATGCCCTTGATCTGGATGAACCGTGGTTTTCCGTCCGAGAAGACGGTGCCCGCGATCGAACGTTCCCGTTTTTCAGTAACAACCGTGACCTTCACGTAACCGTCAAACACACCAGATTTATCTTGGTTGGTGGTGCTGATCTGGATGCCTTTTTCCCGTGCGACGACAGGGGCGCTGACCATGTTAACATCTGGGTTGGCACGTTTCATGATGCCCGCCACGACCGCGCAGTTCAGCGCGTTCAGGTTCATCTCCGAGACTTGACCATCATACAGAATGTTGATTGCCTTAACGGCTTCGTCAGTCATCTGGCCAATAAAGGCACCCAAGTGACCGGCCAATGTGATCCACGGGCCCATGACCTTTGCCTCTTCGGCGGTGACCGAAGGCATGTTCAGCGCGTTGGTGACCGCACCGGTCAGCAAGTAGTCAGACATTTGTTCGGCAACTTGAAGGGCAACGTTTTCCTGCGCCTCGGTTGTCGCCGCGCCAAGGTGGGGCGTGCACACGACGTTAGGCAGGCCGAACAGCGGGTTCTCGGTCGCCGGCTCTTCTTTGAATACGTCAAAGGCTGCGCCGGCAACATGGCCGGATTTCAACGCTTCTGCCAATGCTTCTTCATCAACAAGGCCGCCGCGGGCGCAGTTGATGATCCGCACGCCTTTTTTCGTCTTCGCCAGCGCCTCTTTCGACAAGATGTTGGCGGTTTGGTCAGTATAAGGTACGTGCAATGTGATGAAATCAGCGCGCGCCAGCAGGTCGTCCAACTCGACTTTCTCGACACCCATCTTCTTGGCTTTTTCCTCGCTCAGGAAGGGGTCATAGGCGGCAACTTTCATCTTGAGCCCACGCGCGCGGTCGCAAACGATACCACCGATGTTACCTGCGCCAATCACGCCCAGGGTCTTGCCCGTCAGTTCAACACCCATGAACTTGGACTTTTCCCATTTGCCCGCATGCGTCGAGGCCGAGGCTTCGGGGATTTGCCGGGCGACGGCGAACATCATTGCAATCGCGTGTTCCGCGGTGGTGATCATGTTGCCGAAGGGGGTGTTCATCACGATGACACCCTTTTTCGAGGCCGCATCCTTGTCGATGTTGTCCGTCCCGATGCCGGCCCGCGCAATCACCTTCAGGTTGGTCGCGTTTGCGAGAATCTTGTCGGTTACTTTCGTTGCGGACCGGATCGCGAGCCCATCATAGTCGCCGATCACGGCTGCGAGCTTGTCTTTGTCTTTGCCGAGGTCGGGTTGGAAATCGACGTCAATGCCGCGGTCTTTGAAAATTTGAACCGCAGCGTCCGAGAGTTTGTCGGAGATAAGCACTTTGGGGGCCATGAGTGGCGCTCCTTTTTTTGAATAAAATGGGGGCATGGGCTAACCACCCGCCCAGCGAAACTGCTAGGCGGGGAGCCGCAAATTAGGCGTTGATTTCAGCTTCGAAAGCCCATTCAAGCCAGGGTAACATCGCCTGGATATCAGAGGCTTCGACGGTGCCGCCGCACCAGATACGCAGACCGGCAGGAGCATCGCGATAAGCTCCGATGTCCAATGCTACATCCTCGTCAGCCAGACGTTTGGCCACAGCCTTTGCAAAAGCTGCGCCGTCTTTGATCCGGTCGTCATTGAACTTCAGGCATACTGATGTGTTCGACCGTGTCGCCGGATCGTCCGCCAAGAAATCGATCCAGTCGTGTGTTTCCACGAAATCTGTGATGGCTGCCGTATTGGCATCGGCACGCGCGATCAGACCTTTCAGTCCACCCACGGATTTCGCCCAATCCAAGGCCAGCAGATAGTCTTCAACGCAAAGCATGGATGGCGTGTTGATTGTCTCGCCTTTGAAAATACCGTCGATCAGCTTGCCGCCTTTGGTCAGACGGAAAATCTTAGGCAGTGGCCATGCGGGCGTATAGTTTTCAAGCCGTTCGACAGCCCGCGGGCTAAGGATCAGCATTCCGTGCGCGGCTTCACCACCCAGAACTTTCTGCCAGCTGAACGTTGTCACATCCAGTTTGTCCCAGGGCAAATCCATTGCGAAAGCAGCGGAAGTTGCATCGCACAGGGTCAATCCCTTGCGGTCGGATGGGATGACATCGCCGGTTGGAACGCGCACGCCAGAGGTAGTCCCATTCCAAGTGAAGCATACATCATTGTCATAGTTCAACGCCGACATATCGACAATTTGACCGTAATCAGCTGTATGTACCGTGTGCTCGATCTTGAGCTGTTTTACGGCATCCGTAACCCAGCCCGCGCCAAATGATTCCCATGCGACCATTTCTGCCGGGCGCTCGCCAAGCAGCGACCACATCGCCATTTCATACGCACCGGTGTCGGAAGCGGGAACAATGCCAATTTTATAGTCAGCAGGTACGCCTAGAATCTCACGGGTGGTTTCAATTGCTTCAAGCAATTTCGCCTTGCCGGGCGCTGCGCGGTGGCTACGCCCTAACGGCGCGCTTGCAAGCTTCGCCAAGTCATAAGCAGGGGGTTTGGCACACGGGCCAGAAGAAAAACGCGGATTCGTAGGCCGCGAGGTCGGTGTCGTAATAGCCATTTAGCTACCCTTTCAGATAAGCGCCCTTCGTTGGGGAAGGGTGTCCCACCGCCGGACATACGGAACCCCAGTAAAAACAGCAACAGGTAAAGGTACTTGCTATGCGAGTAAATGTAGCCTTTTGCAGAACGATGCAGGAACGCATGTTTCCTATTGGCACAAATCTGACACAAGGAAATCTGGTTTTGTTCCACAACACCGCGCCGCAGAATCAAGTGGCAGGCTTCATGCAAGTAGCCCATTTCTTGCTGGTCAGGTGGTGTCATGAGTGGCATGGCGTTGATCTGGGCGGCGAATGTCAAAGGCCTGAAGCCCGCCGCCAAGATTGTGCTGATCCAATTGGCGGACTTTCACAACAAAGAGACGGGCCAGTGCAACCCAAGCGCACAGCGGTTGGCGGACGAGTGCGAGATGGGTCGTGCAACTCTGTTTCGGCACATGACAACCTTGGAGGAGTGCGGCCTTGTCACACGCCATGCTCGAGGGGATGGCGATGGTGGACGCGGGTCCAATCAGTATGAGTTGCACCTTGATATTACCCTTGGTCCCAGTTCGCGCTCGAAAGGTGGGGTCAGTGGTCCCAACGGGGTTGCGTCTCAAAATGAGACGGGGGTAAAAGTCTCAAAAAGGCGGGGGAAAAGTCTCAAGGGTGAGACGGGGGTAGTCTCAAATCGGGACACGAACCTTACCATTGAACCTAAGAAAGAACCTCCATCGCGTGAGCGCGAGACGGGGGAGTCTGAGAAGATTTTGGGAGCCTATCCGCCCGACCGGCTTCGCGGCAAAGCAGTCTGCCTTGCCCAGATCGAAGCGGCCATGAAGGAAGGGATCGCACCGGAGTATTTGCTGCAAGCCGTCAAAGCCTACGCGACCGACAGCACAGGTTTCACCCGCTCCAAGGTCTGCTTTTCTGACAACTGGTTCCAGTCGCGGCGGTGGCAGGCCTATGTCGAGAAGCAAGTGGCAGACCGCAAAAAGACAGCAACGCTGCAATCCGATCACCACGCGCGGCTAGTCTGCTGGATCAGTGATCGCAGCCCGATGTGCAAACACATCACGGGAACCCAAGTTGCGGCGTTGCTCGCCTCAAAGCTTGTGACAGAGGGCCAAATCCAAGCCGCAGGCCTCAGATCATGATCGCTACCGATCCCACAGAAGAGCAAACAGCAAGGCGACCCATGTCATACGCTGGCGCTGCTGACACGGGACCTTGCGAGGGGCGGCACGCCTCCCCTTCGAACCCCACCGGCGCAGGCAATGCCCGCACCAAAGAGCCGCTGACCGAGACTTTCGTCTTCCGGTGCAGCGCCGCAGAGAAGGCCCAGTTGCGCGCCAAGGCCGAGGCCGCAGGCCTGCCCGCTGCAACGTTGCTGCGCGAGGCTCTGGGCCTCACCGAAGCCCGCCGTCGCAAGCCGATCCCCCGCGTTGATCCGACGCTGGTGCTGGCCGTCGGGCGCATTGGCGGCAACCTCAACCAGATCGCCCGTTGGCTGAACCGCGCGATGCTGGCGGACCGCGTTGACCTCGACGCGCTGACAGTCGCGCGCCGTCTGCTGACCATCGAACGCCAGCTTGCCCAGATCGTCGAGGCCGCACGCCGATGTTGATCAAGTTCTTCCGCAACGGCAAAGGCGCGGGGGCTGGTCCGGTCGGCTACCTCGTCGCGGACAAGGTGCTGGCCTACGACGACAACCGCGACCTGATCCGCGATGCCGACGGCCAGCCAATGACCGTCACTCGCGAACCCTTGCCCGAAGTCCTGCGCGGCAATCCCGACCGCACCGAGGTCCTGATCGACGCCAGCCGCCACCAGTGGACCTACCGCGTGGGCGTGATCAGCTTTGCCGCCACCGACGCCCCGAACGAGGAACAGCAGGCCGAAGTCATGGACCACTTCGAGCGTCTGGCCTTCGCGGGGCTGGACCCGACGCAATATGACGTGCTCTGGGTCCGACATACCCACGAAGACCGAGTGGAGCTGCACTTCTGCACGCCGCGCTTGGAGCTGACCTCGGGCCGAAGTCTGAACATCGCCCCGCCGGGGTATGAGAAAGCCTTCGACAGCCTGCGGGACGTGATGAACCAGCGTCACGGCTGGGCCGATCCGATGGAGTTGGTGCGCACCCAAGAGGTCCGCGACACCATCGAAACCTCAACCCGCGCCCAAGGCCGCGACGAGCTGCACGCGTGGATTCTGGATCAAGTCAGCGTTGGCCTAATCACTGATCGTGAACCGCCCCGATTTTACCGGAGGGTGCTTTGTTCAACGTCAGGCTACTTTATCGAGTGTGTTTAGATTTGCATAGAATACCTCCTCTGCTTCTGCGGG
>JGI24522J20083_1000199_pt1 | contig 25795 bp, 20 predicted proteins | sample LinPmetageLP47_FD_20083 | JGI IMG/M metagenome (IMG submission 20083)
ATTGTACTGGCGGGGTTTACTTCGTTTGTATCGGCGGCTTTTGGTGCGGGCGGTGGTTTAATGCTGTTGGTGGTAATGGCGTCGGTTATGCCTATGGCGGTGGTGGTGCCGGTTCATGGTTTAGTGCAGTTGGGCTCTAATGCCAATCGGTTGTTGTTAAGTATTGCTCATCTTGATAAGCCGATGTTGTTGTATTTTACTCTGGGTGGGTTAATTGGCGCGGGGTTGTCAAGCCAAGTAGTGAGCGATATTAACCTTGATAGCATGAAGCTGTTTGTGGCTTTATTTGTGATTTATTTACTGTGGGGAACAATCCCTGAATTTAATAAAGACTCACGATTAGGGCGTTTAATAGCGGGTGTAATTACGGCATTTATTTCTACTTTTGTGGGAGCAAGTGGGCCTCTGGTGGCGAGTTATTTACACATTAATCATTACGATAAGCTTAAATTTACCGCGACTTTTTCAAGTATTATGACCTTGCAGCATAGCTTAAAAGCTGTCGTTTATGCGGGGCTTGGCTTTAGTTTTTGGCAATGGTTGCCGTTAACACTGGCGATGATTTTAAGCGGAGCCATTGGCACCTGGTTAGGGATTCGTTTACTTAAGCGGCTCTCTGTGGCGCGTTTTAGGGTTATTTTTAAAGTGATTTTAACTCTGCTTGCCATGCAGCTTGCATGGCAAGGGGTGAGTGTAATGCTTACTTAATAGCGGCTTTTATTGGTTTGTCGCCATCAAATAACTCAAAAATACGATTGCTATTAAATGAGTTTGTAGCAACGTGAAGCAATGCGTTGGCTACATTTTCGCGGCTAATTTTAGCCTTTGACTGATCGCTAGGGCGCTCTGTTGTTACTTCCAAAGAGGCACTTTCGTCAGTTAATGTTCCTGGGCGGACTATTGTGTAATTGAGTCCACTGTGAATTAAATGCTCATCAGCCATATGTTTTGCTACAAGATAAGGCTTTAAGTCACTATCTATCGCATCAGGATCGCCTGCACCAATAGAGCTGACCATAATAAAGTGTTTTACACCGTGCTCTTTAGAATAAGTTGCTGCTTTTGTCGCTGCCCACAAATCAATAAGTACGGTTTTATCTGTGCCTGTACTTCCACCGGAACCAGCCGCAAAGATAACTTGGTCGCAGCCATTAATGGCATTTGAAAAGTCACCTTCTAAATCCTGTTCAACAATACTTAAAAATGGGCTATCTAAATCACGCAGTTTGCTTTTGTCTCTTACAAGTGCAACAACATTTTGCTCATTTTCTAAAAGTAGTTTGGTAGCCATTTTACCAATTTGACCACTTGCGCCAATAATTAAAGTCTTACTCATAATTAATTCCTTCTCAATATAGTGTAAAGATTGTTCGTACAAACAGACCTTGGGGTAGGAAATTATTTTTAAAGAGTAAATGGGATTTAAACGAGCTTATTTAAAAAAACATATTAGTGAAAAGTTATTACTTAACTGAGTATTAAAATTAGCTATTTTTTAAGGCGTTTTTTAGAACTTTTTACTCGATCATTATACTTACTCCGGTTACAAAGCTACGGTGGTATAAGCCAATACCTACACTGCGTTCTTGGTAATTACAGTAAAGGGCTTTGTAGGTATTATTACCTTTAAATTTTATTGCGAATAAGGTCACGAACAATAAAGCGGCCTGGGTGAATAGCTTGGCTTACGCGTTCGCTTAGTGGGCGAGGTTCGTTGTTTAAACTACTAATTAAGTGCTCGGCAGATAGCGGTGCACTGCATAATGCTCGCGCGCCAAAGCCGGTAAAAATATGTAGGCCCTGTTGTGGTTTTTTTAATGCTTGGTATTGATAGCGCTTACCCAAACGTAAATTAGCAAATGCATGTGTATAGTCAGTTTGCTCCACCCATTCACCGGCCATAGGTAAGTGATCAATAAAACTACAGCGAACAGCGGCTTTAGCAGAGCTAATATCGCCTAAGCTGGTGGCAAATTCAGTGTTGTTATAAAAACTCAGCAGTTGCTCGCGGTTGGTGTGGTTGTCTTGCTCGGTCACTTCACGGCTTTTACTGTTTTTTTCAAAGGTGGCGCCCATACAATGGTGATCTAAATAAGCGGGGGTGAAATACCCCTTGTGGCACAACACGGTTTTTAGCTTACGTGATTGCGTGCTTGCTTGAACATGTGACACCTGTCCGCGTACGCCAACAATAGGGAGCGTTTTAGTTTGCGCAAATGCATCACTGTGTTCACCGGCGCAAATAATCACATCGCTAAAGGGGCCAAATGTTTGTTTTTGCGTGGTTAAGTACCAGCCATCGGGTTGTTTGTTAAGTTGCTCAATGTGGCAATTAAATAGGCTCTCAAACTCATTTAATTGCTGTGCGGCATCTAACATTGCACAAACTAACTGGGGGGGATTAACCCAGCCGCCTTGTTCAAAAAACACCCCTGAGTAACCTGTTTTAACCCCAGCAATAGCATCACCCTCATTAGCAGTCACATTTCGCATAAGCTGTTCTGGCCACAGTTGTTTATCAGCGAGATTTTGATGACGCTCTGCCAATGGTTTTTTTACTGCATGTTGCAGCACACCACACCACTGGTGATCAAACAAAAAGCCATTGTTGAGTAATTGATTGTAAAGCCGCTTTGCGTATAAAAAACTATGGGCAAATAGTTCACTGTGTGGCGAATTTTTTGCTTGTAAATGCGGATATATCGCCCCTTGTACATTGTGAGATGCCCCCATGGCCGGTTGTTTATCTTGGCAAAATAAGTGGCTTGGTATACCGCGTTTCGCAAGGCTATAAAGAATACAACTGCTGGCTATACCACCGCCAATAACAGCCACATTGGTAAGGGGAGAGAAGTGATGCTCAAAATAGGCGGGGGCCGATTGTTTTGAATTAGCCTGAGCGAGTGTGCCAACTAGCATCTCTCGTTTTCGGCCAAAGCCTTTAGCTTTTTGCATGCTAAAGCCCGCTTCAATTAAACCACGGCGAACAAAGCCCGCAGCGGTAAACGTGGCTAATGTCGCGTTGCTTCTAGAAATATCAACCATGGCGTTAAATACACTTTGCTGCCACATGTCGGGGTTTTTACTCGGTGCAAAACCATCTAAAAACCATGCGTCAACGAGTCCACTTTGTGGGTAGCTCATGCTATTAATACATTCCAGCACATCACCAAAGTAGAGGTCGAGCACCACAAGGCCATTGGCAAATTCAAGGCGATGACAACCGGTTAAATTAATCGGGTAGTGGGAGACGAGTTGGGCGCTTAAATGACTTAAACTAGGCCAAGCTTGCAAGGCTTGTTTTAAATCATTTACGCTAAGTGGATATTTTTCAAAAGAAATAAAATGCAGTCGTTGCACGTTATTAGACTGTTGACTTTGAACTTGTGGGCATTGCAGGTGGTCATAAAACTGCTGCCATGCATTTAAAAAATTAAGCCCTGTACCAAAACCGGTTTCGGCTATAACAAAGTGCTCACGGTCATGATTTTGTAACCGTGACTCTATATTGTTTTGTTGATAAAACACATAATGAGACTCAGCGAGGCCGTCGTCATTAGAAAAATAAACATCATCAAAGTCATTAGCAACCGGTGTCCCTAAATCATTAAAGTGTATGTGGGCGTTTTTTATCATGACCAATTCAATTTTATAGATAATTTTTTAATTATTTTACGTGTTTTCTTTGAAATAGTCTGGCGTTATTTATAAGCTGTAGGTTCAGAGTACAAGTGTACGCTAGAAAGCTGACCACTTAGGTGATTAAATTCGCGTAAAATAGAACACAATTAAGTATTAAGCTAAGGGAATTACCCATGAGAAGAGCCGTAATAACAGGCATCGGTGTTGTATCAAGCATCGGCAATAATAAAGAAGAAGTATTAGAGTCACTAAGAGCGGGTAAAAGCGGTATTGCTTTTAATCAAGAATTTGCTGATTACAAATTGCGTAGCAATGTATCAGGTAAAATTGATATTGATGTTAAAGAGCATGTTGATCGCAAAGCAATGCGCTTTATGGGTGATGCAGCGGCTTATTCTTATATCTCAATGGCACAAGCGATTGAAGATGCGGGCCTTAGCGACGAACAAGTATCAAACGAGCGCACTGGTTTATTAGTGGGTTCTGGCGGCGGTTCATCAAAATGGCAAGTAGAAGCGGCCGATATCCTTCGCGAAAAAGGCGTTAAGCGCGTTGGCCCTTACATGGTGCCACGTACTATGGCGAGCACCACCTCTGCATGTTTAGCAACGCCATTTAAAATTAAAGGCGTTAACTACTCTATTAGTTCTGCGTGTGCAACTTCTGCGCATTGTATTGGCCATGCCGTTGAGCAAATTCAACTAGGCAAACAAGACGTTATTTTTGCAGGCGGCGGTGAAGAACTTCACTGGACGTTAGCGATGGAATTTGACGCTATGGGCGCGCTTTCTACTAAATACAACGACACACCTGAAAAAGCATCGCGCACCTACGATGCAAACCGCGATGGTTTTGTAATTTCAGCCGGTGGCGGTATTGTGGTTGTTGAAGAACTTGAACATGCACTTGCTCGTGGCGCGCATATTTACGCTGAAATTACCGGTTACGGCGCAACCTCAGATGGTTACGACATGGTTGCACCATCGGGTGAGGGCGCGGTACGTTGTATGCGCCAAGCAATGCAAAACGTTGATAGCATTGATTACTTGAATACCCATGGTACGTCAACACCCGTAGGCGATGTGAAAGAGCTGGGCGCTATTCAAGAAGTATTTGGTGGTAACTCGCCAATGATCAGTGCCACTAAAGCAATGACAGGCCATGCACTGGGTGCGGCAGGTGTACACGAAGCTATCTTTTCATTATTAATGCTTGAGCATGGCTTTGTTGCGCCATCTATCAATATTGATGAGTTAGATGAACAAGCGGCAGGCTTGAATATTATAACTGAAGCAAAAGACGTTGAACTAAATACGGTTATGTCTAACAGTTTTGGTTTTGGCGGCACCAATGCCACATTAGTAATGAGCAAATACAAAGGCTAAGTAAACCTTTAACTATTTTAAAGCCGAGCAAAATGCTCGGCTTTTTCGTTTGTGCAAATAGGCGGTTGTTCGTTACAATAGGGTCTCATTTTGCCAAACGGATTCACAATGAAAATTCTTGCCGATCAAAATATGCCTTTAGTTGAGCAATTCTTTAAAGATATGGGTGAGGTTGAACGATTTGATGGCAGGCAATTAACTCCAGAACAACTCATTGATGTTGATGTATTACTCACTCGTTCAGTCACGCAGGTCAATAGTGAATTATTAGCACAGGCTAATAAGCTAAGCTTTGTAGGTACAGCCACTATTGGTGTGGATCATATTGATACCGATTTGCTTAACGCAAAAAATATTGCTTTTACCAGTGCACCAGGCTGCAATGCGATTGCGGTTGCTGAATATGTGATCAGTAGTTTATTTGCATTAAGTCAAGAAAACGCCAGCCCATTAAGCGGGAAAACAATTGGTATTGTGGGTGTGGGTAATATTGGTAGTTGCCTCGCGCACAAGCTAAAAGCACTTAACGTTAATTTACTATTGTGCGACCCAATAAAGCATGAGCAAGGGCTATTACCCGAGCACGTTGAGCTTGATGAGCTATTAGCGCAGTCAGATATAGTCACGTTTCATGTGCCGTTAGTAAAAACAGGTACGCATAAAACACTGCACATGCTTGATAAAAAGCGCTTAACTACGCTTAAACCTGGGCTTACTTTAATTAACGCCAGCCGAGGTGATGTGATTGATAATCAAGCATTACTTGAGGTGATGGAAGCAGGCGCTGAGCTCGATTTAGTGTTGGATGTGTGGGAAAACGAACCTAACATTTTAACCGAGTTACTTGAGCATGTTCGCTATGCCAGTGTGCACATTGCCGGACATACTCTTGAGGGTAAAGCTCGGGGTACACAAATGTTGTATCAAAGCTTGTGTGAGCTAAAAGGGGTGGAGGCAAATAAGTCACTTAGCGACTTTTTACCGCCAGCAGCCATTGGGTGCGTTACCTTAGCGTCAAGTTTTACTGAGGCAGACATCGCCCGTTTAGTGCACTTAGTTTATGACGTACGCCGTGATGATGGCATTTTACTGCGTCACTTGGCCGATGAAGGCTTTGACAGTTTACGAAAAAATTATCCAACCCGACGTGAGTTTAGCACCGTGGTGGTTGAAGGTGATAGCACCGAGCTTGCTGCACTTGCGCAGCTTGGTTTTACTACAGCAAACTAATTTAATTAGCACGGTTGTTTTAATCGTGCTTACAGAGGATGAAATATGTCGCAAAAATATAACGTTGCCGTACTCGGCGCTACAGGCCTTGTAGGTCGTCAAATCATTGAAACTTTGGAAGATCGTAAATTTCCGGTCGATCAGCTGTTTTTATTAGCAAGCAGCCGCAGTGCTGGCGAAGATATAAAGTTTCGTGGTGAGACCATAGAAGTACGTGATGTTGAAGGCTTTGACTTTAGCCAAGCGCATATCGGTTTATTTTCAGCAGGTGGCAGTGTGTCTGAAAAGTACGCCCCTATTGCCGCAGACGCTGGCTGTATCGTTATTGATAACACATCTCACTTTAGAAATGACTTTGAAGTGCCGCTTATTGTGCCAGAAGTGAATGCAGCGAGTTTAGCCGATTTTAGAAACCGTAATATAATCGCTAATCCTAATTGTTCAACTATTCAAATGATGCTCGCGCTTAAACCTATTTATGATGCCTACGGTATTGATCGTATCAACGTTTCAACCTACCAAGCAGTGTCGGGTGCAGGCAAAGAAGCGGTTGATGAACTGGCTAAACAAACTGCAAATTTAATGAATGCACGCCCAATGGAAAACGAAATATTTCCTAAGCAAATTGCGTTTAATGTAATACCGCAAATCGATAGCTTTGAAGACAATGGCTACACACGCGAAGAAATGAAAATGGTAAACGAAACGCATAAGATTTTAGGCGATACAACCATTGCGGTAAACCCGACTTGTGTTCGTGTACCGGTGTTTTTTGGTCACTCTGAGTCAATTAATATAGAAACGCGCATGCCTTATGACTTTGAGCATGTAAAGCAACTATTGAGTGATGCGCCAGGTGTTGAGCTAATTGATGATGCTGGCGACTACCCAACGGCTGTGTCGGATGCTAGTGGTAACGACACTGTTTACATTGGCCGTTTACGTGCCGATATTTCACACCCACATGGATTAAATATGTGGGTAGTAAGTGATAACACCCGTAAAGGGGCTGCAACCAACAGTGTGCAAATAGCAGAAGAACTGATTGCTAATTATATGTAATTAGCCAGAATACAGTGATAATCCAATAAACGGCAAACCAAAGTGGCTTGCCGTTTTTTTGTGCTTAAATTGCCATTTTTTTGCCACTTATAAACAACAGTAGTGTAAACACTTTGATAAACAACATAAAAATATTTTTATCTTGATGTTTAAGGTATTTATTTTCAATGCGTTGCGATGGATATTATGGCTTAACTGGTTTATAGTTTGTAACTGGAATAGAGCTTGCAGTAAAAATAGATTGTAATAAAAATGTGCGTTAGCCACGTGGTTAACAACGGCAAGAATAATCAATGTTTAAGCGCCAATTGAAAGCGCTGTGTTAACATTTAAACATTAAAGGATCAGCATGCGCGGTTTCGTTTCACTTATTATATTAGCGTCTGCACTGATGGTAACGACTGTTTACTCTCAAGACAGTACTCAATTAAGAGGGCCTAAAGGCGCAGATTACGGCGCACAGGGGCGTTCTATTGGGCCAATAAAACCAACCGATACACTTTGGCGCATTGCCGTTAAGGTTCGTCCTGATAACTCAGTCAGCATTTACCAAGTTATGCAAGCCTTGTATAACAAAAACCCCAACTCATTTTTAGAACAAAATTTAAATCATATGCGAAGCGGTTCGTATTTAAAAATACCTACTTTGGCAGAAATTAGACGAGTAAACCCGCAATTAGCTAAGCAACGTTCTGAGCAAGACGATGAACTGTGGGAAAAAAAGAAAAATGGCACACTCACTCAAGCAGAGATCAATTCAGCACAAACACAAGTAACCCAAGCCCGCAAAGCAGACGTTGATGAAGCTAAAAAAGAATTACAACAAGAATTAAAAGCGATAAAAACAAATCAAGGTAATAAATTAGTTGAGCTTCAGCAGCAGTTTAAAAGTTCGGTTAGCAACGTAGAAGAGATTTTAGTTGAAAACAACAACCTTAAAAAACAGCTGGCAGGTATTTCAAACGAGTTAGAAAACGTTCGTTTACAACTAGGCCAAGATAGTGAAATTCAACAACAGTTAAAAGAATTAATCCTTAAGCAAAATGAGATTATTGCGCAGCAAAAATTAAAAGAGGTAGAGCAAGAGAGTGAATTTAGCTTTGCCGCGCTACTTTCGAATCCTTTAGTGCTGATTTTATTAATGACCATTCCGGCTTTATTGATCATTTTTGCCGTTGTTATGTGGTTGCGTAAGCGAAGTAATAACCAAGAGCCTGAAAGTGACGATGATGAGTTTATTCCTCAAGATCCAGCGTTTACTGATCCGATAGATGAAGTGCCAGAGCCCACTCTTGATGAAGCGCCAGCCCCCGATCCACTTGATGATATAAGTGTGCAACTAGACGATAACATGGATGACGTTTTACTCGATGATGATGTTGATTTAAACGATGATCTCGATGACGACAGTCTTCTAGATCAAGATGAGTTAGAAAGCCTACTCAGTGATGATGTTGTTTTTGAAGACGAAAATACTGAGGGCGATGAACTTGATGTTTTCATGCAACAAGACTTTGATAGCTCAAATGAAGATGACACGGGCGATACGATTAATCTTGACGAATCGGATGATATTTTAAGTGCGGATGATTTAGATAGCCTGTTTGATGAAGAAGATGACGATTCATTACCAGATGAACCCCAAGGTGAATCGAATGATGATATGGCTGCACCCAGTGAAGAGCTCGCCGAAGAGGGCGAAGACTTCGACATTGATGATTTACTCGATGAAAATAATGAGCAGGCAACTGACACATCAGCAGACGATGACGAATTTGATATTGACGATTTACTCGATGCAGAGCAACCAACTACTGAAGATCAGAGCGAAGAGCCAGATATCGACAGCTTAGTTGATGAAGATGACGAATTTGATATTGACGATTTACTCGATGCAGAGCAACCAACTACTGAAGCTCAAACTGAAGAGCCAGACATCGACAGCTTAGTTGAAGAAGATGACGAGTTTGATATTGATGACTTGCTCGATGCCGAGCAACCGGCTACTGAAGAGCAAAGTGAAGAGCCAGATATCGACAGCTTAGTTGAAGAGGGCGACGAGTTTGATATTGACGACTTGCTCGATGCCGAGCAACCAGCTACTGAAGCTCAAACTGAAGAGCCAGACATCGACAGCTTAGTTGAAGAGGGCGACGAGTTTGATATTGATGACTTGCTCGATGCTGAGCAACCGGCTACTGAAGAGCAAAGTGAAGAGCCAGATATCGACAGCTTAGTTGAAGAGGGCGACGAGTTTGATATTGATGAATTGCTCGATGCCGAGCAACCAGCTACTGAAGCTCAAACTGAAGAGCCAGACATCGACAGCTTAGTTGATGAAGACGATGAAGTTGATATTGATGAATTGCTCGATGCTGAGCAACCAACTACTGAAGCTCAAACTGAAGAGCCTGATATCGATAGCTTAGTTGAAGAGGGCGAAATAGATAGTGACGATGTACTAGATACTGAGCAACCAGAAAGTGATGTTCATGATTCTGAAATAGATCATGCATTGGCGGACTCAATTGAAGATTTAACTGACGCGCAAGAAGAGTTAAATAGTGAAGATGTAGAATCTATCGCTTCATCTTTTGCTGAGCCAGAGGCTGCAGCAGAGCCAGAACTTGAAGCAGAGCCTGAACTTGAAGCAGAGCCCGAAATCGAGGCTGAGCCAGAAATTGCAGCAGAGCCTGAAATTGCAGCTGAGCCTGAAGTTGCAGCTGAGCCTGAAGTTGCAGCTGAGCCTGAAGTTGCAGCTGAGCCTGAACTTGAATCAGAGTCTGAGCTTAAAGATCAGCCTGAACTTGATGTTGAATCAGAAGATGATTTTACCGATACGTCTTCTAATTTACTCGATCCAGAAGACGCGCTTGATGAGTACAACGATGAAAACCTCGATAGCGTTGATGAGCTGCTGAGCGAGTTAGAACAAACAAGTGATGATTATGTAGAAGCACCTGATTGGTCAGTTGATGGCTTAGATGAGCAATCTGAAACAGAACCAGAAGCAGAGCCAGAACTTGAAGCTGAGCCTGAGCTTGAAGTAGAACCAGAACTTGAAGCAGAGCCTGAGCTTGAAGCAGAGCCTGAGCTTGAAGAAGAGCCAGAACTTGAAGCAGAGCCTGATGTTGGATCAGAAGATGATTTTACCGATACGTCTTCTACTTTACTCGACCCAGAAGATGCGCCTGACGAATACAACGATGAAAACTTCAAAAGTGTCGATGATCTTTTAAGTGAGCTTGAGCAAACAGGCGATGAGGATGAACAAGTACCTGATTGGTCAATGGATGACTTAGACGATGATCTTGATGAAGATGAAATTGATTTAGGTGATGATCCGCTTGCTGGCGATATCCAAAACAATGATTTATCGACAGATGACGATGAGCTATATGAGCCTGAAATAATCACCCCAAGTGAAGAACTTGAGGAGTATCCTGAGTTAGAGCTTGATGATGAGTTGCCTTTATCTGATGAAGAGCATCAATCACTAACACCACAAGAGCTACAAGGTGATAATTTAGATGGTGATGCCACAGGTATGTCGCCTAGTCAGGCAGAGCAAGATCTCGCTAATGCTCTATCAGCAGGTAATGATCTCGATAGCCTAGAAGATGACTTTGATGATGAGCTGTTACTTAACAATGAGTTTTCAGAGTTAGATATAGAGCAAGCTTTAGATAATGATATTTCAGAGTCTGCAGATCTGACTGAACAAGCTGCAGATGAGCAAGCTGTTAGCTCTAATGATGATTTTGACGATGATCAACTTGATGCGTTAACAGAGTCAGCTGAATTTACCGATCAGCAAACAAATGCTGATCGTGAAGCTGATTTAACGCAAACGTCAGTACCGTCAGAATCAGACATGATTTCAGATGATGAACTAGATGATGAGTTCATGGCTGATTTAACGCAAACAGATTTTGATTCATTACTGAATGAGTTGGCTGAACCTGATGATGTTGATTTAAGCGACAGCAGTGAATTCGATGTTGATTTTAATAGCTTACTAAGTGAAGACTTAGCTGACGAAAGCGCATCCTCGTTACAAGAGCCTATTGAGCAACCTGAGGTTACTGAGCCATTAGCGCAGGATGACTTTGTTGATATTGATGCATTATTAGAGCAAAGCGATGAAGCTGATTTAGATCACGAACCTTACACAGACGTCGATATGGATGTTGGTTTAGGTGAGTATGATTCACTTCTGGCTGGTGATAACCCTATGGATGTTGATACCCAAAGCGGGGGTTACTCAGCTAAGCTTGATCTTGCACATGCCTATATTGAGATTGATGATGCAGACTCAGCAGTTAAAATCCTGGATGAGATCATTAATAATGGCCCGGATGATGTGCAAGAAGAAGCGAAAAGCTTAAAGGCTAAACTTAAAAATTAATAACCAAGCTCCTGTAAGGTATGGTTGATATGAAAACCCGTTATTAGTGATGCTAATAGCGGGTTTTTTGTATTGCATAGTTAGGAACCTTAGTTCGCTGCTTTTATTGGGGCGCCATATAGCATAAAATGCAGCGTCGATTAGCACAGTAGGTAAAGCAGTAATTATGCGAGTAGCACTTGGAGTAGAATACAATGGCGCACGTTACAGTGGTTGGCAGCGTCAATCACACGTAAATAGTGTACAACAAGAAGTAGAAAAAGCGTTGTCGCGCATTTGTAATCATCCAGTTGAAATTGTATGTGCAGGGCGTACCGATGCCGGTGTACATGGCACTGGACAAGTAGTGCATTTTGATACACATGCTGAGCGTGAAATGGTGGCCTTTACATTAGGTATGAACACCTTATTACCCAAAGATATTGCTATTCGTTTTGCACAACCTGTGGCGGAAGACTTTCATGCCCGCTTTAGTGCAACTGCTCGTCGTTATCGTTATGTTATTTATAATTATGCGTTTCGTGGTGCGGTATTAAATGAAGGTGTTACCCATTTTCATCATCCTTTAGATGAAGTGAAAATGCAGCAGGCTTGCCAATATTTATTAGGTGAGCATGACTTTACCTCGTTTAGAGCGCTTCACTGCCAAGCTAATACGGCAACGCGAACGATTCATCATTTATCGGTACAGCGCCAAGGTGCTTATGTCATTATTGATATTAAAGCCAATGCGTTTTTGCATCATATGGTACGTAATATTACCGGGTGTTTAATGGATATCGGTTTACATAAACATGAACCAATTTGGTTAAAAGAGCTGTTAGATGTTAAAGAGCGGGCCAAAGCGAGCGCCACAGCAAAAGCGGCGGGTTTATATTTAGTAGATGTTGATTACCCAGAACACTTTAATATTCCTAGAACGCCGTTGGGGCCTTTGTTTTTAGCCGATACCGATATTTAAAAGGTAATCAGGTGATGATTTTTATACGCTATTATTCGTAGGGCTAACTACTAAGACCAGTTTTTTATACCGTGATAGCGTAATTCATGTTTTAATTGGAAAAATTTGTTTGCATGGTTAACATGTAGACTCGCGACACAGAACAGCATTAAGAGAGTTGCAAATGAGTTGGCTAGAAAAAATCTTACCAAAAACGACTAAATCTTCAGGTCGTAAAGAAATTCCAGAAGGTGTATGGGCTAAATGTACGTCATGTGATTCAATTTTATACAAAGCAGAATTAGAAAAGTCACTAAATGTATGCCCTAAATGCGACCATCATATGCGTGTTAGTGGTCGTAAACGTCTTGAACAGTTTTTAGATGACGGTGACCGCCACGAATTAGGCGCTCAACACGAGCCTAAAGATGTGCTTAAATTTAGAGACTCAAAAAAATACTCAGACCGTATCAATGCAGCTCAAAAGTCAAGCGGTGAAAAAGACGCGCTTGTCGCAATGAAAGGGAACCTAAAAGGTATTCCGGTTGCTGCTGTTGCATTTGAATTCTCATTTATGGGTGGCTCAATGGCATCGGTTGTAGGTGCCCGTTTTGTTGACGCGGTTGACCAATGTTTAGAGCATAATATGCCGCTGATTTGTTTTTCTGCATCGGGCGGTGCACGTATGCAAGAAGCCCTTATGTCACTTATGCAAATGGCTAAAACCAGTGCGGCACTGGCTAAAATGACTGAAAAAGGCCTACCGTTCATCTCGGTAATGACAGATCCAACAATGGGTGGTGTATCAGCATCATTGGCAATGCTTGGTGATATTAACGTTGCAGAGCCTAAAGCTTTGATTGGTTTTGCCGGTCCGCGTGTTATTGAACAAACTGTTCGCGAAACGCTACCAGAGGGTTTCCAACGCAGTGAATTCTTGTTAGAACATGGCGCAATCGACATGATTATAGACCGTCGAGAAATGCGCGATACGCTAGCACGTATCTTAGCAAAATTTATGAACTTGCCTTCTACGGAACAAGAGCATAGAGTAGCGTAAATTTCAGCTTTACTGATTACATGCTATGACAAAAACAATTCCTAGCCAATCATCAAGCCTTGATGATTGGCTTTGTTATTTAGAGAGTGTTCACCCTGCTAATATAGAAATGGGTTTAGAACGCGTTGCTCGTGTTGCTAACAACATTGGGCTTTTAACCTCCTCAAGTAAAATCATTCTTATTGCAGGCACCAATGGCAAAGGCACAACAGCACGTTGTTTAGAGTCACTGTTATTAGCCCAAGGTTATCGTGTTGGTACTTATGCTTCTCCGCATTTAATTCGTTACAATGAGCGCGTACGCGTTGATGGCGCAGAGCTTGACGATCAATACCATGTCGATGCGTTTAATTTATTAGAACAAGGTCGTAGTGACATCCCACTGACATATTTTGAATATGGCACCTTAGGCGCGTTAGCAATATTCAAGCGTTTAGAGGTTGATTACGTGCTGTTAGAGGTAGGTTTAGGCGGGCGTTTTGACGCGACCAATATTGTTACCCCCTATGCCAGCATCATCACCACCATCGACTTAGATCATAAAGAATACTTAGGTGACACGCGTGAGCTGGTGGCTTATGACAAGGCGGGAATTTTTAGAGAGAGTACTCCGGCAATTATTGGGGATTTAAATATTCCACATACAATGACCGATTATGGTAAAGAAATTAACGCTAATATGGTGTTATCTGGCAGCGACTTTATTTTTAAAGAGCACGCGCAGAGTTTTAGTTGGCAATTTAAAGAGCATAATCTTGAGTTACCTAAACCAGCAATTCCATGTCAAAATGTAGCCACGGCATTAACCGCTCTATCGGTATTAAACTTATTACCGAGCGATGAGGTGATTACTCAGTGTTTAGCGAGCTTAGTCGTTGAGGGACGTTTTCAACAACTAAGTGCAGAGCCATTAGTGTATACCGATGTAGCACATAACCCTGAATCAGCTCGCTATTTAGCGACTAAATTAGCAAGCTATAAAGATAAAGGCTTTAAAATTCATGCATTAGCCGCTATGCTTGCTGATAAAGATAAGGTTGGTGTGCTTAAAGAAGTTAGTGATGTAGTAGATGAATGGTCATTTGCGTGCTTAGAGGGCCCACGCGGCGATAGCGCTGCTAATTTACATCAGGCACTTTTAAGCATTCCTAATAGTTATTTTAAACAGGGTTATAATAGCGTAGAGGCAGCATTGGATGCTATCTTGCCAAACCAGCCAAGTAACACACTATTAATTGTATTTGGTTCATTTTTTACCGTGGCTAGCGCTATTCATTACTTTAAAAAATAGAGAGGATGTCGGTGAACTCAGGTTTTATTAATCGCTTAGTCGGAACAAGTATTGTGGTGATCGCAGCAATTGTGTTTATTCCCAATATACTCGATGGTGAAAAAGTGCACTATAAAGATGGCTTTAAAGCGATTCCAGAACGCTCTGAGTTCAAGACCATTGATTTGCAAGAATCAATCGATCAAAAAGTGGCAAATGCACAGCCATTAAAAGAGAATGAAGTTGAAGATATTCAGCCTGATGATGCCGCATTTGAACAGCAAAACAGTGCTACTCAAACAGACATTACCGACCAGCCTGCAATGGTTGAAGCGGTAATACCTGATACAAACCAAAGCAGTACGGCTGCAATTCAAGAACCTACGCGCCCAGCTAACGAAAACTTAACTAGCATGGCGTATGTTATTCAGTTAGGTAGTTTTTCACATGCAGCCAATGTAAAAGCGCTGCAAGCTAAGCTCAAGGCTAAAGGGTTTAAAACTTTTACTAAACCAGTTAAAACGCCAAATGGGACGTTAACGAAAGTTTTTGTCGGACCATCACTGAATAAACAAGAACTGCAATCTCAACTTCCTGCACTTAAAGAGTTAACCAAACTCAATGGTAAAGTCACCAAATTTGAAGTGACTAAATAAATTCAATAAAAGGAAGTGTGTTTATCGTGAGATATTACACACTTACCTCGTCTTATTTTATACGTTTAAATAGACCTTTGTCCCATTTTTAGCTCGCTACCTTTACTTATCAATGCCCACACAAAAATAGCAAAATAGATGCGCTAAAAACAAAATGTTTGTTGTTTTTATAACGGTGAGTCTGCGCTATTTTTAATCTAATAATGGTGTGTGTTTACTCACCTGTAATCTCACGCTTAAACTTGCATCACTAGGAGGTTTAGGTATAGAATGCGCCCAAAATTAGCGACTAATTGGTTCTTATGATCTGGGTTGATTACGCCATTCTTGGCATTATTGCACTCTCTACCATCATCGGTTTAATACGCGGCTTTGTTAAAGAAGCTATGTCATTAGCGGTATGGGCAGGGGCTTTCATCATCTCCAGCTTATTTTATCAATATTTAGCTTCCTTCCTAACATCCATTTCTGAACCCCTTTTAAGAAATGCGGCGGCCATTGCCATATTATTCTTTGCGACGCTATTGTTAGGCGGTTTACTAAACTATATTTTAGGTGAGCTTGTACAGCGAACCGGATTATCCGGCACAGACCGTGTTTTTGGTGTGGTGTTTGGTGCTCTTCGAGGCGTGTTGGTCGTGAGCGCGTTACTCTTCTTTCTTGATGCTTTTACTGGTGCGCCAAGTACGCATTGGTGGGGCAACTCTATTTTGATTCCAGAATTTGGCTTTGTAGTTGAATGGTTCTTTTCGTACCTAGAAAACAACTCGAGCTTTTTAAATTCAGTAAACCGTTAATCGGCGAGGATAAATTACATGTGTGGTATCGTTGGAATAGTCGGAACATCGCCAGTTAATCAGGCGATTTATGATGGCTTAACCGTTTTGCAACACCGTGGCCAAGATGCTGCGGGTATCATAACTATTGAGAACAATACATTTAGCTTGCGCAAAGCAAATGGCCTAGTGAAAGATGTATTTCACACTCGTCATATGAAACGTTTGCAAGGCAACATTGGCATTGGCCATGTACGCTACCCAACAGCGGGTTCTTCAAGTTCGTCAGAGGCTCAGCCGTTTTATGTAAACTCTCCATTTGGTATAGCGCTTGCGCATAATGGTAACTTAACCAATGCCGAGTCGTTAAAAGAGCAGTTATTTTCAGAGGCACGTCGCCATGTTAATACGACCTCTGATTCTGAAATTTTACTTAACATCATGGCGCATGAGCTAAGTAAGCCAGACAAACTAAAATTAGACCCTGAAGATATTTTTACAGCGGTTACTGAAGTTAACAATAAAGTGACGGGTGGTTATGCGACTATAGCCATGATTATCGGTCATGGTATTGTGGCGTTTCGCGATCCAAATGGTATTCGTCCTTTAGTATTTGGTAAACGTGAATCTGCTGCCGGTACTGAATATATGTTTGCATCAGAAAGTGTGGCGTTAAAGCCAGATGGCTTTGAGTTTATTCGTGACGTTGCCCCAGGCGAAGCTATTTACGTGACTGAAAAAGGCGAATTTCATTCTTTTACCTGTGCAGATAAAGTGTCTTACTCACCATGTATTTTTGAATTTGTTTATTTTGCGCGCCCGGATTCAACCATTGACCGCATGTCGGTTTATGCAGCACGTGTAAATATGGGGACTAAACTAGGCGAGAAAGTAGCACGTGAGTGGGCAGATAAAGACATTGATGTCGTTATTCCTATCCCAGAAACTTCATGTGATATCGCTTTAGAAATGGCACGGGTACTTGATTTACCTTACCGCCAAGGATTTGTTAAAAATCGCTACATTGGCCGTACGTTTATTATGCCAGGCCAAGAGCTACGTAAAAAATCAGTACGTCAAAAACTCAATGCAATTGACCGTGAGTTTAAAGGTAAAAATGTCCTACTTGTTGATGACTCAATAGTACGTGGTACTACCTCAGCACAAATAGTTGAGATGGCACGCGAGTCAGGTGCTAAAAATGTTTACTTTGCATCAGCAGCACCGGAAATACGCTTTCCAAATGTATACGGCATAGATATGCCATCGGCGGCTGAACTAATTGCACATGGCCGTGAAGTAGAAGATATTAACCAAAGCATTAGTTCTGATGGTTTAATCTTTCAATCATTAAGTGATTTGATTGCTGCAGTTAGCCAAGAAAACCCTGAAATCACTAAGTTTGAAACGTCAGTGTTTGATGGACAATACATTACTGGCGATGTTGATCAAGACTATCTAAATCGTATTGATAAGCTACGTAACGATTCTGCTAAAAGTACTCGCGAAAACGCAATGTCATCTGGTTTAGAAATACATAATCAAGATGAAAACGAATCTGATTAATAATGTAATGTCAGCCTGATAGTAGGTTAAGGCCAAAAAAAAAGGAGCTGTTAAGCTCCTTTTTTGCGTCTATGATAAAGGAATATTTAAGTAAACATGGGGCTGATAATGCCGTTGGTCCATAGCATAGCGGTAAGCGCTAATATAATAACCAGTAAAATTAACCCGCATGTGACAACAGAGCTTGCATAAATAAAGCCGCGCTCCTGCGGAATGTGCATCAAAATAGGGACGCCGGTATACAGTAAATAAACAGAGTAAGCCAGCGCCACTAACCCAACACACACCACAAACCACAACTCAGGCCAAAAAGCTGCCAATGCCGACATAAACACCGGTGTTGCGGTATACGCTGCCAGCTCGATAGTTTGGGTAAAAGTCGGTTTAGCACCAAAAGTAACCGCCATCCAATGGGCTAAATAGGCCAGTGCAAATACACCGACAATTAAAGCGACATACATGGCTGCGCCAATCATCAGTGCGCTTTCATGGGTTAAAAATACTGGATTACCTGTACCTATACTCCAGCCTAAGTAAACCGATGAGTAGTACCCCATTGCTGAGGGAAATAAAGCGATAAGCAAAATGTGCGATAAGCTATAGGTTAAGCTTTCGTGACGGTTATCAATTGTTTGCCATTCTTCGAGTGGGTGGGCGTATAAGCCCCATAGGTGATTTAGTATCATTGCGTGCTCTCCATAAAAGGATATATTACTGTTTGGTTATAATTGGTTTGTTTTTATACAGTCCATTTAGTTATGGTTCAGTAAGTATACAAAGTCAAGTTATCCACATGCTTGCAATAAGGCTGAGTGTTTATTTTATTCAGAGTAATATTTCATGTTAAAATGCCATAATCGCAATTTTTAGCAATGAGTAGTCAGCGTGCCACATAGCCAGCTTTTAGAGCCAATTAACAATTTTTTATTATGCAGTACTCCCGATGAGTGGGTTGAACAAGCAATCAAAAAAGAAAACTTACCCATCATATTAATTGATCACTTAATATGTGAACTAAAAGCAGCGCAAAGTGCCATGTTTTTAATTCGTAAGTATGCGGTAGATAAAGACAGCAGTGATGCACTGCTTGAATGGCTTAAACCGTTTGAAACGCTTATTTATAAACGAGAGGGAAATTGGCGTGATTTAGCGGCTAAAAATAAACTCACTAAATCCATTATCCCTAAATCTAACTCGCCTTATGGCCAAGATTTAATTGATAAAATGGTAATGCTGATTAAAGAAGAGCTGCATCATTTCTATCAAGTGCTCGAAATTATGGATGAATACGGTGTTGAATATAAAAGTATAACGCCATGTCGTTATGCCAAAGGCATGCTACGCAATGTTAAAACGTTTGAGCCCAATGCCTTAGTTGATAAGCTTATTGTAGGTGCATACATAGAGGCTCGCTCGTGTGAGCGCTTTGCCAAACTTGCACCCCATGTAGATAAACGCTTGGGTGATTTTTATATTTCATTGCTGCGCTCTGAGGCACGTCATTACCAAGATTATTTAACCCTTGCTCAAGAAATTGCTGATTTTGATATTACCGAGCGGGTAAAAGAATTTGCTGAAATAGAAGCGCAGCTAATTACATCGGACGACGAAGACTTTAAATTTCACAGCGGCGTACCTATTACTGCTTGCCAACAACCCGCATAATTTACACATAAAGCTGCTACCAGTTAAACAGCAAACTGTTGTAGCAGCTAATTTTAATTAAATTCTTTTTAAATTAGACACATCCAATACCCTCTCCTAACATTAGAATAGCTATTTAAATTATTGCTTTGTAATTCATTTTAATAACAAGGTCATACCTTATTTATTATTGGGTGAGAAGATATGCAAGATAAAGAGGGATTATTTGTATTTGCAGCTGAAGAAGTACAAGTAGATACAGATCTGAAAGCATGGAAAATATTAACCGTTGAGGATGATCTTGATTATCAAAACGCGTTAGTTAACAGCCTAAAAGAACTAAAAGCCAAGGACGGGTATAAATACGAGCTTTTAAAGGCAAATTCTGTGCCTGAGGCTGCTTTGGCGTTGAGTATGCATCTGCACTTATTTTTATAGATGTGGTGATGGAGGAGGAGACTCAGGCTTGCGTTTAGTAAATACTATTCGAGAGGTTATAGGTAACGCAGAAATGCTGCAAGACTTTAAACAAGCGATTAGAGAGCGTCGTCATATTTTTTCAAAGCACCACAGTGTGTTTTTTTTCGAAACGCCAGATCAGCAGGGCGCTGATTACATAACTATCGTCAAACCAGACAACCCAATTAGTGAGCAAAACGAATATTTACTTAAAGTATTTAGTGAAAATGTGAGCACAGGATTTGCTAATATTTCGTTATTAAATCGCTTAACCGAGCTTGCTTATACCGATGTGTCACTTAACTTGGAAAACCGTAACTGGCTAACCCGTGAAATAAAGAACATGAATGCGCAAGAGCGGCTAAAAACGCGATTGGTCATTTTTGATATTTATCAGTTTGACGAAAAAGCATTCACCTTTGGTCATGAATTTTGTAATAAATTAATGAAGTTAGTTTACCAGAGTATTGTTGATAGCTTTACTAGGTATGACCCCCGCATAGCATTGATTAGTAATAAAGCGTTTGGCATGTTAGTGAGCGTTGACTTTGATATCTCAGATGCAGTTAGTTACTTTCAAAATAAACAAAAATTCGAAATTAAACAAGTTAAGCAATACATTGATGTCCGTATTTTAGAATTAAAATTAAATGTAGCTTTAAACTTAACACCTGAAACAGTAATCAGTCTTGCAGAGTCGAGCCTGAACTCTTCGCAGCTAAACCAAACTAAGTATATTCAGCATACCGAGGAAAAAACAGATCAAATTACTCGTCGTTATGAGCTGATGGCTGAGCTCAGAACGGCTATAGGTAATAAAAGTTTACAGGTGGCGTTACAACCCAAAATCAGCTTATCAACCTTGAAACCAGCAGGTTTTGAAGCGCTCGCTAGGTGGCAAAGAGCTGATGGCAGCTTTGTACGCCCTGATGAATTTATAGAGTTAGCTGAAACAGCCGGATTAATTAATGAACTAGACCATGTGATTTTCGAAAAAATACTAGAGACTATTAATCAACTTAAAGAGCAAGGCTGCAACTTACCCGTTGCATTTAATGCATCCTCTTATGATTTAGTTGAACCTAGTTACTTTGAGCAAATAAAAACTAAAATTGAAGAGTACAACATTCTGCCTTCTATGCTTGAGCTTGAGGTGACCGAAACACAAGCTATCAGTAATTATAGCTTAATTAAAGAGGCGCTTGAGCGGTTTATTGCTTTGGGCATGAAAGTCAGCATTGATGACTTTGGTACTGGTTACTCGTCGTTAGCTCATATCAATGAAATACCGTCTACGTCGATAAAAATAGATCGCTACTTTGTTAGTGATCTTGAATTTAATGACAACAATCAGTACATGATTAAGATGATATTATCTTTAGCGAATCAGTTTAACTTTTCGGTAATTGCTGAAGGTGTTGAGAATGAATTTGAGGCTCAGTGGTTACATCAGCAGGGGGGCGAAACTGCTCAAGGATACTACTTTTCTAAACCATTATTTTTTAAAAGATTTAATTGTGTGGCTAAAACAGTTTGAAGTGAGTAAGAATGAATAGCTTCAGTAGCTTTCCGAACGGCTCAAAAAAAGTGTGTTATTAAAGTCTTCGTTCAGTTTATTTATCACTTTATTTATTGGCTGGCTTATATACAAACAAACATATCAAGAAAAAATAAACACCATAAAAGCTAAGCAAGATGAAAAGTTAGTCCTTATCAGTGGAGATTTTTCTAAAGAGCTCAGTAGTATTAAAAAGCTTACGCGTATCCTGGCCCAAGGGCCGATTTTAAAAAGCGACACACCAAATAAGCTTTTACAATCAAAGCAAAGAAGAGATGAAATAAATAACTATTTTTTAAATTTTGCTACTACCTCTACTAGTATCGCGCAAGTTCGCTGGCTAGATACACAAGGCCAAGAGCAATACCGCATTAACGCAGCCAATGGTATTGGCGAAATTGTATCGCCTGATGAGTTGCAAAATAAGCAAACTCGTTACTACTTTCAAAAAGGGATGCAGGTCAGTGCGCCTGACACTTTTGCCACAGAAATAGATTTAAATATCGAACGCAACCAAATTGTAATGCCTCATCAACCAACAATCCGTGTAACCTACCGTACGGATAAAGAAAATTACCTATTAGATGGTTTGCTAGTGGTAAACTTTAACTTAGATTATTTGTTTGATCAGATTAAAAGTTACAACCAAGAGAGCACTTTAATTAGCATTTTAAACCACGATGGCTTTTGGTTATTAAATACTGGTGCTGAATTAGAGTGGGGGTTTATGTATGGTAAAAATGAGCAAACGCTTGCCATTGAAGAGCCTCGGCTCTGGTAGCAAATTATTGGTGGCAAAGTCGAGTATGGTTCGCATTTTTTTAATAATAGCCTCTATACTTACCGACGTTTTTCTATTTTTTCACTGCGCGAGAACAAAGGCAGAATTAGTGACACCGATAAAGAGTTAATTATTTTAATAAGTAGTCCTGATGAATTACTAATAACTGGACAGGTGAAAGCCTTACAGTTTGCGTTTTTGTGTAGTGGATTACTGTGTTTAATTAGTTTTGGCTTTATTTATCGTGAGTATAAGTTTCAAAATAAGCTGTTAACCCTCTCGCATAAATTACATATAGAAAAGATAGAACTAGATATAGTGAACCGAGAGCTTGATGCCACAATTAAGCAGCAGCAACTGCAAGAAGGGTTAATTGAAGCGCAAAAACTATCCTCATTAGGGTTACTCGTGGCAGGTGTTGCTCATGAAATGAATACGCCTATCGGTGGAGCCGTTATTTCTGTTTCAAATGCAGATATGGCATTGAATAAATTAAATGAAGCGATGAAACAGGGGCTGACTAAATCAACGTTAGAAAGTACTACAACAAGTATTGGAGAGAACCTAGCGCTGGCTAAAATTAATTTAAATAAAACCGCCGTATTAGTAAAAAGTTTTAAAAAAATGGCGATTGATCGCCATAATGATGAATTTATAGCATGTGATATTGAAAAAATTATTGAAGAGCTATTATTGTCATTAAACTCCAACTTAGTGGTTAATGCGCTAAACCATGCTTTTGATGAAAAGCAGGAAGGGGTAATAGAAATAAAAGTCGAACAAGCGACTAATAATAGGGTGAGGCTGAGCGTGTCAGATAATGGCAAAGGTGTTGATGGTGAGATAAAGGCAGATATATTTGAACCCTTTTATACTACAGCTAGAGGTAAAGGTAACACGGGTTTAGGTTTATATATGGTTTATCAATGGGTAACCCAGATTTTAAAAGGGGACATCAAACTTCATTCAGAACCACAAAGCGATACCTATTTTAAAACGCAATTTATTATTACTTTACCTGACTTAAAAGCAAAGTCTCATTACGATTAGTCAATAAAGGCTAAAAACCCTACAAGGGGGTCGAAACTAACTCTTGAGAATTAGGGGTAACCACTAAATACGAACCTTGAGTATACCAATCGCCCAATACTGTGCGAGTAAGCGTTTGGTTATTAACTTCATAGGTATGTACATCAGGGCGGTGAGTATGGCCGTGGATCATATTAGCCACGTTATGTTTGGCGAAGGTTTCGAGTACTGCGCTTTGCACCACATCCAATATTTCTATAGGTTTGTCTGCTTGGCTAAGTTTACTTTTTTCACGTGCATCACGCGCTATTTTTTTACGATACCACAATGGCATAGCAAGCATAAGTTTAGGCCACCACCAACCACGGCTCTTTCGACGAAACTTTTGGTACTCAACATCCTGGGTACACATTTCATCACCGTGCAAAATGACAGTAGGAGTGCCGTAGAGGTCGATCACTGTTTGCTCATTCAGTAAGGTCATTCCTGCCATATCGGCGTATTGTTCTCGCATGATAAAGTCGCGATTACCGTGTACAAAATAAATAGGAATACCTAAGTTATTAACTGCTTTTAGCTGTTCTGCCACTGCAGCTGAGAGTTCGCTAACATAATCGTCACCAACCCACACTTCAAAAAAATCACCTAAAATATATAGGGCGTCTACTTTTTGAGGAGTAATATGGGTGTGTAAAAATTTAAAAAATGCCGCTGTAATATCAGGGCGATTTTCACTCAAATGTAAATCGGCGATAAAGTAGGTTTGGCGAGTCATGGTGATTCCATTTAGATAAAAGCGGGTGAATACCCGCTTTATGTATTCTTTGAAGAATAATGCGGTCTTAGCTGACAGTTACACTTTCAATTACCACATCTTCAAGTGGTACATCTTGGTGGAAGCCATTGCTACCTGTAGCAACACCTTTGATTTTATTTACTACGTCCATGCCTTCTAGTACTTCAGCAAACACACAGTAACCCCAGCCCTGTGATGTTTCACTGCTGTGGTTTAAAAAGTCGTTGTTATTTACGTTAATGAAAAATTGCGCTGTAGCTGAGTGTGGATCAGGCGTGCGTGCCATTGCTAATGTACCTACTTTGTTAGATAGGCCGTTGTTCGCTTCATTTTCAATTGGGTCGTTTACTTCTTTTTGTTCCATACCCGGTGCAAAACCACCGCCTTGAACCATAAAACCATCAATTACACGATGAAAAATAGTGCCGTTATAAAAACCTGAGTTTGCATACTCTAAAAAGTTTTTTACTGTATTTGGAGCTTCGCTTTCGTGCATTTTAATGGTGATATCACCAAAATTTGTGTGTAGAACAACCATGAGATTTCCTATAGCTGGTTTGAATATTGACGCTATTTTATCGTAGTTGACCCAGATTAACAAAGAGCTTTGATAAACCGCTAGAGCCCATGCTTAGCAAGTGGTAACATAGCTTTTCTGTTAATCGTGAAGGAAAGCAACTAAATGGTACAAATATACAACACACTGACACGCCAAAAAGAAGAGTTTAAACCTATGGTCGATGGAAAAATCGACATGTATGTGTGTGGTATCACCATTTATGATTACTGTCACATTGGCCATGCACGCACATTTGTGGGTTTTGATGTAATTGTTCGCTACCTTCGCCACTTAGGTTACGATTTAAAGTATGTACGTAATATTACCGATGTTGATGATAAAATTATCAAGCGCGCAAATGAAAACGGTGAGGCGATTAACGACTTAACCGTGCGTATGACTAAAGCCATGCATGAAGACTTTGACAGTTTAAATATGCTACGTCCTGATATAGAGCCAACCGTAACCGGCCACATGGATGAAATTATTGCTATGGTTGAGCGTTTGATTGCCAAAGGCCACGCTTATGTTGCAGCCGATGGCGACGTTTTATTTGATGTTTCTACCTTTGAGCAATACGGAGCTCTTTCGCAACAAGATTTAACCATGTTGCAATCAGGTTCGCGTGTTGAAGTAGCTCAAGATAAAGACGATCCTCTTGATTTTGTTTTATGGAAAAAAGCCAAAGCAGGGGAGCCGTCGTGGTCATCACCTTGGGGTGAGGGTCGCCCTGGTTGGCACATAGAATGTTCAGCAATGAGCTCTAAGCATTTAGGTGAGCATTTTGATATTCATGGTGGTGGTTCAGACCTACAGTTCCCGCACCACGAAAACGAAATCGCGCAATCATGTTGTGCAAATAATGGCCAGTATGTAAATACTTGGATCCATACCGGTATGGTACAAGTGAACAAAGAGAAGATGTCTAAATCGTTAGATAACTTTTTTACCGTTCGTGAGGTATTAAAACAATA
>JGI24522J20083_1000206_pt1 | contig 25174 bp, 7 predicted proteins | sample LinPmetageLP47_FD_20083 | JGI IMG/M metagenome (IMG submission 20083)
TGCAAGCGGTAGAGTGCGACATACCCGCTGACTCCAAAGCTGATCGGCCATTCCAGAAACTCCGGGTCCATGTCATCGGCGGGACGGCCAGCCTCTGGATGGTCTGCGATAACTTGCATCCCTTCGCGGATCGCGCTTGCCGCCCGTCTGGCAGCATCAGGGTTTTTCTCGGCAAGAAAGCGGTAAAGGCGCTGCACATCTGCCAGCGCCTCAGGTGACCAGATCAGGTGTGGCACTCAGGCGGCTCCTGATCGTCGCCAGCTGCGAGCCGGGCGAGCCAGGCATCTGCCTCGGCATGTGTCACGTGCAGCCCGGTGTCCTGATAGGCTTCCCAGGCGCGGACCCCGTCCCGGCGGAACGCTTCGCGCTTTTCCTCCCGCTCGACGTATTGGGCAATCGCCTCGCGCATCAGCCAATGCGGGGATCTGTCCCGTGCCTCCGCCAGCGCTTTCACACGGTTCCGAATGTCGGCGTCCAGCTTGATCGCGACAGGGGTTTTCATGGCCTTCCCTCCATAGGTATCACCTCATGATACTTCTAACAGAAAAGCATTGCCAGAGCTTTCTCCGGGCAGGTGATCCAAGAGGGCGCGACACCTCGGTGGCGAAGGCGAAAAAAGAGGGTTAGGGGTAGCAGGATATGTGGTCTGTCGCACAAGTTTCGTTTTAAGGTTTCTCCATGCCCAAAATATTCACGACCAAAGACAAGAACGCGGCTTCGAACATGTTGCTGGAAGGGGCCTCGGTGAAGGCCGTCGCCGCCAAGTTCGGCGTCCATGTGTCCACGATCTACGCGCTGCGAAAGGACCGCGGCCACGGCCACACGAACCCAAATCGTGCGTCCCAGAATGTGCATGTGCGATTGACCAATGAAGAGTTCGCGGCCCTGGACGATTTCGTGGCCGTCGCAGGGTTTCCGTCGCGCACGGCCGCCCTGCGATCCCTGATCCGCGCAGCGACGGGGTTTCTGGAGCTGCCCCGTGAAGATTACCTCGATCTGGTCGAGGTCCGGACCGAGTTGAGGGCGCAGGGGCGCAACCTCAACCAGATCGCACACGCGATGAACAAGGCGGCCTTCAAGGGGCAGGTCACGATTGCGCCCGAAGACAAGGCGTTTCTGTCCGATGTGCGGCGGACCTACGTCACCCTGGACGGAGCGCTGTCCAGCGCGTTTCGGGAAGTCCGCCAGCTTGGCCGGGATGCCTTGCATACCGCAGAGGGCCCCGTGGCGGCCCCAGTGGCCGTAGAAGCCCCACAGGACGCCTCACACGCCGTAGAGGCTCCAACGGTGGCGCCAGAGGCCGCAAAGGCCCCACAGGATGCCCTGCAAGCCGCAGAGGCTCCCTTGGCGGCACCAAAAACGCTTGCCGGAGCTATGAGGCGGATTTGGAAGCTCTGACCTTTTCGCACTGCCGCCCAGCAAGCTCACTTTGTAGACCCTGGTTCGGCTGAGAATGAGGGGCTGACGTTCCAAAAAGCGCCAAAATGCACCCATATTTTTACAAAAAAGCGCGCAGCGCCTTCTTGTTCTATAAGTTCTATAAGTTCATGCCTTGCAACACATTGATTTTCCACAAACTTAGCTGTTTGAGGTTAGGTATGGGGCCGGAAAGGTTAGGTATGGGGCCGGAAAGGTTAGGTATGGGGCCGAAACCGCTAGTTGACAAGCTAGGTGCACTATATCAAAAACTAGTGCATGGGAAAGACAACCGAAGTGGCCGCTGACCGGGCCTATGATCAGACCAAAACCGTGCTGCCCTCCGAGGTGGCACAGGGCGTTTACATGAAGCATGTCCCGAGCCTTCAAGCGCTCAAACTGATGCATCTGATGATTGGCACGGCAGGCGGTCGCATGGCGGACGATGTTCAACATGAGATTAGGTTGTCGGACATTCGCAAGATTAACGGCTTAAAAAACCATGATCGCGCTAGCCTCACACCGCTTTTTGAAGAGTTGCGCGCGGCGGTTTTGACGGACGACGACCCCGTAAAGATGCGGGTCGTCGTCGGCGGTTTTTTGGACGAGGCCCTGATCGACTACCGACACGAGGTCAGTGGTGACTTATTGCTGACGTGGTTCTTCGGGCGCACTTTCCGACGTATGGCGCAAAACTCGAACCACTGGGCAATCCTCGACCGGCAAGCAGTGTTTCATTTGACCAGCAAGTATTCCGTTCTTCTGTTTCAGCACATCGCCAGCTTGCAGAACCTCAAGCATATCACCAGCAAGCGATTCAGTGTGGCTGACCTTCGCGCGGTGCTGGGAGTGCCAGAGGGCAAGCTGGCGCGGTTTGCGAACTTCAAGGCGTGGGCAATTCAGCCTGCTATTGATGAGATCAACAGCGACATAACGCGGCTGCGTCTGACGGCGACCTATCACAAGATCGGGCGCACGGTGGCCGAGGTTGAAATCGCCTGGGACGTCAAAGAAGACCTGACCAAAGTGAGGGCGGAACTGGACCGCCCGAAGGTGGGCCGCAAATCTCGACGTGACGGCACGGCGGAAACTCCGGCGCTGGCGTTCCCTGATTCCGGGACCATCCGAGACGCCCGGCCATGGGACCGCATCGCGCGGGACAATGCACCGAAGCTGCACGGCGGGCATGTGCCAGATCTTCGAAAACTGGCAGATGCGTTCCGCAAGTGGTGCAGCGAAAAGGCGATTCCCCTCGACGGGGTCAGCATAGAGAAGACCTTCACCACGTGGTGCAAAAGTTATTCAGCACGGTAGCGGAAATGCGCCCTAAAGAATGCAGTATTTGGCAAGGAAGTGCCTGTTGCCAATAGGATGCATCGAGCAAGGAACACTAGGGGCCGTTCTTTCTTATTGCAGAGCGAAGGCAGGTAAATGCCTTGGAAACAATGGAGTAAAATGTGAAAGTCTTCCTGACGACAACCGCCGCCGTCCTCGCCCTTGCCGCCCCGACCTGGGCCGCCAGCTTCAGTGAACTGGATGCAAATGGTGATGGTATGGTGACACTGGATGAAGTGGAGGCAGTGCATTCTGACGTCACTGCCGAAGCGTTTGCCGCAATGGATACCAACATGGATGGCGTGCTGGACGAAGCGGAAGTCAGCGCCGCGCAAGAAGCTGGACTGCTCCCGCAAAGCGACAGCTGAGGGGCTCCCCCAAGACCCTCGTTGTGACGCCCGGGCCTTCCCTTGGTCCGGGCGTCACCCCCGCTCCCTCGGCTTACGAGCCCCAGCTAAAGCGAGGAGCGAAACGCGCCGTGCATTTTCTGCCAAAGCGTGCGTTTCTAGAGGCCGGTCAGGCATTCTTGATGGGCTCACCAGAACCGCCATTTCCGCCTTTTCGAGGGCGCCAGCAGCGGCATGAGTTGGTCCAGACGCTTGCCGCGTTCCTCGGCCATCGCCTCCGCAGCCTCCAGGCGCGCCTTTAGAACCTCGATTTCCGCTTTAAGGTCATCGTCTAAGGGGGTGTCACGCTTTGTTAATGCCTCCGGCAACGTTGCCACCGCGCCAGCCTCGCGCAGGGTGTAGAGTCTGTTAAGCTCAGATGTGTCAATCTGCCAGTGGTTATCAGCATCCTTTTCACCGCTGATCTTGCCATTCTTAAGGTGCTTTTGAATGGTAGGCCGCGAAACCGCGTAAACCCTTGCCGCCGCGCTCACTGATAACTTTGCCATGGTTACACCCTGTTTCCGGTAATGGTGTAAACGGTATACAGCGTTTTCGGGCCGCGACAGCCAAAATCGCGCAAGCGGATTCAACCGGGCGCTGCGCTGGCGAGGATAACGGGTGTTATGTGATGTAATCCTGACAGGCGGGACGTCGCCTAGAGGTTGTGGCCCCCGTTGCCAAGGAGCTTTACAGGCACATATGGCACAGGCGAGCGCTTGCGAAGACGCGCCCCCCTCGTGCGCGGATCTCCTCCATCCATCCTTGCAGGCGCTCGCACCCATATAAGCGGATTTTCGCTTGCCTGCAGATGGGCTTTATGCAGTAGTAGGGGTTCTTCTTTTTATGGGTTCACTGCCCTTAAAGAAGGGTCAAATCGTTTCCGATTTTGTTTGAACACACAAACAAGCGCCCTGAGAGCTCGGCTCTCAGGGCGCTGACGTTGGGAAGTATTATAGGCTGTGAGATATAGCCCTAGCTCGCTCGGCTATATCTCAATCTTGGGATCACACGAGATCAGAACTTGTACGAGATCCGTGCGGTGAGGGTTTTGATTTTCAAATCTTCACCCGAATCGTCGAAGTCGCTCGCCTTGTGATACAGGGCTTCGACGCCGCCAACCCAATTCTCAGTGAATTTGTGCTTATACCCAATGCCGGCAAGCCAGCCATTATCGTCCACGTTAGTTTCGAGTGAGCCGACGCTTGCGTTCAAATTAGCATTGAACGCACCAGCTGTTGCGTAGAGCAGGCCATTGCCCAGATCATAGCCGCCGATCAGCTTCAGACGAGCAATCTCATCAACCTTAACCTCAACGCCCCCGAATGTGTCCGACATATCGGCCCAATCGTAATCTAGCTCACCACCAATTACCCACTGGCCGAGATCATACAGGTAGCCAGCGTGAAGGCCGCCCAGCCCTCCGCTGACATCTTCGTCAGCACCGCTTGCTTCACCGTAGCCAAGCTGGCCACCAACATAAAACCCGGTCCAGTCAGAGATTGGCTGCACCTGAACGGGAGCTGCGATGATGGGCTCGACGACGGGCTCTTGCAGGTTACCTGCGAAGGCTGGTGCTGCGAGAAGCGCGGAAATGGCGGCGGAGCCAAGATACTTTTTCATAACGGAAATCTTTCTGTTACTGATGAATTTAGACTCTCCCTATCAGAAGATGATCGCACTCACACTGGCAAGATCGTGTAGCGGGTTTTTCAAAAGTTAGTGGTGCATGCTGGCAACACGTGTGGGTTGTCGTGGCACAGCGCAGGGCAAGAGCATGCTTGCCCTAGCGCGGCGAACCTCACGTGCGGGGGCACTATCTGTGATGGTAGCCGACCTCTCTCTGGTGCCGCACCGCGACGACCAAGGCCACGTCCTGCTGCAAGCGGTAGAGTGCGACATACCCGCTGACTCCAAAGCTGATCGGCCATTCCAGAAACTCCGGGTCCATGTCATCGGCGGGACGGCCAGCCTCTGGATGGTCTGCGATAACTTGCATCCCTTCGCGGATCGCGCTTGCCGCCCGTCTGGCAGCATCAGGGTTTTTCTCGGCAAGAAAGCGGTAAAGGCGCTGCACATCTGCCAGCGCCTCAGGTGACCAGATCAGGTGTGGCACTCAGGCGGCTCCTGATCGTCGCCAGCTGCGAGCCGGGCGAGCCAGGCATCTGCCTCGGCATGTGTCACGTGCAGCCCGGTGTCCTGATAGGCTTCCCAGGCGCGGACCCCGTCCCGGCGGAACGCTTCGCGCTTTTCCTCCCGCTCGACGTATTGGGCAATCGCCTCGCGCATCAGCCAATGCGGGGATCTGTCCCGTGCCTCCGCCAGCGCTTTCACACGGTTCCGAATGTCGGCGTCCAGCTTGATCGCGACAGGGGTTTTCATGGCCTTCCCTCCATAGGTATCACCTCATGATACTTCTAACAGAAAAGCATTGCCAGAGCTTTCTCCGGGCAGGTGATCCAAGAGGGCGCGACACCTCGGTGGCGAAGGCGAAAAAAGAGGGTTAGGGGTAGCAGGATATGTGGTCTGTCGCACAAGTTTCGTTTTAAGGTTTCTCCATGCCCAAAATATTCACGACCAAAGACAAGAACGCGGCTTCGAACATGTTGCTGGAAGGGGCCTCGGTGAAGGCCGTCGCCGCCAAGTTCGGCGTCCATGTGTCCACGATCTACGCGCTGCGAAAGGACCGCGGCCACGGCCACACGAACCCAAATCGTGCGTCCCAGAATGTGCATGTGCGATTGACCAATGAAGAGTTCGCGGCCCTGGACGATTTCGTGGCCGTCGCAGGGTTTCCGTCGCGCACGGCCGCCCTGCGATCCCTGATCCGCGCAGCGACGGGGTTTCTGGAGCTGCCCCGTGAAGATTACCTCGATCTGGTCGAGGTCCGGACCGAGTTGAGGGCGCAGGGGCGCAACCTCAACCAGATCGCACACGCGATGAACAAGGCGGCCTTCAAGGGGCAGGTCACGATTGCGCCCGAAGACAAGGCGTTTCTGTCCGATGTGCGGCGGACCTACGTCACCCTGGACGGAGCGCTGTCCAGCGCGTTTCGGGAAGTCCGCCAGCTTGGCCGGGATGCCTTGCATACCGCAGAGGGCCCCGTGGCGGCCCCAGTGGCCGTAGAAGCCCCACAGGACGCCTCACACGCCGTAGAGGCTCCAACGGTGGCGCCAGAGGCCGCAAAGGCCCCACAGGATGCCCTGCAAGCCGCAGAGGCTCCCTTGGCGGCACCAAAAACGCTTGCCGGAGCTATGAGGCGGATTTGGAAGCTCTGACCTTTTCGCACTGCCGCCCAGCAAGCTCACTTTGTAGACCCTGGTTCGGCTGAGAATGAGGGGCTGACGTTCCAAAAAGCGCCAAAATGCACCCATATTTTTACAAAAAAGCGCGCAGCGCCTTCTTGTTCTATAAGTTCTATAAGTTCATGCCTTGCAACACATTGATTTTCCACAAACTTAGCTGTTTGAGGTTAGGTATGGGGCCGGAAAGGTTAGGTATGGGGCCGGAAAGGTTAGGTATGGGGCCGAAACCGCTAGTTGACAAGCTAGGTGCACTATATCAAAAACTAGTGCATGGGAAAGACAACCGAAGTGGCCGCTGACCGGGCCTATGATCAGACCAAAACCGTGCTGCCCTCCGAGGTGGCACAGGGCGTTTACATGAAGCATGTCCCGAGCCTTCAAGCGCTCAAACTGATGCATCTGATGATTGGCACGGCAGGCGGTCGCATGGCGGACGATGTTCAACATGAGATTAGGTTGTCGGACATTCGCAAGATTAACGGCTTAAAAAACCATGATCGCGCTAGCCTCACACCGCTTTTTGAAGAGTTGCGCGCGGCGGTTTTGACGGACGACGACCCCGTAAAGATGCGGGTCGTCGTCGGCGGTTTTTTGGACGAGGCCCTGATCGACTACCGACACGAGGTCAGTGGTGACTTATTGCTGACGTGGTTCTTCGGGCGCACTTTCCGACGTATGGCGCAAAACTCGAACCACTGGGCAATCCTCGACCGGCAAGCAGTGTTTCATTTGACCAGCAAGTATTCCGTTCTTCTGTTTCAGCACATCGCCAGCTTGCAGAACCTCAAGCATATCACCAGCAAGCGATTCAGTGTGGCTGACCTTCGCGCGGTGCTGGGAGTGCCAGAGGGCAAGCTGGCGCGGTTTGCGAACTTCAAGGCGTGGGCAATTCAGCCTGCTATTGATGAGATCAACAGCGACATAACGCGGCTGCGTCTGACGGCGACCTATCACAAGATCGGGCGCACGGTGGCCGAGGTTGAAATCGCCTGGGACGTCAAAGAAGACCTGACCAAAGTGAGGGCGGAACTGGACCGCCCGAAGGTGGGCCGCAAATCTCGACGTGACGGCACGGCGGAAACTCCGGCGCTGGCGTTCCCTGATTCCGGGACCATCCGAGACGCCCGGCCATGGGACCGCATCGCGCGGGACAATGCACCGAAGCTGCACGGCGGGCATGTGCCAGATCTTCGAAAACTGGCAGATGCGTTCCGCAAGTGGTGCAGCGAAAAGGCGATTCCCCTCGACGGGGTCAGCATAGAGAAGACCTTCACCACGTGGTGCAAAAGTTATTCAGCACGGTAGCGGAAATGCGCCCTAAAGAATGCAGTATTTGGCAAGGAAGTGCCTGTTGCCAATAGGATGCATCGAGCAAGGAACACTAGGGGCCGTTCTTTCTTATTGCAGAGCGAAGGCAGGTAAATGCCTTGGAAACAATGGAGTAAAATGTGAAAGTCTTCCTGACGACAACCGCCGCCGTCCTCGCCCTTGCCGCCCCGACCTGGGCCGCCAGCTTCAGTGAACTGGATGCAAATGGTGATGGTATGGTGACACTGGATGAAGTGGAGGCAGTGCATTCTGACGTCACTGCCGAAGCGTTTGCCGCAATGGATACCAACATGGATGGCGTGCTGGACGAAGCGGAAGTCAGCGCCGCGCAAGAAGCTGGACTGCTCCCGCAAAGCGACAGCTGAGGGGCTCCCCCAAGACCCTCGTTGTGACGCCCGGGCCTTCCCTTGGTCCGGGCGTCACCCCCGCTCCCTCGGCTTACGAGCCCCAGCTAAAGCGAGGAGCGAAACGCGCCGTGCATTTTCTGCCAAAGCGTGCGTTTCTAGAGGCCGGTCAGGCATTCTTGATGGGCTCACCAGAACCGCCATTTCCGCCTTTTCGAGGGCGCCAGCAGCGGCATGAGTTGGTCCAGACGCTTGCCGCGTTCCTCGGCCATCGCCTCCGCAGCCTCCAGGCGCGCCTTTAGAACCTCGATTTCCGCTTTAAGGTCATCGTCTAAGGGGGTGTCACGCTTTGTTAATGCCTCCGGCAACGTTGCCACCGCGCCAGCCTCGCGCAGGGTGTAGAGTCTGTTAAGCTCAGATGTGTCAATCTGCCAGTGGTTATCAGCATCCTTTTCACCGCTGATCTTGCCATTCTTAAGGTGCTTTTGAATGGTAGGCCGCGAAACCGCGTAAACCCTTGCCGCCGCGCTCACTGATAACTTTGCCATGGTTACACCCTGTTTCCGGTAATGGTGTAAACGGTATACAGCGTTTTCGGGCCGCGACAGCCAAAATCGCGCAAGCGGATTCAACCGGGCGCTGCGCTGGCGAGGATAACGGGTGTTATGTGATGTAATCCTGACAGGCGGGACGTCGCCTAGAGGTTGTGGCCCCCGTTGCCAAGGAGCTTTACAGGCACATATGGCACAGGCGAGCGCTTGCGAAGACGCGCCCCCCTCGTGCGCGGATCTCCTCCATCCATCCTTGCAGGCGCTCGCACCCATATAAGCGGATTTTCGCTTGCCTGCAGATGGGCTTTATGCAGTAGTAGGGGTTCTTCTTTTTATGGGTTCACTGCCCTTAAAGAAGGGTCAAATCGTTTCCGATTTTGTTTGAACACACAAACAAGCGCCCTGAGAGCTCGGCTCTCAGGGCGCTGACGTTGGGAAGTATTATAGGCTGTGAGATATAGCCCTAGCTCGCTCGGCTATATCTCAATCTTGGGATCACACGAGATCAGAACTTGTACGAGATCCGTGCGGTGAGGGTTTTGATTTTCAAATCTTCACCCGAATCGTCGAAGTCGCTCGCCTTGTGATACAGGGCTTCGACGCCGCCAACCCAATTCTCAGTGAATTTGTGCTTATACCCAATGCCGGCAAGCCAGCCATTATCGTCCACGTTAGTTTCGAGTGAGCCGACGCTTGCGTTCAAATTAGCATTGAACGCACCAGCTGTTGCGTAGAGCAGGCCATTGCCCAGATCATAGCCGCCGATCAGCTTCAGACGAGCAATCTCATCAACCTTAACCTCAACGCCCCCGAATGTGTCCGACATATCGGCCCAATCGTAATCTAGCTCACCACCAATTACCCACTGGCCGAGATCATACAGGTAGCCAGCGTGAAGGCCGCCCAGCCCTCCGCTGACATCTTCGTCAGCACCGCTTGCTTCACCGTAGCCAAGCTGGCCACCAACATAAAACCCGGTCCAGTCAGAGATTGGCTGCACCTGAACGGGAGCTGCGATGATGGGCTCGACGACGGGCTCTTGCAGGTTACCTGCGAAGGCTGGTGCTGCGAGAAGCGCGGAAATGGCGGCGGAGCCAAGATACTTTTTCATAACGGAAATCTTTCTGTTACTGATGAATTTAGACTCTCCCTATCAGAAGATGATCGCACTCACACTGGCAAGATCGTGTAGCGGGTTTTTCAAAAGTTAGTGGTGCATGCTGGCAACACGTGTGGGTTGTCGTGGCACAGCGCAGGGCAAGAGCATGCTTGCCCTAGCGCGGCGAACCTCACGTGCGGGGGCACTATCTGTGATGGTAGCCGACCTCTCTCTGGTGCCGCACCGCGACGACCAAGGCCACGTCCTGCTGCAAGCGGTAGAGTGCGACATACCCGCTGACTCCAAAGCTGATCGGCCATTCCAGAAACTCCGGGTCCATGTCATCGGCGGGACGGCCAGCCTCTGGATGGTCTGCGATAACTTGCATCCCTTCGCGGATCGCGCTTGCCGCCCGTCTGGCAGCATCAGGGTTTTTCTCGGCAAGAAAGCGGTAAAGGCGCTGCACATCTGCCAGCGCCTCAGGTGACCAGATCAGGTGTGGCACTCAGGCGGCTCCTGATCGTCGCCAGCTGCGAGCCGGGCGAGCCAGGCATCTGCCTCGGCATGTGTCACGTGCAGCCCGGTGTCCTGATAGGCTTCCCAGGCGCGGACCCCGTCCCGGCGGAACGCTTCGCGCTTTTCCTCCCGCTCGACGTATTGGGCAATCGCCTCGCGCATCAGCCAATGCGGGGATCTGTCCCGTGCCTCCGCCAGCGCTTTCACACGGTTCCGAATGTCGGCGTCCAGCTTGATCGCGACAGGGGTTTTCATGGCCTTCCCTCCATAGGTATCACCTCATGATACTTCTAACAGAAAAGCATTGCCAGAGCTTTCTCCGGGCAGGTGATCCAAGAGGGCGCGACACCTCGGTGGCGAAGGCGAAAAAAGAGGGTTAGGGGTAGCAGGATATGTGGTCTGTCGCACAAGTTTCGTTTTAAGGTTTCTCCATGCCCAAAATATTCACGACCAAAGACAAGAACGCGGCTTCGAACATGTTGCTGGAAGGGGCCTCGGTGAAGGCCGTCGCCGCCAAGTTCGGCGTCCATGTGTCCACGATCTACGCGCTGCGAAAGGACCGCGGCCACGGCCACACGAACCCAAATCGTGCGTCCCAGAATGTGCATGTGCGATTGACCAATGAAGAGTTCGCGGCCCTGGACGATTTCGTGGCCGTCGCAGGGTTTCCGTCGCGCACGGCCGCCCTGCGATCCCTGATCCGCGCAGCGACGGGGTTTCTGGAGCTGCCCCGTGAAGATTACCTCGATCTGGTCGAGGTCCGGACCGAGTTGAGGGCGCAGGGGCGCAACCTCAACCAGATCGCACACGCGATGAACAAGGCGGCCTTCAAGGGGCAGGTCACGATTGCGCCCGAAGACAAGGCGTTTCTGTCCGATGTGCGGCGGACCTACGTCACCCTGGACGGAGCGCTGTCCAGCGCGTTTCGGGAAGTCCGCCAGCTTGGCCGGGATGCCTTGCATACCGCAGAGGGCCCCGTGGCGGCCCCAGTGGCCGTAGAAGCCCCACAGGACGCCTCACACGCCGTAGAGGCTCCAACGGTGGCGCCAGAGGCCGCAAAGGCCCCACAGGATGCCCTGCAAGCCGCAGAGGCTCCCTTGGCGGCACCAAAAACGCTTGCCGGAGCTATGAGGCGGATTTGGAAGCTCTGACCTTTTCGCACTGCCGCCCAGCAAGCTCACTTTGTAGACCCTGGTTCGGCTGAGAATGAGGGGCTGACGTTCCAAAAAGCGCCAAAATGCACCCATATTTTTACAAAAAAGCGCGCAGCGCCTTCTTGTTCTATAAGTTCTATAAGTTCATGCCTTGCAACACATTGATTTTCCACAAACTTAGCTGTTTGAGGTTAGGTATGGGGCCGGAAAGGTTAGGTATGGGGCCGGAAAGGTTAGGTATGGGGCCGAAACCGCTAGTTGACAAGCTAGGTGCACTATATCAAAAACTAGTGCATGGGAAAGACAACCGAAGTGGCCGCTGACCGGGCCTATGATCAGACCAAAACCGTGCTGCCCTCCGAGGTGGCACAGGGCGTTTACATGAAGCATGTCCCGAGCCTTCAAGCGCTCAAACTGATGCATCTGATGATTGGCACGGCAGGCGGTCGCATGGCGGACGATGTTCAACATGAGATTAGGTTGTCGGACATTCGCAAGATTAACGGCTTAAAAAACCATGATCGCGCTAGCCTCACACCGCTTTTTGAAGAGTTGCGCGCGGCGGTTTTGACGGACGACGACCCCGTAAAGATGCGGGTCGTCGTCGGCGGTTTTTTGGACGAGGCCCTGATCGACTACCGACACGAGGTCAGTGGTGACTTATTGCTGACGTGGTTCTTCGGGCGCACTTTCCGACGTATGGCGCAAAACTCGAACCACTGGGCAATCCTCGACCGGCAAGCAGTGTTTCATTTGACCAGCAAGTATTCCGTTCTTCTGTTTCAGCACATCGCCAGCTTGCAGAACCTCAAGCATATCACCAGCAAGCGATTCAGTGTGGCTGACCTTCGCGCGGTGCTGGGAGTGCCAGAGGGCAAGCTGGCGCGGTTTGCGAACTTCAAGGCGTGGGCAATTCAGCCTGCTATTGATGAGATCAACAGCGACATAACGCGGCTGCGTCTGACGGCGACCTATCACAAGATCGGGCGCACGGTGGCCGAGGTTGAAATCGCCTGGGACGTCAAAGAAGACCTGACCAAAGTGAGGGCGGAACTGGACCGCCCGAAGGTGGGCCGCAAATCTCGACGTGACGGCACGGCGGAAACTCCGGCGCTGGCGTTCCCTGATTCCGGGACCATCCGAGACGCCCGGCCATGGGACCGCATCGCGCGGGACAATGCACCGAAGCTGCACGGCGGGCATGTGCCAGATCTTCGAAAACTGGCAGATGCGTTCCGCAAGTGGTGCAGCGAAAAGGCGATTCCCCTCGACGGGGTCAGCATAGAGAAGACCTTCACCACGTGGTGCAAAAGTTATTCAGCACGGTAGCGGAAATGCGCCCTAAAGAATGCAGTATTTGGCAAGGAAGTGCCTGTTGCCAATAGGATGCATCGAGCAAGGAACACTAGGGGCCGTTCTTTCTTATTGCAGAGCGAAGGCAGGTAAATGCCTTGGAAACAATGGAGTAAAATGTGAAAGTCTTCCTGACGACAACCGCCGCCGTCCTCGCCCTTGCCGCCCCGACCTGGGCCGCCAGCTTCAGTGAACTGGATGCAAATGGTGATGGTATGGTGACACTGGATGAAGTGGAGGCAGTGCATTCTGACGTCACTGCCGAAGCGTTTGCCGCAATGGATACCAACATGGATGGCGTGCTGGACGAAGCGGAAGTCAGCGCCGCGCAAGAAGCTGGACTGCTCCCGCAAAGCGACAGCTGAGGGGCTCCCCCAAGACCCTCGTTGTGACGCCCGGGCCTTCCCTTGGTCCGGGCGTCACCCCCGCTCCCTCGGCTTACGAGCCCCAGCTAAAGCGAGGAGCGAAACGCGCCGTGCATTTTCTGCCAAAGCGTGCGTTTCTAGAGGCCGGTCAGGCATTCTTGATGGGCTCACCAGAACCGCCATTTCCGCCTTTTCGAGGGCGCCAGCAGCGGCATGAGTTGGTCCAGACGCTTGCCGCGTTCCTCGGCCATCGCCTCCGCAGCCTCCAGGCGCGCCTTTAGAACCTCGATTTCCGCTTTAAGGTCATCGTCTAAGGGGGTGTCACGCTTTGTTAATGCCTCCGGCAACGTTGCCACCGCGCCAGCCTCGCGCAGGGTGTAGAGTCTGTTAAGCTCAGATGTGTCAATCTGCCAGTGGTTATCAGCATCCTTTTCACCGCTGATCTTGCCATTCTTAAGGTGCTTTTGAATGGTAGGCCGCGAAACCGCGTAAACCCTTGCCGCCGCGCTCACTGATAACTTTGCCATGGTTACACCCTGTTTCCGGTAATGGTGTAAACGGTATACAGCGTTTTCGGGCCGCGACAGCCAAAATCGCGCAAGCGGATTCAACCGGGCGCTGCGCTGGCGAGGATAACGGGTGTTATGTGATGTAATCCTGACAGGCGGGACGTCGCCTAGAGGTTGTGGCCCCCGTTGCCAAGGAGCTTTACAGGCACATATGGCACAGGCGAGCGCTTGCGAAGACGCGCCCCCCTCGTGCGCGGATCTCCTCCATCCATCCTTGCAGGCGCTCGCACCCATATAAGCGGATTTTCGCTTGCCTGCAGATGGGCTTTATGCAGTAGTAGGGGTTCTTCTTTTTATGGGTTCACTGCCCTTAAAGAAGGGTCAAATCGTTTCCGATTTTGTTTGAACACACAAACAAGCGCCCTGAGAGCTCGGCTCTCAGGGCGCTGACGTTGGGAAGTATTATAGGCTGTGAGATATAGCCCTAGCTCGCTCGGCTATATCTCAATCTTGGGATCACACGAGATCAGAACTTGTACGAGATCCGTGCGGTGAGGGTTTTGATTTTCAAATCTTCACCCGAATCGTCGAAGTCGCTCGCCTTGTGATACAGGGCTTCGACGCCGCCAACCCAATTCTCAGTGAATTTGTGCTTATACCCAATGCCGGCAAGCCAGCCATTATCGTCCACGTTAGTTTCGAGTGAGCCGACGCTTGCGTTCAAATTAGCATTGAACGCACCAGCTGTTGCGTAGAGCAGGCCATTGCCCAGATCATAGCCGCCGATCAGCTTCAGACGAGCAATCTCATCAACCTTAACCTCAACGCCCCCGAATGTGTCCGACATATCGGCCCAATCGTAATCTAGCTCACCACCAATTACCCACTGGCCGAGATCATACAGGTAGCCAGCGTGAAGGCCGCCCAGCCCTCCGCTGACATCTTCGTCAGCACCGCTTGCTTCACCGTAGCCAAGCTGGCCACCAACATAAAACCCGGTCCAGTCAGAGATTGGCTGCACCTGAACGGGAGCTGCGATGATGGGCTCGACGACGGGCTCTTGCAGGTTACCTGCGAAGGCTGGTGCTGCGAGAAGCGCGGAAATGGCGGCGGAGCCAAGATACTTTTTCATAACGGAAATCTTTCTGTTACTGATGAATTTAGACTCTCCCTATCAGAAGATGATCGCACTCACACTGGCAAGATCGTGTAGCGGGTTTTTCAAAAGTTAGTGGTGCATGCTGGCAACACGTGTGGGTTGTCGTGGCACAGCGCAGGGCAAGAGCATGCTTGCCCTAGCGCGGCGAACCTCACGTGCGGGGGCACTATCTGTGATGGTAGCCGACCTCTCTCTGGTGCCGCACCGCGACGACCAAGGCCACGTCCTGCTGCAAGCGGTAGAGTGCGACATACCCGCTGACTCCAAAGCTGATCGGCCATTCCAGAAACTCCGGGTCCATGTCATCGGCGGGACGGCCAGCCTCTGGATGGTCTGCGATAACTTGCATCCCTTCGCGGATCGCGCTTGCCGCCCGTCTGGCAGCATCAGGGTTTTTCTCGGCAAGAAAGCGGTAAAGGCGCTGCACATCTGCCAGCGCCTCAGGTGACCAGATCAGGTGTGGCACTCAGGCGGCTCCTGATCGTCGCCAGCTGCGAGCCGGGCGAGCCAGGCATCTGCCTCGGCATGTGTCACGTGCAGCCCGGTGTCCTGATAGGCTTCCCAGGCGCGGACCCCGTCCCGGCGGAACGCTTCGCGCTTTTCCTCCCGCTCGACGTATTGGGCAATCGCCTCGCGCATCAGCCAATGCGGGGATCTGTCCCGTGCCTCCGCCAGCGCTTTCACACGGTTCCGAATGTCGGCGTCCAGCTTGATCGCGACAGGGGTTTTCATGGCCTTCCCTCCATAGGTATCACCTCATGATACTTCTAACAGAAAAGCATTGCCAGAGCTTTCTCCGGGCAGGTGATCCAAGAGGGCGCGACACCTCGGTGGCGAAGGCGAAAAAAGAGGGTTAGGGGTAGCAGGATATGTGGTCTGTCGCACAAGTTTCGTTTTAAGGTTTCTCCATGCCCAAAATATTCACGACCAAAGACAAGAACGCGGCTTCGAACATGTTGCTGGAAGGGGCCTCGGTGAAGGCCGTCGCCGCCAAGTTCGGCGTCCATGTGTCCACGATCTACGCGCTGCGAAAGGACCGCGGCCACGGCCACACGAACCCAAATCGTGCGTCCCAGAATGTGCATGTGCGATTGACCAATGAAGAGTTCGCGGCCCTGGACGATTTCGTGGCCGTCGCAGGGTTTCCGTCGCGCACGGCCGCCCTGCGATCCCTGATCCGCGCAGCGACGGGGTTTCTGGAGCTGCCCCGTGAAGATTACCTCGATCTGGTCGAGGTCCGGACCGAGTTGAGGGCGCAGGGGCGCAACCTCAACCAGATCGCACACGCGATGAACAAGGCGGCCTTCAAGGGGCAGGTCACGATTGCGCCCGAAGACAAGGCGTTTCTGTCCGATGTGCGGCGGACCTACGTCACCCTGGACGGAGCGCTGTCCAGCGCGTTTCGGGAAGTCCGCCAGCTTGGCCGGGATGCCTTGCATACCGCAGAGGGCCCCGTGGCGGCCCCAGTGGCCGTAGAAGCCCCACAGGACGCCTCACACGCCGTAGAGGCTCCAACGGTGGCGCCAGAGGCCGCAAAGGCCCCACAGGATGCCCTGCAAGCCGCAGAGGCTCCCTTGGCGGCACCAAAAACGCTTGCCGGAGCTATGAGGCGGATTTGGAAGCTCTGACCTTTTCGCACTGCCGCCCAGCAAGCTCACTTTGTAGACCCTGGTTCGGCTGAGAATGAGGGGCTGACGTTCCAAAAAGCGCCAAAATGCACCCATATTTTTACAAAAAAGCGCGCAGCGCCTTCTTGTTCTATAAGTTCTATAAGTTCATGCCTTGCAACACATTGATTTTCCACAAACTTAGCTGTTTGAGGTTAGGTATGGGGCCGGAAAGGTTAGGTATGGGGCCGGAAAGGTTAGGTATGGGGCCGAAACCGCTAGTTGACAAGCTAGGTGCACTATATCAAAAACTAGTGCATGGGAAAGACAACCGAAGTGGCCGCTGACCGGGCCTATGATCAGACCAAAACCGTGCTGCCCTCCGAGGTGGCACAGGGCGTTTACATGAAGCATGTCCCGAGCCTTCAAGCGCTCAAACTGATGCATCTGATGATTGGCACGGCAGGCGGTCGCATGGCGGACGATGTTCAACATGAGATTAGGTTGTCGGACATTCGCAAGATTAACGGCTTAAAAAACCATGATCGCGCTAGCCTCACACCGCTTTTTGAAGAGTTGCGCGCGGCGGTTTTGACGGACGACGACCCCGTAAAGATGCGGGTCGTCGTCGGCGGTTTTTTGGACGAGGCCCTGATCGACTACCGACACGAGGTCAGTGGTGACTTATTGCTGACGTGGTTCTTCGGGCGCACTTTCCGACGTATGGCGCAAAACTCGAACCACTGGGCAATCCTCGACCGGCAAGCAGTGTTTCATTTGACCAGCAAGTATTCCGTTCTTCTGTTTCAGCACATCGCCAGCTTGCAGAACCTCAAGCATATCACCAGCAAGCGATTCAGTGTGGCTGACCTTCGCGCGGTGCTGGGAGTGCCAGAGGGCAAGCTGGCGCGGTTTGCGAACTTCAAGGCGTGGGCAATTCAGCCTGCTATTGATGAGATCAACAGCGACATAACGCGGCTGCGTCTGACGGCGACCTATCACAAGATCGGGCGCACGGTGGCCGAGGTTGAAATCGCCTGGGACGTCAAAGAAGACCTGACCAAAGTGAGGGCGGAACTGGACCGCCCGAAGGTGGGCCGCAAATCTCGACGTGACGGCACGGCGGAAACTCCGGCGCTGGCGTTCCCTGATTCCGGGACCATCCGAGACGCCCGGCCATGGGACCGCATCGCGCGGGACAATGCACCGAAGCTGCACGGCGGGCATGTGCCAGATCTTCGAAAACTGGCAGATGCGTTCCGCAAGTGGTGCAGCGAAAAGGCGATTCCCCTCGACGGGGTCAGCATAGAGAAGACCTTCACCACGTGGTGCAAAAGTTATTCAGCACGGTAGCGGAAATGCGCCCTAAAGAATGCAGTATTTGGCAAGGAAGTGCCTGTTGCCAATAGGATGCATCGAGCAAGGAACACTAGGGGCCGTTCTTTCTTATTGCAGAGCGAAGGCAGGTAAATGCCTTGGAAACAATGGAGTAAAATGTGAAAGTCTTCCTGACGACAACCGCCGCCGTCCTCGCCCTTGCCGCCCCGACCTGGGCCGCCAGCTTCAGTGAACTGGATGCAAATGGTGATGGTATGGTGACACTGGATGAAGTGGAGGCAGTGCATTCTGACGTCACTGCCGAAGCGTTTGCCGCAATGGATACCAACATGGATGGCGTGCTGGACGAAGCGGAAGTCAGCGCCGCGCAAGAAGCTGGACTGCTCCCGCAAAGCGACAGCTGAGGGGCTCCCCCAAGACCCTCGTTGTGACGCCCGGGCCTTCCCTTGGTCCGGGCGTCACCCCCGCTCCCTCGGCTTACGAGCCCCAGCTAAAGCGAGGAGCGAAACGCGCCGTGCATTTTCTGCCAAAGCGTGCGTTTCTAGAGGCCGGTCAGGCATTCTTGATGGGCTCACCAGAACCGCCATTTCCGCCTTTTCGAGGGCGCCAGCAGCGGCATGAGTTGGTCCAGACGCTTGCCGCGTTCCTCGGCCATCGCCTCCGCAGCCTCCAGGCGCGCCTTTAGAACCTCGATTTCCGCTTTAAGGTCATCGTCTAAGGGGGTGTCACGCTTTGTTAATGCCTCCGGCAACGTTGCCACCGCGCCAGCCTCGCGCAGGGTGTAGAGTCTGTTAAGCTCAGATGTGTCAATCTGCCAGTGGTTATCAGCATCCTTTTCACCGCTGATCTTGCCATTCTTAAGGTGCTTTTGAATGGTAGGCCGCGAAACCGCGTAAACCCTTGCCGCCGCGCTCACTGATAACTTTGCCATGGTTACACCCTGTTTCCGGTAATGGTGTAAACGGTATACAGCGTTTTCGGGCCGCGACAGCCAAAATCGCGCAAGCGGATTCAACCGGGCGCTGCGCTGGCGAGGATAACGGGTGTTATGTGATGTAATCCTGACAGGCGGGACGTCGCCTAGAGGTTGTGGCCCCCGTTGCCAAGGAGCTTTACAGGCACATATGGCACAGGCGAGCGCTTGCGAAGACGCGCCCCCCTCGTGCGCGGATCTCCTCCATCCATCCTTGCAGGCGCTCGCACCCATATAAGCGGATTTTCGCTTGCCTGCAGATGGGCTTTATGCAGTAGTAGGGGTTCTTCTTTTTATGGGTTCACTGCCCTTAAAGAAGGGTCAAATCGTTTCCGATTTTGTTTGAACACACAAACAAGCGCCCTGAGAGCTCGGCTCTCAGGGCGCTGACGTTGGGAAGTATTATAGGCTGTGAGATATAGCCCTAGCTCGCTCGGCTATATCTCAATCTTGGGATCACACGAGATCAGAACTTGTACGAGATCCGTGCGGTGAGGGTTTTGATTTTCAAATCTTCACCCGAATCGTCGAAGTCGCTCGCCTTGTGATACAGGGCTTCGACGCCGCCAACCCAATTCTCAGTGAATTTGTGCTTATACCCAATGCCGGCAAGCCAGCCATTATCGTCCACGTTAGTTTCGAGTGAGCCGACGCTTGCGTTCAAATTAGCATTGAACGCACCAGCTGTTGCGTAGAGCAGGCCATTGCCCAGATCATAGCCGCCGATCAGCTTCAGACGAGCAATCTCATCAACCTTAACCTCAACGCCCCCGAATGTGTCCGACATATCGGCCCAATCGTAATCTAGCTCACCACCAATTACCCACTGGCCGAGATCATACAGGTAGCCAGCGTGAAGGCCGCCCAGCCCTCCGCTGACATCTTCGTCAGCACCGCTTGCTTCACCGTAGCCAAGCTGGCCACCAACATAAAACCCGGTCCAGTCAGAGATTGGCTGCACCTGAACGGGAGCTGCGATGATGGGCTCGACGACGGGCTCTTGCAGGTTACCTGCGAAGGCTGGTGCTGCGAGAAGCGCGGAAATGGCGGCGGAGCCAAGATACTTTTTCATAACGGAAATCTTTCTGTTACTGATGAATTTAGACTCTCCCTATCAGAAGATGATCGCACTCACACTGGCAAGATCGTGTAGCGGGTTTTTCAAAAGTTAGTGGTGCATGCTGGCAACACGTGTGGGTTGTCGTGGCACAGCGCAGGGCAAGAGCATGCTTGCCCTAGCGCGGCGAACCTCACGTGCGGGGGCACTATCTGTGATGGTAGCCGACCTCTCTCTGGTGCCGCACCGCGACGACCAAGGCCACGTCCTGCTGCAAGCGGTAGAGTGCGACATACCCGCTGACTCCAAAGCTGATCGGCCATTCCAGAAACTCCGGGTCCATGTCATCGGCGGGACGGCCAGCCTCTGGATGGTCTGCGATAACTTGCATCCCTTCGCGGATCGCGCTTGCCGCCCGTCTGGCAGCATCAGGGTTTTTCTCGGCAAGAAAGCGGTAAAGGCGCTGCACATCTGCCAGCGCCTCAGGTGACCAGATCAGGTGTGGCACTCAGGCGGCTCCTGATCGTCGCCAGCTGCGAGCCGGGCGAGCCAGGCATCTGCCTCGGCATGTGTCACGTGCAGCCCGGTGTCCTGATAGGCTTCCCAGGCGCGGACCCCGTCCCGGCGGAACGCTTCGCGCTTTTCCTCCCGCTCGACGTATTGGGCAATCGCCTCGCGCATCAGCCAATGCGGGGATCTGTCCCGTGCCTCCGCCAGCGCTTTCACACGGTTCCGAATGTCGGCGTCCAGCTTGATCGCGACAGGGGTTTTCATGGCCTTCCCTCCATAGGTATCACCTCATGATACTTCTAACAGAAAAGCATTGCCAGAGCTTTCTCCGGGCAGGTGATCCAAGAGGGCGCGACACCTCGGTGGCGAAGGCGAAAAAAGAGGGTTAGGGGTAGCAGGATATGTGGTCTGTCGCACAAGTTTCGTTTTAAGGTTTCTCCATGCCCAAAATATTCACGACCAAAGACAAGAACGCGGCTTCGAACATGTTGCTGGAAGGGGCCTCGGTGAAGGCCGTCGCCGCCAAGTTCGGCGTCCATGTGTCCACGATCTACGCGCTGCGAAAGGACCGCGGCCACGGCCACACGAACCCAAATCGTGCGTCCCAGAATGTGCATGTGCGATTGACCAATGAAGAGTTCGCGGCCCTGGACGATTTCGTGGCCGTCGCAGGGTTTCCGTCGCGCACGGCCGCCCTGCGATCCCTGATCCGCGCAGCGACGGGGTTTCTGGAGCTGCCCCGTGAAGATTACCTCGATCTGGTCGAGGTCCGGACCGAGTTGAGGGCGCAGGGGCGCAACCTCAACCAGATCGCACACGCGATGAACAAGGCGGCCTTCAAGGGGCAGGTCACGATTGCGCCCGAAGACAAGGCGTTTCTGTCCGATGTGCGGCGGACCTACGTCACCCTGGACGGAGCGCTGTCCAGCGCGTTTCGGGAAGTCCGCCAGCTTGGCCGGGATGCCTTGCATACCGCAGAGGGCCCCGTGGCGGCCCCAGTGGCCGTAGAAGCCCCACAGGACGCCTCACACGCCGTAGAGGCTCCAACGGTGGCGCCAGAGGCCGCAAAGGCCCCACAGGATGCCCTGCAAGCCGCAGAGGCTCCCTTGGCGGCACCAAAAACGCTTGCCGGAGCTATGAGGCGGATTTGGAAGCTCTGACCTTTTCGCACTGCCGCCCAGCAAGCTCACTTTGTAGACCCTGGTTCGGCTGAGAATGAGGGGCTGACGTTCCAAAAAGCGCCAAAATGCACCCATATTTTTACAAAAAAGCGCGCAGCGCCTTCTTGTTCTATAAGTTCTATAAGTTCATGCCTTGCAACACATTGATTTTCCACAAACTTAGCTGTTTGAGGTTAGGTATGGGGCCGGAAAGGTTAGGTATGGGGCCGGAAAGGTTAGGTATGGGGCCGAAACCGCTAGTTGACAAGCTAGGTGCACTATATCAAAAACTAGTGCATGGGAAAGACAACCGAAGTGGCCGCTGACCGGGCCTATGATCAGACCAAAACCGTGCTGCCCTCCGAGGTGGCACAGGGCGTTTACATGAAGCATGTCCCGAGCCTTCAAGCGCTCAAACTGATGCATCTGATGATTGGCACGGCAGGCGGTCGCATGGCGGACGATGTTCAACATGAGATTAGGTTGTCGGACATTCGCAAGATTAACGGCTTAAAAAACCATGATCGCGCTAGCCTCACACCGCTTTTTGAAGAGTTGCGCGCGGCGGTTTTGACGGACGACGACCCCGTAAAGATGCGGGTCGTCGTCGGCGGTTTTTTGGACGAGGCCCTGATCGACTACCGACACGAGGTCAGTGGTGACTTATTGCTGACGTGGTTCTTCGGGCGCACTTTCCGACGTATGGCGCAAAACTCGAACCACTGGGCAATCCTCGACCGGCAAGCAGTGTTTCATTTGACCAGCAAGTATTCCGTTCTTCTGTTTCAGCACATCGCCAGCTTGCAGAACCTCAAGCATATCACCAGCAAGCGATTCAGTGTGGCTGACCTTCGCGCGGTGCTGGGAGTGCCAGAGGGCAAGCTGGCGCGGTTTGCGAACTTCAAGGCGTGGGCAATTCAGCCTGCTATTGATGAGATCAACAGCGACATAACGCGGCTGCGTCTGACGGCGACCTATCACAAGATCGGGCGCACGGTGGCCGAGGTTGAAATCGCCTGGGACGTCAAAGAAGACCTGACCAAAGTGAGGGCGGAACTGGACCGCCCGAAGGTGGGCCGCAAATCTCGACGTGACGGCACGGCGGAAACTCCGGCGCTGGCGTTCCCTGATTCCGGGACCATCCGAGACGCCCGGCCATGGGACCGCATCGCGCGGGACAATGCACCGAAGCTGCACGGCGGGCATGTGCCAGATCTTCGAAAACTGGCAGATGCGTTCCGCAAGTGGTGCAGCGAAAAGGCGATTCCCCTCGACGGGGTCAGCATAGAGAAGACCTTCACCACGTGGTGCAAAAGTTATTCAGCACGGTAGCGGAAATGCGCCCTAAAGAATGCAGTATTTGGCAAGGAAGTGCCTGTTGCCAATAGGATGCATCGAGCAAGGAACACTAGGGGCCGTTCTTTCTTATTGCAGAGCGAAGGCAGGTAAATGCCTTGGAAACAATGGAGTAAAATGTGAAAGTCTTCCTGACGACAACCGCCGCCGTCCTCGCCCTTGCCGCCCCGACCTGGGCCGCCAGCTTCAGTGAACTGGATGCAAATGGTGATGGTATGGTGACACTGGATGAAGTGGAGGCAGTGCATTCTGACGTCACTGCCGAAGCGTTTGCCGCAATGGATACCAACATGGATGGCGTGCTGGACGAAGCGGAAGTCAGCGCCGCGCAAGAAGCTGGACTGCTCCCGCAAAGCGACAGCTGAGGGGCTCCCCCAAGACCCTCGTTGTGACGCCCGGGCCTTCCCTTGGTCCGGGCGTCACCCCCGCTCCCTCGGCTTACGAGCCCCAGCTAAAGCGAGGAGCGAAACGCGCCGTGCATTTTCTGCCAAAGCGTGCGTTTCTAGAGGCCGGTCAGGCATTCTTGATGGGCTCACCAGAACCGCCATTTCCGCCTTTTCGAGGGCGCCAGCAGCGGCATGAGTTGGTCCAGACGCTTGCCGCGTTCCTCGGCCATCGCCTCCGCAGCCTCCAGGCGCGCCTTTAGAACCTCGATTTCCGCTTTAAGGTCATCGTCTAAGGGGGTGTCACGCTTTGTTAATGCCTCCGGCAACGTTGCCACCGCGCCAGCCTCGCGCAGGGTGTAGAGTCTGTTAAGCTCAGATGTGTCAATCTGCCAGTGGTTATCAGCATCCTTTTCACCGCTGATCTTGCCATTCTTAAGGTGCTTTTGAATGGTAGGCCGCGAAACCGCGTAAACCCTTGCCGCCGCGCTCACTGATAACTTTGCCATGGTTACACCCTGTTTCCGGTAATGGTGTAAACGGTATACAGCGTTTTCGGGCCGCGACAGCCAAAATCGCGCAAGCGGATTCAACCGGGCGCTGCGCTGGCGAGGATAACGGGTGTTATGTGATGTAATCCTGACAGGCGGGACGTCGCCTAGAGGTTGTGGCCCCCGTTGCCAAGGAGCTTTACAGGCACATATGGCACAGGCGAGCGCTTGCGAAGACGCGCCCCCCTCGTGCGCGGATCTCCTCCATCCATCCTTGCAGGCGCTCGCACCCATATAAGCGGATTTTCGCTTGCCTGCAGATGGGCTTTATGCAGTAGTAGGGGTTCTTCTTTTTATGGGTTCACTGCCCTTAAAGAAGGGTCAAATCGTTTCCGATTTTGTTTGAACACACAAACAAGCGCCCTGAGAGCTCGGCTCTCAGGGCGCTGACGTTGGGAAGTATTATAGGCTGTGAGATATAGCCCTAGCTCGCTCGGCTATATCTCAATCTTGGGATCACACGAGATCAGAACTTGTACGAGATCCGTGCGGTGAGGGTTTTGATTTTCAAATCTTCACCCGAATCGTCGAAGTCGCTCGCCTTGTGATACAGGGCTTCGACGCCGCCAACCCAATTCTCAGTGAATTTGTGCTTATACCCAATGCCGGCAAGCCAGCCATTATCGTCCACGTTAGTTTCGAGTGAGCCGACGCTTGCGTTCAAATTAGCATTGAACGCACCAGCTGTTGCGTAGAGCAGGCCATTGCCCAGATCATAGCCGCCGATCAGCTTCAGACGAGCAATCTCATCAACCTTAACCTCAACGCCCCCGAATGTGTCCGACATATCGGCCCAATCGTAATCTAGCTCACCACCAATTACCCACTGGCCGAGATCATACAGGTAGCCAGCGTGAAGGCCGCCCAGCCCTCCGCTGACATCTTCGTCAGCACCGCTTGCTTCACCGTAGCCAAGCTGGCCACCAACATAAAACCCGGTCCAGTCAGAGATTGGCTGCACCTGAACGGGAGCTGCGATGATGGGCTCGACGACGGGCTCTTGCAGGTTACCTGCGAAGGCTGGTGCTGCGAGAAGCGCGGAAATGGCGGCGGAGCCAAGATACTTTTTCATAACGGAAATCTTTCTGTTACTGATGAATTTAGACTCTCCCTATCAGAAGATGATCGCACTCACACTGGCAAGATCGTGTAGCGGGTTTTTCAAAAGTTAGTGGTGCATGCTGGCAACACGTGTGGGTTGTCGTGGCACAGCGCAGGGCAAGAGCATGCTTGCCCTAGCGCGGCGAACCTCACGTGCGGGGGCACTATCTGTGATGGTAGCCGACCTCTCTCTGGTGCCGCACCGCGACGACCAAGGCCACGTCCTGCTGCAAGCGGTAGAGTGCGACATACCCGCTGACTCCAAAGCTGATCGGCCATTCCAGAAACTCCGGGTCCATGTCATCGGCGGGACGGCC
>JGI24522J20083_1000223_pt1 | contig 23487 bp, 23 predicted proteins | sample LinPmetageLP47_FD_20083 | JGI IMG/M metagenome (IMG submission 20083)
CCTAAAAGAGGAAAAGCCGTCATTAGATTTAACATCGCAAGAACTTGAAATTTTAGAGAGTAATAATCTAATGTTAGCTTAACCAGATCTCAGGTTAATTACTATAAACTCGTTTACTAAGCCTACTAAATTGTAGGCTTTTTTATTGTTACTTTTTGTTACCTTTAAGCTCTTCGATAATCCGCTATTGTTGTTATACTTTTACAAAATAATAATAATTAGAACAGTAAAATGAAGTTCAAAGCCATTACCCTAATACTTGCATGCACAATGCTAAGCGCCTGCCAAACAGCTAACCATGTTGAAGTTATTGCAGGGGAGCAAACCATTACCCCGCTACATCAAAATGGCGAGCGAGAAGGACGGTTTCATAATCTCTACCCGGGTAAAAAAACTTACCCGACTACCTGTAAAAGCAACTGCTACCCAACTAGCCCTAAATTACAATGCGAAAAAGACAGCGAAAACTGCCAATTTATTGGTGAGCAACAGCCTATGAATTTAAATACAGGCTTTAGCTTACGCTGGCTGGGGCATGCTGGGTTTATGATCCGCACGCCTAACGGACAGCAAGTGTTACTTGATCCTGTAAAAGAGCAGTTTGACTCACCTGTAGATTTAGCATTTAGACTAGCCTCTGGGTTTTACCGACAGCCCGGCGATTGGCTCACAGATAGTGAACTGAAAAACTTAGACGCTGTGATGTACTCGCATATTCATTACGATCACTTTAATAAAGCAGATATAGAAGAGATCGGTAATAAACCCCGCTACTTAACACCACTAGGCATGGCCGACAACTTCCCTACAGGCGGGTTTAATATTAGTGAAATGGCATGGTATGCAAAAACAAATATTGGCGATTTAGCTATCCATGCCTTGCCTGCTCATCACTTTAGCAGCCGTGTGTTAGTGCCCTTTATTTATGAAGACAACGATAAAGACCTTTGGAATGGCTGGCTACTTGAACAAAATGGCAGCACCTTATTTTTTGCAGGCGACACTGGCTACTCAAAACACTTCAGCGATATACAGCAAAAATATGGCGATATTGATGTGTGCTTAATGCCGATAGCGTCTTACTACAGCGAAGATAACCCTAACTGGTATCGTTACGTTCATACAACTCCAGAAGATGCTCTAACAGCAGCACAGGAGCTCAACTGCAAAATAATGATACCTTGGGGATATGGTAACTCAACATGGAAAATGGGCGATCGCACGAGTCACTCCGCTTTACTGCGTTTATTACATATGCATAAAAAAATGGACTCGAAAATACCCCTGTATATTTTAAATGAAGGTGAAAGTATTAAACTTTAATCAGTCATTTACATAATTAGCAATAACTTCTCTGCTGAACTATGTTTAATTAACTAAATAGTGAGGAGATTTTATGTTTCTTGTGCGACTCATTTACGCCAGTAAAATAAGTAGTGGCTTTGGGCCTGAAGATATAGAAAGTATCTTACAAAGTGCCCGAACCTACAATGTAAAAACAAACGTCACCGGCATGTTATGTTTTAGCAATGATTACTTTTTACAATGCCTTGAAGGCTCCAGAACGGCTGTAAATAATACCTATCAACAAATATTAAACGACAAGCGTCACCACAATGTAATTATGCTCAACTATACCCAAATTCCCGAGAGAGAGTTTGAAAAATGGTCAATGGGCTATGTACCGCAATCTAAGGTAACCGAATCGCTGAATCTCAAATTTTCAGGCTCCATTGATTTTAATCCTTTTAAAATGTCTGGAGAAAGTGCGCATTTATTAATGCTGGCATTAAAAGACAGCATAGCAGGCACAATAAGTTAGTATAAAAGTAGACTATGAGATTGTTTTTAATAGCTATTTAAGCCAAGCTAAATCATCCTTAATTGATGAGATGATTAATGAAAAAAACACTACTCGCTTTTAGTTTACTTTTTGCCCAGCCACTCATGGCTATTGACGTTAGTCATACACCAACAGCTATAACTATTGATGGTGTTTCTGAAAGTGCATGGAATAGCGCCACATGGCACTCTATGCCACACCTAATGGATGGTACACTTCCCTCATCAGATGTTGACTTTAAAGGTCGCTATCGTCTTTTGTGGGATGAAAACTACTTGTATTTACAAGCAGACATTAGTGATGATGTGCTTATTGATACTCACCCAGATCCAACGGATAAATACTGGGACGATGATGCCTTAGAAGTGTTTATAGATAGTGACGCATCGGGTGGTAATCATCAGTTTAATCATACCGCGTTTGCCTATCATATTGGCCTTGATAACCAAGCAGCCGATTATGGCCCTGATAAAAAAGCGCATTTATATACCGACCATTTAGTTAGTAACTGGAAACGCAATACCACCGCGCCCTATAACATCATTTGGGAAGTGGCAATAAAACTCTACCCAAATAATTTCCAACAAGGCGCGCAAAATACACCACTTAAATTAACTGAAAAACACGTTATTGGTTTTATGCTCGCCTATTGCGATAACGATGGCAGCAAAGTGCGTGAACACTTCATGGGCTCACACGAGGTAGAGCCAGTGAACGGTGACCGCAACCGAGGATTTATAGACGCCAGCGTATTTGGCAAAATTACTCTACTGCCAAAAAGTAATTTCCAATAAGGTAATTGAAAACGTAGGTTGGGTTGAGCGAAGCGAAACCCAACAAAAAAATACCCTACCAATAAACTCAGCAGCCTTACATTTCAATTGTTTCGCCCCTTCCTCATTGACTTCTCATTTTCTCCTCTTTGTGAAAAGATTTTTTAAGTAAATTATCTACAAAGCGGATAGAGGCGCTGCGCTTTTAGAGGAAAAGATTGTATTGCATGGTTTATAAAGTCTAGCGGCTTTCACCCAATAGCCATATTAACAACCAAGCTACCCAATAACACTGTTCTAATCTGACAGCTGACGACTTATAGCTAACAGCGCTTGTTTCCAAACACAAAAAAGCCGCTGTATTTTGCAATACAGCGGCTTTTAAAATCATTGTTCTAAATTAATAGATTATGACTTAGGAGCACGACCCGCACGTTTACGCTCATTTTCAGTTAAATGACGCTTACGAATACGAATGTTCTCAGGTGTAACTTCTACTAACTCATCATCAGCAATAAACTCAAGCGCTTGCTCAAGTGAATAGTTAAGTGCTGGTGTAAGTGTTTGTGCTTCATCTGTACCAGATGCACGAACGTTAGTAAGTTGCTTACCTTTAAGCGCGTTAACTGTAAGGTCGTTATCACGGCTATGAATACCGATAACCATACCTTCATAAACTTCAACACCGTGACCGATAAATAAACGGCCGCGCTCTTGTAAGTTAAATAATGCGTTAGTAAGTGCTTTACCTGTTGCGTTTGCAATCATTACGCCGTTCTTACGAACACCTAGCTCGCCACCTTTGTGCGGACCGTAGTGATCGAACGTATGGTAAAGTAAACCAGAACCCGACGTTAATGTCATGAACTCAGTTTGGAAACCGATTAAGCCACGGCTTGGGATCATAAAGTCCAAACGCATACGGCCTTTACCATCTGGGGCCATGTCAGTAAGTTCACCTTTACGAAGACCAATTTGCTCCATGATAGAACCCTGGTGCGCTTCTTCACAGTCAATAGTTAGTGTTTCATACGGTTCTTCTAACACACCATCAACAGTACGTAAGATAACTTCTGGACGAGATACAGCTAACTCATAACCTTCACGACGCATGTTCTCGATTAAGATACCTAGGTGTAATTCACCACGACCCGATACACGGAAGCTATCTGGGTTATCTGTATCTGCAACGCGAAGTGCAACGTTGTGTACTAATTCTTTGTCTAAACGCTCACGAATGTTACGTGATGTTACAAACTTACCTTCTTTACCACAGAAAGGTGAGTTATTTACAGAGAACGTCATCGTTACTGTTGGCTCATCAACACTTAATGGAGGTAATGCTTCAACGTTGTTAGGACAACAAAGCGTATCTGAAATCTTAAGCTCGCCAAGACCCGTTACCGTTACGATGTTACCAGCGTAAGCTTTATCAGTTTCAATACGTTCAAGACCTAAGTAGCTTTGTACTGAACCAATTTTACCGTTACGTTTAGACCCGTCAGCGCTAATAATCGTAACTTGTTGGTTAGGTACAACTGAACCGCGTTTGATACGACCAATGCCAATTACACCTTTATAAGAGTTGTAATCAAGCTGTGAAATCTGCATTTGGAAGTCACCTTCAGGATCTGCATCCGGTGGTGATACTTCGTCAACGATCATCTTGAACATAGGTTCCATGTTATCTGATGCTTCGTCTAAATCTAATGTAGCCCAACCATTGATTGCTGATGCGTAGATTACTTTAAAGTCTAACTGTTCATCAGTTGCGCCTAGGTTGTCGAATAAATCAAAGATTTGATCCATAACCCAATCAGGGCGAGCACCTGGCTTATCAATTTTATTGATAACAACGATTGGCTTTAAGCCTTGCGCGAATGCCTTTTGCGTTACGAAACGCGTTTGTGGCATTGGGCCTTCTTGAGCGTCAACAAGTAGTAGTACTGAGTCAGCCATCGAAAGTACGCGTTCAACTTCACCACCGAAGTCGGCGTGTCCAGGAGTATCTACGATATTGATATGGTAATCATTCCAAGAGATAGCGGTGTTTTTCGCTAAAATGGTAATACCACGTTCTTTTTCAATGTCGTTTGAATCCATCACGCGCTCTTCATTACCGCCGCGTGTTTCTAATGTACCTGATTGCTCAAGTAGTTTATCAACCAGTGTTGTTTTACCGTGGTCAACGTGGGCGATAATTGCTATATTTCTTAACTTTTCGATACTCATATGTTCACTCAGAGAAATTGAATCTCATTGATCCTGCAGGGGCTATACGTTCTCACCTGCGCTTTCACGAGATGTCCCAGCATAGGATTTAAAAGGGCGCATATTATCCCCTATAAATGGAATGGATGAAAGTTTATCCAAAATAAAATTTCAAACTTTCGCAATAAAATAATTAACTCTTTGTTTTAAAATAATTAATTTTGATGATTAATTTTTATAAATTAATCTCAAAAGGTGGTTTTGGATTAATTTAAAGCGACTTTACTGCGTATTTTGCATTTTCTTTGTGTTAGTCTAAGGTGATTAATTTGCAAGCAATTATAACCCTGTAAATGTTGCACCGTTTTGGAATTATTACGCACCAAAACAGTGCTTAATCTATGCCGCCTTTATACTGTTTATATATTTTCACATAAAAAACAACAAATTATAATAGTGGCACAAAATCAGCTTATAGGTATTTAAAGTATCTAAGCAGCAATAATAAAACCCAATAGTTGGAGGACACATGTCACAATCGGTTTTAGATTTTATTAAAGAAAATGACGTTAAGTTCATTGATTTACGCTTTACTGACACAAAAGGTAAAGAACAACATGTTTCTATTCCTCATCATCAAATTGATGAAGACTTTTTTGAAGATGGAAAAATGTTCGACGGTTCTTCAATTGCTGGCTGGAAAGGCATCAACGAATCAGACATGGTGTTATTACCAGATGCAGATTCAATTAAACTTGACCCTTTCACAGAAGAAACAACGCTCATCGTTCGTTGTGATGTGGTTGAGCCTTCTACACTACAAGGTTATGAACGAGACCCACGTTCAGTTGCCAAGCGCGCTGAAGAGTACATGCGCTCTACGGGTATTGCTGACACGGTTTTATTTGGTCCAGAGCCAGAGTTTTTCGTATTTGACGATGTTAAATATAAATCTGACATGTCAGGTTCGATGTATAAAATTGATTCTAAGCAAGCAGCTTGGAACTCTGATAAAGAATATGCAGATGGTAACACAGGCCATCGCCCAGGTGTTAAAGGCGGTTATTTTCCTGTTGCACCTGTGGATGATTTTCAAGATTGGCGTTCGGCTACGTGCCTAGTTTTAGAAGAAATGGGCCAAGTTGTTGAAGCCCATCACCATGAAGTGGCAACTGCTGGTCAAAATGAAATCGCAACGCGCTTTAACACTATGGTTTTAAAAGCAGATGAAATTCAAGAAATGAAATATGTTATTCATAACATGGCTCATTTATACGGAAAAACAGCAACCTTTATGCCTAAGCCTGTTGTTGGTGATAACGGTTCTGGTATGCACTGTCACCAATCTTTAGCTAAAGACGGCGTAAACTTATTCGCAGGTGATAAATACGGCGGCCTTTCTGAAGACGCACTTTACTATATTGGCGGGATTATCAAACATGCTAAAGCGATCAACGCATTTGCTAACGCATCAACTAACTCGTACAAGCGCTTAGTACCTGGTTTTGAAGCACCGGTCATGCTTGCATACTCTGCACGTAACCGCTCTGCGTCAATCCGTATCCCTGTGGTTCCATCTGCAAAAGGTCGTCGTATTGAAGTACGCTTCCCAGATCCAACCGCTAATCCATACCTTGCATTCTCAGCAATGCTTATGGCTGGCCTTGACGGAATTAAAAACAAAATTCACCCTGGCGATGCTATGGATAAGGATTTATACGACTTACCAGCTGAAGAAGCAGCAGAAATTCCAACAGTGGCAGCCTCATTAGATGAAGCACTAGCGGCATTAGATGCAGACCGTGAGTTCTTAAACCAAGGTGGCGTATTCACTAATGACTTAATCGATGCTTACATCGCACTTAAGTCAAAAGAAGTTGAAAAACTTAACATGACAACTCACCCAGTTGAGTTTGAAATGTACTACAGCTGTTAATTTATTAACCGATAAATAATGTGTGTTTTAAGCCCGCTTTGCGGGCTTTTTTTATGGTAAATTTAACGGTTCTACACTAAAGTGAAGTTAGTTTAAACAATGCAGGATAGCTGGATGGTAGGTAAGATTTTGTTGCTATTAATAGCTTTAATGTTAAGCCTTAATAGCCATGCGAGCGATAAAAAAATTTACGCATGGAAAGACAAAAATGGGGTGCTGGTTTTTTCAGATACTCCTCAGCCTGGCGCTAAAGAGGTTAAACTCACGAGCCAACATCTCAGCATGCCCGCTACAAACACCGATATTCTTGATACTGCTCCTACTAAAACAGCAGTAAAGTTTAGTATTAGTATTTCATCGCCAGAGCCCAACCAAACTATAAGAGAAAACACCGGCTCTGTGTATGTCTCTACCCGTATTGCCCCTCGATTTGAAGCTGGATTTACCATTGGTTTATTTTTAAATGGCGTTGCCATTGGTGAACCTAGTGACACCACTACGCTGGCGTTAAGAGATGTAGAGCGCGGGCAACACACACTACAAGTTAAACTTTATAATAAACAAAACCAAGTAATTGCAACTAGCCCTGAGAGTGTATTTTTTATGCATCGTAAAGGCCTTAACATAGGTCGGTAATTGCAGTTAAGTACGTACAATTAGCGTATATTTTACTAAAAACCTTGCCTACCTCCCCAGGCGCACTAAAATGGTGCAATAATGATAAACAAAACACATTTTAGCCCAGAGCTACTAAATATAATTTGGCAAAACCAAACCACCGCCCTAATGTTACTTGATGAAAGCTTTACGCTCATTTACGCCAACACCAGTGCCAGTGAATTACTTGGTTTAGGCGAAAAGCGCTTACTAGGACAAGCGTTCGATGATTTATTTAATTACCACTCTATCGACTTAAAACGTATTGCACAGTATTCGTTGGTTGATGGTGTAGACTGCCACCAGCATAGAGCTGACGTGGTGTTTATCGATTCTCGCCATGCAAAATTAGCGGTGAGTACTCGGCGAATAAAACATAACGACACCTATTATATTTTATTTGAATGTCGACAAACCGATGACGAAATAAAGCACGACCAAGTCTCAAATCAAATGCATCAATACCAAGCTGCACGTAACTTAATTCGCGGTTTAGCTCATGAAATTAAAAACCCGCTGGGTGGAATTCGCGGGGCGGCGCAATTATTGCAGTATGAGGGTGATCAACAAGAAAGAGATCAATGTGCAGAACTGATAATTGAACAAGCCGATCGGTTGCGTGAATTAGTTGATAGACTCCTTGGGCCTAACCAACTACCGCAAAAATCGTATGGCAATATACATCAAACATTAGAGTCGGTTGTTAAACTCAGTACGTTAGATAACAACCGCGATATTCGGTTAGTTAAAGACTACGACCCGAGTATTCCTGATGTTTATATCGATCAGAGCAAAGTTCAACAAGTGGTGCTTAATATTGTGCGTAATGCGCAACAGGCATTGGTAGATGGTGGCGAAATAAAAATAAAAACACGGATTAATTACCAGCATCGTCGCCCTGGAAAAGCCCCTAAAAAGGCATTGCTTATTCAAGTAATGGATAACGGCCCAGGCATTGATGCTAATTTACGCGACACCTTATTTTACCCTATGACCACTAATAAAGAAGGTGGCTCGGGACTTGGATTATCTATAGCGCAAACCTTGATTGATCAACATGATGGCTATATCGAATGCGATAGTTGGCCAGGACATACTGAATTTAATATTTATCTGCCATTTACAGATTAATACTTTGGAGTTTTCATGAAAACAGCTTGGCTTGTAGATGATGATGCCTCAATTCGCTTTGTACTAGAAAAAGCACTGACTCGCGCAGGGTTTGAAGTAGAGAGCTTTGCAGATGCACAAAACGTACTTAACGCGCTAAAATTTAGTCAACCCAGTGTGTTAATTTCAGATGTAAGAATGCCGGGGATGGACGGGATGGCGTTACTTGAGCTAATAGCTGAGCAAACCCCTGGCCTACCCGTTATTATTATGACTGCGCACTCTGATTTAGACTCAGCGGTAAATGCTTTTCAAAAAGGTGCGTTTGAGTACTTAGCTAAACCGTTTGATTTAAATGAAGCCGTTGCGCTAGTGGAAAGCGCCTATCGTGCTAATTCGACCAAAAAAACCAAACGAAAAAGCGCGCCACCCAAAAGCGCTCATATTATTGGCGAAGCCCCTGCTATGCAGGAAGTGTTTCGTGCTATAGGTAAGCTGTCAGCATCCAGTATGAGCGTACTCATCAATGGTGAATCAGGTACCGGTAAAGAGTTGGTTGCCAGCGCCTTGCACAATCACAGCCCGCGTAAAGAAAACCAATTTATTGCTCTTAATATGGCCGCTATTCCTAAAGAGTTAGTTGAGTCTGAATTATTTGGCCATGAAAAAGGCGCTTTTACGGGGGCCGATAGCGTGCGTAAAGGGCGCTTTGAACAAGCCAATGGTGGTACCTTATTTTTGGATGAAATAGGTGATATGCCACTTGATGTACAAACCCGCTTGTTACGCGTATTAGCCGATGGCGAGTTTTACCGCGTTGGCGGCCATCAAAGTATAAAAGTGGATGTGCGCATCATTGCTGCCACTCACCAAAATTTAGAAGAGCTGGTAAAACAAGGTAAGTTTAGAGATGACTTATTTCATCGTTTAAACGTGGTTCGCTTACGCTTGCCGGCTCTACGCGAGCGCCCCGAAGACATAGAACGCTTAGCGCTACACTTTTTACATAAAAGTGCAAAAGACCTGCAAGTAGATAGTAAAGTACTTAGCCCTAAAGCGATTAAACAACTGTGTTTATTTAATTGGCCAGGAAATGTTCGCCAGCTTGAAAACACCTGTCGATGGTTAACCGTAATGGCACCTGGGGAGCTGATTGGTGAGCAAGATTTACCCCCTGAAATTATTGATAATGCCGCCGCAACTCAAGAAGGCGATTGGCTAGATTCATTTCAGCAATGGCTTAATCAAGAGTTTAAACAAGGTAAAGAAAATATTTGGCCGGATATTCAAGCCCAGCTGGAAACCCGCTTAATAAAAACAGCACTCGCTAATTGTTCAGGCCATAAGCAAGAAGCCGCGGTAAAAATTGGTTGGGGTCGCAATACGTTGACCCGTAAATTAAAAGAGCGCAATATTAGCTGATATTTTATAAGGCTAGCGCCCTAGGTTATTGATGAAGTTAATTGAAAACATCCCTTTGTTTAAGCAAATGGAAATTATAAATCGCTTAGAATTCTTTAAAGAGTTCACGCTTAATGAACGTCAAATTCTTTTAGAGTCGTTTGGATTATTATACTTAGTAAGTAAAAATCAGTTTTTATTTAAAGAGTTTGATAATGACAAGCGACTTTTTATTGTCCTCAGTGGCTCTTTGATGGTGTTTAAGCATAGTCACCTACTGGAACTGGGTAGTATAGAGCCTGGTGAATTTATTGGTGAAGGCGCGTTTATTAATAACCGAGAGCGCAGCATTAATGCACGCGCCAAAGAAAATGCCATCGTACTGGCTATTACTGCCGATGCCCTTACCCGCCTACCTAATGTTATACGCGAAAAAATTAAAGACCGTATTATTGAAGGAATGAGCCTGCGCATAGCTAAACTAAGCGAACATATAGAAACCCACGGTTAAATCAGTCCATATAAACAATTTGTAGTGAGCAATCAAGCCAACCTGGGGTGTTAACGCTTGCGGTATATGTGTAGGTATCTGACGGCTTGGCGCCAAAGGGGGTATTTACAAGCGGCTGCGAATGACTGTATGTTTGCGAATAGTCTTTAAAATAAACAACAACATAACCATATAAATATTCCCAGTTTAGCCTCACGATTGCGCCACTTGGTAATGTAAACTCAACAGCTTCATTTGCAAATTTGACTGCTAAATCATTGTATTTATCTTCGCTGCAATGAGTTGTTCTCAGCTGTTTAGGCATAACAAAATTTCTATTGGCATCAGCATTTTTTAAATAAAAGCCTATATTGCCATCACCATAAAAATGATTTGAACGACTTGTATAATTAACTTGTGGCGCGTACCCTAGCTCTTGCATTATAGCTGCAAGTTGCTTCGTCTCTTTGGGGTAAATTTTATCGCTTGAGAGTAGTAATGTGGCCTCACCAAAATCTGATGGGATTGCTAGTTCTACATATTCATAGGGAAGAGTTTGTGCATTTAGTGCAGCATCTAGCTGGTTGCGCTGTTCACCTTGCAAGTTTTCAATAAAAACATAAACAGTAGGTCGCTGGCACGCAGCTAATAAAAACACCAATACACATATTAAAATTCCATTTTTCATTATCACCCCAACCGATTACAAGCGTAGTCTATAAGGGTGATTTAAAATGGCAATTTAATTTATTTGGTTATTTAACCATGCATCAACACTCTGGCGATTATAAAGTACTTCATTAAATAAACGATGTCGTTCAAATACCAGCTCGCTTTGTTTGGTTTTAAGCCCGCTGACTAACTGACTATGGGTGTCATTAAACTTGGAGATAACTGAAAAACCACGTTCAGTGTCTTCTTGTACCTGCTGAGCCAAATGCTTTCTAACATCATCAGCAGTTAACATATCTGAATTGTCTAAGCCCATTAGCTCTTTTTTCATCGCTAATCTTATGCCCATGTTTTACTCCACTGTTTATATTCAATCTCTTTTTACGACAGATATTGGCAACAAGCGCGCCAATGTGTAATTTTTTTCACGCGAAGTGTAGTCTTGAATTACTTCAGTTTTTTTAAAGACAAATGAAAGAGGTAAAAAGTTTCATAAAAAATGCACAATCATCGCATCTAACAAACGCACTTTGGTGCAAAATAACCAGCTAGCCTTTATACTACAGCTAATGCCACCCCCACAGAGAAACATGATGAACGAAGAATATATAGAAATTGAATTAGAAGAAGAGCCTATAGAGCTTTGTAAATTATTAAAAGTATTAGATCTAGTTGAAGGTGGTGGCCAAGCAAAAAATCTAATTAGCGGTGGCTATGTCGGTGTTAACCATGAAATTTGTACAATTAAACGGAAAAAATTATACAGTGGCGATGTTCTTACATTTGATGGTGAGTTGTTCCAACTGACGCTAAGTGAAGATGCCACTCCTGCAGAGCGTCCTGTTATTGATGAAACAGTTACAGCAGAAAAAGCCGCGCCCGTAGCAACAACAGAGCCAGCTAAAAATAAGCGCAAACGTACTAAAAAACCTAAAGTGGATGAAAAAACGGGTCGTCGTCCTATTTCGTTTGGCTAACATTCGCTTACGTCATATGTGTTATTAAAAGCCAGTTTGCATCACTGGCTTTTTTATTCTTTAATAGAATATCAATAATAAAAAATCGATGCTTACATGTCAGAAAACACTGCAAACCGCTGGATAAAACCCGTACTCATCACCGCCCTGTTATGGAATATATTAGGTGTTTTTGCATTTATCATGCAGCTATTATTAACACCCGAAATGGTAAGTAAACTCCCACAAGAACAACAACTTGCTTATAACAGCCAACCTCTATGGGCTACTTTAGCGTTTGCTATTGCAGTATTTGGCGGCGCATTAGGGTGCGTACTTTTATTATTCAAAAAGTCACTAGCCACATTAACATTAATAATCTCTTTGGCAGCGGTTTTAGCTCAGCAATACTATAATTTTATGATTATTAATAGCATCCGCTTGTTTGGCGTTAGCGCTATTTTTATGCCTATTGCAGTGACCTTAATTGCGATTGCATTGGTGTATTTAAGTTTCCACTTAAAACAACAGGACTACTTTAAATAACACTTTTTTGACTTTAGTTTTGTGGCCAATTATTACTCAGAGCATCCCTTGAATTTTAACTTTTGGCCTTCATCTCTATTTATATAACAGTCAAAAAAATTACACTGCATGGTATTTTTTTATCATGGTACACAGTTTGCAAACTACTACAGAGGTCACTTTTTCAAGAATATCAATCTAATTTATTGAAGGGACAAATAATGAAAAATAGTTTCGACACCCAACAACAGCTTACTATCAATGGCGAGCAATACCATATTAACTCGCTCATGGGACTTGGCGATAAAGCCAAACGCCTGCCTTTTTCGTTAAAAATATTACTAGAAAATTTATTGCGTAATGAAGATGGTGTGAATATTAAAGAGCAAGATATTCAGGCACTACTAGATTGGGATCCAAAGGCTAAGCCCTCGGCCGAAGTAGCCTTCACCCCTGCCCGCGTAGTAATGCAAGATTTTACCGGTGTCCCTGCTATTGTTGACTTAGCAGCCATGCGTGATGCGATGGAAAAGCTTGGTGGCGATCCTGCAAAAATAAATCCGCTTTCTCCTGCAGAGTTGGTAATCGATCACTCAGTACAAGTGGATGGTTACGGTAAAGATGGCTCATTCGACTTAAATTCAAAACTAGAATATGAACGTAATAAAGAGCGCTACGAGTTTTTACGTTGGGGTCAAACCGCATTTGATAATTTAAAAGTGGTGCCACCAGCCACAGGTATTGTCCATCAAGTAAATTTAGAATACTTAGCACGTGTAGTGTTCAATGATACAAAAAACGGTAAATCGTTAGCCTATCCAGATACACTGGTTGGTACTGATTCTCACACAACCATGATCAACGGCCTAGGCGTACTCGGTTGGGGTGTAGGCGGTATTGAAGCCGAAGCCGCCATGCTTGGCCAACCTATTAGCCTACTTATTCCTCAGGTCGTTGGCGTTAAATTAAATGGCCGCTTACCTGAGGGCACTACAGCAACCGATTTAGTACTTACTGTTACTGAAATGCTGCGTAACCACGGTGTGGTAGGTAAGTTTGTTGAGTTTTATGGTGACGGGCTTGCCGACTTACCACTGGCCGACAGAGCGACTATTGCCAACATGGCACCGGAATATGGCGCAACCTGTGGTATTTTCCCTATTGATGATGAAACGATTAATTACTTACGCTTAACTAATCGTGATGAAAAGCAGCTTAAACTGATTGAAGATTACGCAAAACATCAAGGTTTATGGCGTAATGATGGCGATGAAGCACATTATACCGATAAGCTAGAACTAACTTTAGATGATGTAGTACCAAGTCTTGCTGGCCCGAAACGTCCACAAGACAGAATCACACTGGATAAAGCCGGTGATGTTATTGGTCAACACTTAAAAGACTTCCAAGACGAACGTATGGCACGTCGAGATAAAAGCGATGAAGAGCAAGCGCGTATTGAAAGTGAAGGCCCTACTACCAATCCTGACGAACCCACTGATGAAGCGCAGTTTATGGGCGCAGCAAAAGTTAACTTTAATGGCCAAGAGTTTGAATTAAACGATGGCGCCTGCGTCATTGCTGCAATCACAAGCTGTACTAATACCTCTAATCCAAGCGTAATTTTAGCGGCAGGATTAGTGGCTCAAAAAGCACGTCAATTAGGTATTAATGTAAAACCTTGGGTTAAAACGTCTTTAGCACCAGGTTCGCAGGTGGTTACCGATTACCTTGAAAAAGCAGGGTTAATGGATGATCTTGATGCGCTTGGTTTTAACTTAGTTGGTTATGGCTGTACCACCTGTATCGGTAACTCAGGCCCATTAGCGGATGAAATTTCAGAAGCTATTCAAAAACATAAACTAATTGTAAGCTCTATTTTGTCGGGTAACCGTAACTTTGAAGGGCGTATTCACCAAGACGTTAAAATGAACTTCCTCGCGTCGCCACCACTTGTAGTAGCTTATGCTATAGCAGGTAGAACCGATATTGATGTATACAACGAACCACTTGCGCAAGATAAGCATGGTAACGATATATACCTTAAAAATATTTGGCCAAGCGTTAAAGAAGTGAGTGAGCTTGTAAAAAATACGGTAACTAAAGAAATGTTCGAAAAAAGCTACGCCAATGTTTACGATGGTGACAGTCGCTGGCAAAAAATTCAAATACCTGATGGTAAGCTTTACGATTGGGATGCTGCCTCGACTTATATCAAAAAAGCGCCATTCTTTGATGGTATGAGTGTTGAACCACCGGGGATCCCAAAAATAGAAGGTGCGCGCTGTCTAGCTAAACTAGGCGATTCAGTGACTACCGATCATATTTCACCAGCAGGTGCGATTAAAGCGGAGGCACCCGCAGGACTTTACCTGCAAGAAAATGGGGTAGAAAAAGCACAGTTTAATTCTTATGGTTCTCGCCGTGGTAATCACGAAGTGATGATGCGTGGTACATTTGCTAATGTGCGCCTTAAAAACTTACTCGCCCCCGGTACTGAGGGCGGTGTCACTCGCACTCAACCTGACGATAAGCTAGAGAGTATTTATGATGCGGCAATGGCATATCAAGAGAGTGGAACACCATTAGTGGTTCTAGCAGGTAAAGAATATGGTACCGGCTCCTCACGAGATTGGGCTGCAAAAGGCTCATTACTACTCGGTATTAAAGCTGTGATAGCACAAAGCTATGAGCGTATTCACCGCTCGAACCTGATTGGTATGGGCGTATTACCTTTACAATTTAAAGAGGGTGAAAGCCATGAATCATTGGGCTTAACGGGGCAAGAACAATTTGATATTCAAGGTTTATACGACAAAACCGACGAAGTCAGTGTCATTGCCACTAACAGTGAAGGTAAACAAGTTAGTTTTAGTGCCGATGTGCGTATTGATACCCCTAAAGAGTGGGATTACTACAAACATGGCGGGATTTTACAGTACGTATTACGCAATATGCTCGACTAACTAGCCATTAAACAGTAGTAGCTTAAAAGCCCAGCTCAGCAATGAGCTGGGCTTTTTTACATTCGCTATAGAAGTAAATATTGATACACCCTTGCGCTAAATCAATGTTGCTCTATCAAGATACCATACACTAAGAAGACACGCTGCGCAGAGGTCGCCATGTCTTCAATAGTAATGATAAGACTACTTAAAACATCTATTTTGCTTGGGTTATGCCTGATTGTGACAGGCCATATATTAATTGTATCGAGCTACTTTACCAGCGAGTACGGTATTAAAGGCATTATTACTGCAGCAGCGTGCATTGCAATTGGTGTGTTTTTATCACTGCCAACTAAAATTTATTTAACCATATTATTAATGGAAGCAGAAAAGCGCTACTTGAAATCGCAGTAACCCCCTAGGGCTAAAAGCCGCTGAAACTTTCGACTTCTTTACTGCGTTGCTCAATTCTCTTTTTGGCTTTTTCAGCATCTTCAAACAACTTATTAATTGACTCACTGTTGTATATTTCAGGCGCTCGCTGAGGAAAAGGTTGTGCCGCAGATTTAGCACTGCCACTTAATATAGCCGTATCTTCGGCTACCACAACATTAATATCTGCGGGATCAAGATGCACTTCAATACTCTTGCCATTTTTATTTGGCACATCGGAGAAATGCCACTGCCCTTGCTCATCTTGCCACTTATAAATTTTACTTTGAGAGTCAGATGCTAACGGTGACGATATGATTTTATCTCCTACTTTTTTAAGCTCAAGTGTGAGCTGTTCGAATGTATCAGATGAAAGCGCTACCACTTTATCTTTAATAGAAAAAGATTCATTTTTAATCAATGAGCTGGTGAGCCAAGGTTGCCCATTTGGCTTTTTAAGATAAAACAAAGAGATAAGAGCAATGACCATTACTGATATTGCTAAGTAAGTAAAGTATTTCATAGCGTTCCTGCTGTAAATTTAATCCTTTATTATCATTAATATAATAAAAAAACAGCAGTCAGGCAATTATTTTCCACAAAATAAAAACGCAGCTTTAGCTGCGTTTTTAAATTTATAGCTTTGAATAATAAGGTAATTAAATTCCATCACCATCAATATGCAAGCCACACTCACGGTTCAACCCAAAAAAGCGGGTTTCTTCTTCGCTCATTCCTGGCTCTAATTTACGCGTAGTGTGTACATCACCCATAGACACATAACCTTGCTCCCATAATGGGTGGTATGGCAGATCATGTTTAGTGAGGTATTGGTACACATCACGATTATTCCACTCAATAATAGGGTACACTTTTACTGTACCCCGGCTGATTTCTAAAACTTGTTTTTCAGCACGGCTCGACGATTGATCTCGACGCAAGCCACTAAACCAAGTGCTCGCGTTAAGCTCTTTTAAAGCACGCGTCATTGGCTCTACTTTATTGAGCTGGTTGTATTGCTTAATACCTTCTTCACCAAGCTCCCATAGTTTTCCAAATTTAGCCTCTTGCCATGCAGGGCTCAGCTGCGCTTTATACACTTTTAGGTTAAGTGATAACTGCGAAGTCATTTGCTCTATAAACTGATAGGTTTCTGGAAATAGATAACCCGTGTCTGTTAATACCACAGGTATATCGGGGCGCTGTGATGTCATTAAATGCAACATAACTGCAGCCTGAATACCAAAGCTCGATGATAAAAACGCAGTGTCAGGCAAATTTTCAAGTGCCCATGCAACGCGCTGCTCAGCATTCATGTTAGCCAGCAAACCATTCGCATCAGCTAACATAGCCTGTTGGCTTTGCTTATCTAGCTGTAATATGTTTTTAAATTCACTCATGGTCAATTTTAAACCTCACCAGCGCGGTGCGCTGCTTTTAAATTATGCGTAAAAATCGGTAACAGATACTTTTACTTCTGCAACAATACCCTTGCGAATAACAAAATCACCAAAGCATTCGCCTTCATTGCGCTCACTAACCCATTGCCCAATCAGCTTATCAAATGCCTCTAGGTAAACTTCTTCGCCCACATTTTCAAGATAAAGCTTAGGGATACGCGTACCCTCCGTATTCCCGCCAAGGTAAACGTTGTACTTACCTGGGCCTTTACCTACTAATCCAGCTTCAGCTAGCATGGCACGACCACAGCCGTTAGGGCAACCAACCACACGCATAATAATGCTGTCATTAGGTACTCCATGCTTGGCCAATAAGCCTTCTATTTTTTCAATTAAACTCGGTAAGTAACGCTCGGCTTCGGCCATCGCTAAAGGACAAGTCGGCAGTGATACACACGCCATTGAGTTTTTACGTTGCTCAGTGTCTTTGTCATCAATCAAACCGTGTTCACGCGCTATTTTTTCAATGATTGCTTTTTGATCTGCAGGTACACCGGCAATAATTAAGTTTTGATTGGCGGTCATGCGAAAATCACCTTGATGAATTTCTGCAATCTTACGACACCCTGTTTTCAGTGGCTTATTGGGGTAATCTAAAATACGACCACTTTGAATAAAGAGCGTTAAGTGATGTTTACCGTCAATGCCTTCAACCCAACCAATACGATCCCCTCGATGAGTAAACTCATAAGGGCGGCTTGGCGCAAAGCTCACGCCTGCACGTTTTTCAACTTCTGCTTTAAATACATCAGACCCAACACGGTCAAGTGTGTATTTAGTTTTTGCGTTTTTGCGATTTGAGCGGTTGCCCCAATCACGTTGCACAGACACTACGTGCTCCGCAATTTTTAAGGTATCTTCAAGGGCAATAAAACCAAAATCATCGGCTTTTCGTGGATACGTTGCAGTATCACCATGAGTCATGGCAAGGCCACCCCCTACTAGCACGTTAAAACCAACTAATTTACCGTTATCAGCAATCGCCACAAAGTTTAAGTCGTTAGCATGTACGTCCACCTCATTATTAGGTGGTATCGTCACTGTGGTTTTAAACTTGCGCGGTAAATACGTTGAACCTAAAATAGGCTCTTCTGTGGTTTCAGATTTTTCACCATTGAGCCAAATCTCTGCATACGCTTTGGTTTTAGGTAATAAGTGTTCAGAAATCTTTGCCGCCCACTCATACGCCTCCTGGTGTAACTCAGACTCAACAGGGTTAGTGGTACAAAGTACATTTCGGTTCACGTCACCAGCAGTTGCAATAGAATCAATACCCACGCTATTAAGTAATTGGTGCATACCTTTAATTTCAGGTTTTAATACACCATGAAACTGAAATGTTTGGCGCGTAGTTAAACGAATACTGCCATAGCTGGTTTTCTCCCCAGCAAACTTATCAATTGCTAACCATTGCTCGGGCTTAATAATGCCGCCAGGCATACGCGCACGCAGCATGACATTATGTAGTGGTTCTAGCTTTTGTTTAGCACGCTCAGGACGAATATCGCGGTCATCTTGCTGGTACATGCCATGAAAACGAATTAACTGGAAATTATCGGCAGTAAAACCACCGGTAATTTCATCTTTTAAATCTTGCGCTATAGTGCCGCGTAAAAAGTTACTTTCTCTTTTTAAACGTTCGTTATCAGAAAGCTTTACGGTTTTATCTTGTTCGCTCATTTTAAATCCTAAATTTGTTACAGTGACGGCTGTTAGCTTTTAATAAAATAAACAACGTGCACTTAGTACACGTCTTTCTGATAGCGATTTGCGCTACGCAAATCTTTTAAGTATTGATCGGCTTCTTCATTACTTTTGTCGGTATTTTCTGTGATGATATCAATTAAGGCATTGTGTACATCTTTAGCCATACGGTTTGCATCGCCACACACATAAAAATGAGCACCCGCTTCTAACCAATCAAACACTTCTTTTGAGTTTTTACGTAACTTGTCTTGCACGTAAACTTTTTCTGCTTGGTCACGGCTAAACGCCACATCTACTTTACTCAATAAGCCTGATTTTAAGTAACCTTGAATTTCTACTTGGTATAAAAAATCTTGGGTAAAGTGTGGGTTACCAAAAAACAGCCAGTTTTTACCCGTAGCCTCTCGCGCATCACGTTCTTGTAAAAAAGCACGGAACGGTGCAATACCTGTACCTGGCCCTACCATGATGATCGGTGTGTCATCATTTACTGGTAAGCGGAAGTTGTCGTTATGTTCACTAAATACTTTTACTTTACAGCCTTCTTGCGCACGGCGTGCTAAATAGCCTGAACAGCCACCTAAATGCTCTGTGCCAAACGCTTCAAACTCAACCAATGCAATAGTTAAATGCACTTCGTCCTCAACCTCGCTTTGGCTAGAAGCAATTGAATATAAGCGCGCTTGCAGTTTACGTAGGCAATCAACCAGTGTTTGCGCCTCTAATTTAGCTGGGTTTTGTGCAACCACATCAAAAATTTGGCGAGGCTCAATATATTCGCGCATTGCGGCTTTATCTTCTACTAGTTTAAGCAGCTCAGGCGTGCCTGTAGCCGTGGCATATTTTTCGACAAAACCAGGGTACGATTGTGTCAGCTCTAGTTTTTCAATTAAGGCATCACGCACGCTAAGTTCTTCATCGCCAAGTTTAACGCGGCTAGTTGGATCAATTTGCGTTTGCGCTAGTAGCTCATCTACACGGGCTTCATCATTTAAAAAGTAAATGCCTAACGAGTCACCCGGCGTATAGGTAATGTCAGAGCCTTCAAGTGAAATTTCAACATGGCGTACATCTTTGGTTGAGTCACGACCGGTAATTTTTTGCACTAAGCTTAGCTCTGCCGCAAATGGGTTTTGCTTAGTGTATTGGCTAGCCGCTGTCGTGGGCGTGCCAAATGGCATTGATACAACTTGGCCGCCTGTGGCATCTTGCTGGGCTTTTAAGTCTGGTTCAAACGCATTTAACGCGCCCTCAATCCAAGTGGCGGCTTCATCATCGTAATCAACGTCTAGGTCGGCACGTTGATAAATAACCTCTGCACCGAGTTTAGTTAAACGCTCTTCAAAGTCTTTAGCGGTTTGACAGAAAAATTCATAGCTAGAATCACCTAAACCTAATACCGCGACTTTAACGCCATCAAGCTTTGGCGCTTTTTTGGTAATTAAAAATTCGTACAGTGTTTCGGCATCTTCAGGTGGCTCACCTTCACCATAAGTTGATACAACAACGGTTAAAAACTTTTCTTTTTTCAATGCGGTTGGCTTGTAATCTGACATGCTAACCAGCTTTGCAGCTAACCCACGAGATTCAGCTTGCTCTTTAAGCTTAGTCGCCACCGCTTTAGCGTTACCTGTTTGTGAACCATACAAAATAGTAAGTACTGCTGCCTCAGAGGTTGCTGGTGTACCTGCAATTGGCGCACCTAGCGCTGCTGAATTAGCATTAGCAGCCAAATAGCCGCTAACCCACGCTTGCTGAATTGGATTAAGCTCAGCCACTAAACCTTGTAGCTTTTGTACTTGCTCTTGCGAAAGCGGACTTGCTAGCGCATTGAGTTGACCTAACAACATGAATTTTTCCTCATAACCCTGAACGTTAAACACAATGCTTGTTCACATTGTTTAAAATGAGTGCCACCTCATTCAGAAGGTTCTGTTGAGGTTAATTGAGTATGCAGGATAGCCGTCTAAGCATAGATAAAAAAAGAATAGAATCTGCTTTGATATTCCATTTAGTTATTAATCTAGTTAAAAACCAGTGAAATTAACCTAAAGGGTTTTTATTGCCTTTTATGAAATTCTAATTTAACAATTTTGTAACCTTTATGATCTAATGTATATTGCTTAAAACTATAAAATAGGAACACCTATATTACACGGCATATATAAAAACAAATTACTTTTGAGCGCGTTGTTATTGAGCTCTTTGCCTGCGATGGCTAATGTGGTTAATGGCAACTTTGAACAATGGACAGGCAACACCCCACAAGCATGGACGGTGATTGATAGCGGTATTAACGTATCTGCCAACAGCGCAGTCGTGAGTACAGGCTTACAAGCAGCAGCGATTAGCGTAAATACTGGCACACAAAGTAACACTGAATTTTTTACAGCAAGTCGCGGTGGAAATGGGTGAAACTTATGAATTTTCAGTGGATGTGTTTCATACCGAAGGTCATCTTAAGGCCCGTTTGTTCATAGATGGTTATCAAGGCTACTCAAACCCTGCTTTAACAAACCAGTGGCAAACCATAACTTACAGCTATACCGCTGATAGTAGTAAAACGATTGATGTCGGTTTACGCTTTTACGATACAAGCGGCTTTGATGGTAGTGAGTTAGTTTATGTTGATAACTTCTTACCTAATAATGATAGCGGCGGCGGTTCTCCAAGCTGCGCAGATAACAGCCTTACTTTTAACCTAACCACAGATAACTACGGCGAAGAAACCAGCTGGCAAATAACACACAACCAAGTCGGTATAGTTGCAAGCGGCAGTGATTATGCCGCAAATACTCAATACACCGAACAATTATGCGTAGTCGATGGTGAGTATACATTTACTATTAATGACAGCTATGGCGATGGTATTTGCTGTTCATATGGCAGTGGTAGCTACGCCTTGAATAATGAAAGCACATTGCTCGCCAGTGGAGCTAGTTTTCAAACAACCGAGGCTACCGCTTTCTCATTAGGTGCTACTCAGCCAACACCGACGCCAACCGGCTACTATGTGACAACCCAAGGCTTGTCTGGTTACACGCTAAAAACTGAGCTTTATAACATTATTAATAATCATAATGCTCAAGGGTATTCTGCTATTTGGAATTTTTACGACGCATCGGCGCGTGATAAATACTTTGAAAATGATAACAGTATTTTAGATATGTACAGCGAGAAGCCTAATGGCTCTGATAGCTACACATACACAGCCGTTAGCGATCAATGTGGCACCTACAGTGGTGAGGCAGATTGCTACAACCGAGAGCATTCGTTCCCTAAAAGTTGGTTTGGTGGAAAAGTTGAACCGATGAACTCTGATGTTCATCATATTTACGCCACTGACGGCTATGTAAATTCAAAACGAAGCAACTTCCCGTTCGGTGAAGTAGCAAGCGCTTCGTTTACCTCAACCAACGGCAGTCAATTAGGCTCTGCAAGTAATGCGATTAATTACAACGGTACCGTGTTTGAACCTATTGATGAATTTAAAGGTGACTTTGCTCGTGCTTATTTTTACATGGCAACCCGCTATCAAAACGTCATTGGTGCTTGGCAAAATAACACCGCAGCAAGTAATGACGTGCTTAATGGCACCAGTACCCAAGTATTTGAAAGCTGGGTTGTGGCCATGCTGTTAAAGTGGCATAACAACGACCCTGTTAGCCAAATGGAATTAGATCGCAACCAAGCAGCGTTTGAATTTCAGGCAAATCGTAACCCGTATATCGACCACCCTGAATTTGTAGAGATGATTTGGTAGGGCTTCGGGCTTCGGGCTTCGGGCTTCGGGCTTCGGGCTTCGGGCTTCGGGCTTCGGGCTTCGCAGAAAAGCATATGCCTTTGCACTTGCAAAGGCTTTTCTTACGCCTATTTTATAATAATATTTTATTGCACTTAGGTTCGTAACACTCAACCCAAACTACGGCGCTATAATTTACTTCTGCCAGCTAAAGGCTGAAAGCTTACCGCTAAAAACTGCTCTAAACGTAAAAAGCCCCAGCTAATGCCGGGGCTTTTCATAAAACAGACTTAATTAAAAATTAAGCTTGTTTTGGACGTTCAACAACATCTACCAAAGTCCAAGATTTGTTCTTAGAGATTGGAGCGCATTCACGGATAGTGACAGTGTCACCCGCTTTTGCAGTGTTATTTTCGTCATGTACGTGTAACTTAGTCGTACGTTTGATGAATTTCCCATAGATTGGGTGCTTCACGTAACGTGCGATAGCAACAGTGAAAGATTTTTCCATCTTGTCGCTGATTACACGGCCTTGAAGAGTACGAATTTTATCGCTCATTATTGACCTGCCTTCTGGTTAATAATTGTTTTTACACGCGCGATATCGCGACGTACTGTTCTTAG
>JGI24522J20083_1000224_pt1 | contig 23482 bp, 28 predicted proteins | sample LinPmetageLP47_FD_20083 | JGI IMG/M metagenome (IMG submission 20083)
GGCCTGACGGGTCTTTAGAATACGCCAGCCGCCCTCGACCTGCACCAAAGCCAACCCAACGATGATGCCGATCAGGGCCCGCGCAAAGACGATTTCATGCAGGGGATAGCCCCCTGACAGTTGCTTGATCAGCATGTCGTTGATCGAAATCGCAAATACCCCCGCAAGGACAAAAGCGATCGCGGCACCGGCGCGGTTTTGTACGTGTACTTCCATCTCACCGCTCTACCATGTCGCGAAATCCTGTCCAGCGCGTTTCGCCTTGGCGTCGTCAATTGAACTGCGCTAGGCTGTGGCAAAACCTTCAACGGAGAGCGCCCCATGAAAATGTCAGAGACCCGCCAGATCGCAGCCAGCCCGGCCGAAGTATACGCCGCGCTGCTGGACCCTGACATGTTGATCAAATGCGTGCCGGGGGCGACCGAAGTCACGGGCTCCGCCGAGGAAGGGTTCGAGGCGACGGTTGTGCAAAAGGTCGGCCCCGTCAAAGCGACGTTCAAGGGGCAGGTCACCATGACCGATATGGTGCCCGACCAGTCGATCAAGATCAGCGGCGAAGGTAAGGGCGGGGCCGCGGGCTTTGCCAAGGGCGCGGCGGACGTGTCGCTTGCCCTTGTCGATGGCGGCACCGCGCTGACCTATGACGTCGAAGCCAAGGTGGGTGGCAAACTGGCGCAGCTTGGCAGCCGGATCATTGACGGGTTTGCCAAAAAAATGGCGGATCAGTTTTTTAATAACCTGCAAGAGACACTTGAAGGCCCCGCGGAGGCGGTATCTGCCGAGGCCGTTGAAGGGGCGGAGGCATCTGCAGAGAAAAAGGGCTGGTTCGGTCGCAGCAAAAGCTGACGGGTTGGGCCTGTTCACTCTGCCGTAATCAGTCTAGTTTCCGGCCAACAACACCGGAGACGCCAATGCCCGACATCGTAAAGATTACCGACCTGCGCAAGGCCTATGCAGATGGGTTCGAGGCGCTGAAAGGCGTGTCGCTGAACATCCGTGAGGGCGAGATTCTTGCCTTGCTTGGCCCCAATGGCGCAGGAAAAACGACCCTGATTTCAACGGTATGCGGAATTACAACCGGCACTGGCGGCAGCGTTACGGTGGGCGGTTTTGACACGGTCACCGAATACCGTGGCGCACGCTCGATGATCGGGCTGGTCCCGCAAGAGATCAACCTTGAACCCTTCGAGAAAGTCATCAGCACTGTGCGCTTCTCGCGCGGGTTATTCGGTAAGCCCAAAGATGATGCTGCAATTGAGAAGATTCTGCGGCAGCTGTCGTTGTGGGACAAAAAAGACAGTCAGATTCGTGCCTTGTCCGGTGGGATGAAGCGGCGCGTCCTGATCGCCAAAGCATTGGCGCATGAACCTCGGGTCTTGTTCCTTGACGAACCCACCGCCGGTGTCGACGTCGAGCTGCGCCGCGATATGTGGAACATCGTCGCCGATCTAAAGGCCAGTGGCGTCACCATCATTCTGACAACCCACTACATCGAAGAAGCCGAGGCGATTGCCGACCGGATCGGTGTGATTGCCCACGGCGAGCTGCTGTTGGTCGAGGATAAAGACAAGCTGATGTCGCGTATGGGCAAAAAGCAACTGGTCGTCCAACTGACCCAGCCGATTGACGCAATTCCCGCAAGCCTTGCGTCTGATGCGCTGACCCTGTCTGGCGACGGGCACGCGCTGATCTATTCCTATGACACGCGGGCAGAGCGGACGGGGATTACGAAGCTCCTATCTGACGTGGCGGCTGCGGGCTTGGTTCTGTCTGATCTAGAGACCTCGCAAAGCAGTCTCGAGGATATTTTCGTCGATCTGGTAAAGGAGGACGCGGCATGAACTGGATCGCAGTCAAATCTATCTATGCATTTGAAATGGCGCGCTTCTTTCGCACTATCACGCAAAGCTTGATCTCGCCAGTGCTGTCCACATCGCTGTATTTCGTGGTGTTTGGTGCCGCCATCGGCAGCCGTATCCAAGAGGTCGAGGGCATCAGCTATGGTGCGTTTATCGTGCCCGGTTTGATCATGCTGAGCGTCATCACGCAGTCGATCTCGAATGCGTCCTTTGGGATCTATTTCCCCAAGTTTATCGGCACGGTGTTCGAGCTTTTATCTGCGCCCGTTAACTTTATCGAAATTGTTTGCGGATATGTCGGGGCAGCGGCGACGAAGGCGTTGTTTATCGGGGTGATCATTCTGATTACGGCGTTTTTCTTTGTAGATATCACCATTCAGCATCCTATCTGGATGGTGACCTTTCTGGTGCTGACCTGCATCAGCTTTTCGTTGATGGGATTCATCATCGGTATTTGGGCGGGCAACTTTGAACAGTTGCAGCTTGTCCCGTTGCTGATCGTGACGCCTTTGGTTTTCCTTGGGGGGTCATTCTATTCGATCTCCATGCTGCCGCCGGTGTGGCAGGTGATCTCGCATTTCAACCCTGTGGTCTATCTGATCTCGGGCTTTCGCTGGGCATTCTTCGGATCGGCAGATGTACCAATTGTGACCAGCTTGTTTGCCATTGCAGGCTTTACGGCGCTGTGTTTGGCGGTGATTGGCTGGATTTTCCGGACCGGCTGGCGGATTAGGCAGTAAGTCTCGCGTGGCCTCCTTGTTTGCCGGTATGGTGCACTCTACATGGGAAGGTATGAGAAAATACCTTCCCTTTTTGGCCTCCCGCCCGACGGTTTCCGTGGTGCGGTTGTCTGGTGTGATTGGTGGCCGCACACGCGGTGGCCTGAACGACAGCGGTATCGGCCCTGCCATCGATAAAGCCTTCAATCGCGGTAAGCCCGCTGCTGTCGTGCTTGAGATCAGCAGCCCCGGTGGCAGCCCTGTCCAATCTTCGTTGATCGGCGCGCGTATCCGTCGCTTGGCCGAGGAAAAGAACATCCCTGTCATCGCCTTTGTCGAAGATGTCGCGGCATCTGGCGGATATTGGTTGGCTGCGGCGGCAGATGAAATCTATGCCGATCCCAGCTCTGTTTTGGGGTCGATCGGTGTCATTTCGGCATCTTTTGGCGCGGACGAGTTGATCCAGCGCCATGGGGTTGAACGGCGGGTTTATACCGCTGGTCAGTCGAAATCGATGCTGGACCCTTTCCGCCCCGAAAAGCCCGAGGACGTCGCGCGGCTGAAACAACTGCTGGACGACATCCACGAGAATTTCATCGACCACGTAAAATCACGTCGCGGCGCAAAACTGGCCCCTGATACGGATCTTTTTACTGGCGAGGTATGGCTGGCGAAGCGTGCAACCGAACTGGGCTTGATCGATGGCATCGGTCATCTTCGGCCGATGATAAAACAACGTTTTGGCGACAAGGTGAAATTCAACCGCTACGGCACGAAGAAGGGGCTGTTGTCCCGCTTTGGCGCGCAGGTCATCGGCGACGCGGTAGACAGTATCGAAGAACGCGCGGCCTATGCGCGGTTTGGGCTCTGACGCATGATCTTTAAAATTGTCTTATTGTTTCTGGTCGCCATGGGCACGCTTGCATGGTTCGGAAAAATGCACTGGCTAGGCAGCAAGCGTCTGAGCCAGACGAAATGTAACAATTGTGGACGCTATCGCATTGGGAAATCTCCGTGCGGATGCGGGGGTAAACGCGGATGATTATGCCTTGGGTTCTAAGTGTTTTGGGGCTGGTGATTTTGTTGCTGGCCGGGGATGCGCTGGTAAAAGGGGCGGTGAACCTGTCCCTGCGCCTTGGCGTGCCCGCTTTGATCGTCAGCCTGACGATTGTCGCTTTCGGGACGTCTGCGCCTGAACTGCTGGTGTCGATTAAAGCGGTGTTGGATAATGCTCCGGGGATCGCTCTGGGCAACGTTGTGGGGTCGAACACGGCGAACATTCTATTGGTGTTGGGCGTGCCGGCCTTGTTAGCCACGATGCACACATCTGAATGCAACACCCGTAAAACCTTCAACATGATGATCATCGCCTCGCTTTTGTTTATCGCGCTTGCCATGCGCGGTGTGTTTGATCTGTGGGCCGGTTTCATCCTGTTGGGGGCGTTGGCCTTTGTTCTGTTCGATATGTACCGTGACAGCAGAAAGCACCGCCACGCTTGCAAGGGCGCTGACGTCGGTGATCTGGACGAGCCCGAGGGGGCAGACCCTGATATGCCGGGCTGGCGTATCGCTGTGTTTCTGGTGCTCGGGCTTGTGGGGCTGCCGCTTGGTGCAGGACTGCTGGTCGACAATGCGTCGATCATCGCACGGGCGTATGGTGTGAGCGATACGGTCATCGGTCTGACGCTCGTGGCCATCGGCACCTCGATGCCAGAGCTTGCGACGACCGTGATGGCCGCGCTCCGGCGTCAGGCTGATATCGCTTTGGGGAACGTGATCGGGTCGAACCTTTTCAATCTTCTCGGCATCATCGGGGTGGCGAGCCTTGTGGGACCGATCACTGTTGATCCGGAATTCTTGCGGATTGATCTGTGGGTGATGTTGGGTGCGTCCCTTATGTTGATCCCCTTTGTTTATCTGCGGCGTGATATCACCCGCCTCTGGGGCATCCTGCTTTGCGCTATTTATGCAGGGTATATGGCGGCGATTTTGCTCTAAAGAGGTGCGATATGAAACATGCGTTGGTAACCGGAGCAGGGGCGCGCCTTGGACGTGCGATGGCGCTGTATCTGGGCGATCGCGGATATGATGTCGCGGTGCACTACAACAGTTCATCCGTAGCGGCTGATGAGGTCGTAGCTGCGCTGAAAGCCAAAGGTCAACGCGCCGTGGCCTTGCAGGCTGATCTGCTGGATGAAGCCGCCACGCAGGCGCTGCTTACCCGTGCAGCAGAGGCGCTTGGCGGACCGATTACCTGCCTTGTGAATAACGCGTCGATCTTTGAATATGACAATATCTCAACCGCGACCGAGGAGAGTTGGCATCGACATATCGGGAGCAACCTGCGCGCGCCTTTTGTCCTGACCCAAGCCATGGCCGCCCAGAACCTAGAGGCCAAGACCGACGCGCAGGGCGAACCTTTCGCGGCGGGCTTGATCGTAAATATGTTGGACCAACGTGTGCGCAAGCTCACGCCAGAGTTCATGACCTATACCATCGGCAAGATGGGGCTGTGGGCGTTGACGCAGACATCTGCGCAAGCGTTGGCACCAGTGATACGGGTGAACGCGATTGGGCCAGGGCCAACCCTGAAAGGGGCCAAGCAGACGGACGCTCATTTCGCCGGTCAGCGCGCGAAGGTGATTCTTGAGCGCGGGGCGAATCCCGCGGATATCACTGCTGCATTGGGCTATTTCCTTGATGCACCGTCGGTAACGGGGCAGTTGATTTGTACCGACGGGGGGCAGCACCTAGGCTGGAAAACACCCGACGTGCAAGGGCTCGAATAGGCTTTCCAGTAAAGTTTTGCACTGCCGCGACAGCCGAAGCGAAACTGTTACAAAAAGGATCGCATTATCAGTGGGTTGCAAGGTGTTAATTAAAATTATGATATATTTCAATGACTTAAAAGCGTGCCTAAATTTTAGGCAAACACCGAAAGGCCCAATGTTACATGGGGATTTTGTATTTCCATGAAAGTTATCTGCAAGGTTATCCACAAGAGTCGTGGGTATGTTTAACCTTGTTTCGCCATTAACACTGTTGCAGCCAAAAGTTCCGGACGCTCGAATCAATGTCAGACGCTAACAAAAACCCGAAGACCGGCCATCAGGTGATTCATTCGTACCTCAAAACGATTGACGGCTCGCCCGGCGTGTACCGCATGCTAGATTCGGAAAGCCGTGTTCTTTACGTGGGGAAGGCGCGGAACCTGCGCGCACGCGTCAGCAATTACGCGCGCCCGTCAGGGCATTCGGGGCGGATCGCGCGGATGATTTCGAACACCGCGTCGATGATGTTTCTAACCACGAAAACAGAAACCGAAGCGCTGCTGCTCGAACAGAATTTGATCAAGCAGCTCAAGCCGAAGTTCAACGTGCTGCTGCGCGACGACAAAAGCTTTCCCAATATTCTGGTAACAGCCACCCATGATTATCCGCAGATCAAAAAGCACCGCGGGGCCAAGAAGGAAAAGGGCAATTACTATGGCCCCTTTGCCAGTGCCGGTGCCGTCAACCGGACGCTGAACCAGCTGCAACGGGTGTTTCTGCTGCGCGATTGTTCCGATGCTATGTTCGAAAGCCGTTCGCGCCCTTGTCTGCAGCATCAGATCAAACGCTGTTCTGCCCCTTGTGTGGGTAAGATTTCGCCCGACGAATATCGCAAAACCGTGCAGGACGCCGAGAAATTCCTGAACGGCAAATCGACTGATATTCAAGGGGCGGCTTGCGTCCGAGATGGCGCAGGCTTCTGAAGCGATGGAGTTTGAACGCGCGGCCGCATTGCGGGATCGCATCAAAGCCTTGACGCAAGTACAAACAGCCCAAGGTATCAACCCCCAAGGGGTGGCCGAAGCCGACATAATCGCGCTGCATCTGGATCAGGGGCAGGCCTGCGTGCAGGTCTTCTTTATCCGTGCCAATCAGAACTGGGGGAATCGCGACTACTACCCCCGTGTCGGACCCGACGTGGATGCCGCCGAAGTGCTGGAGGCCTTTATTGGCCAGTTCTATGACACCCGTGAGCCGCCGCGTCAGCTGATCTTGTCGAATGAGATCGAAAGCCCTGACCTGATGGTCGAAGCGCTGTCGGGCAAACTGGGGCGCAAGGTTGATATCGTGGTGCCCCAACGCGGCGAGAAGGCGGAACTGGTGGATGGGGCACTGCGCAATGCCCGCGAATCCCTTGCGCGCAAATTGGCAGAGACGGCGACCCAGACGAACCTTCTGAAAGGCATCGCCGACGCCTTTGGTCTGCCGGGACCGCCCCAGCGGATCGAAGTCTACGATAACTCGCACATTCAGGGCACAAACGCCGTCGGGGGAATGATCGTCGCTGGCCCCGAAGGGATGATGAAAAACCAGTACCGCAAGTTCAATATCCGCGGCGATGACCTGACGCCGGGGGACGATTTCGGCATGATGAAAGAGGTACTGACGCGCCGATTCAAACGGCTGTTGAAGGAGGATCCAGACCGCAGCCTTGGCATGTGGCCAGACCTGCTGCTGATCGACGGCGGGGCAGGGCAGGTGAGCGCAGTCGCATCGATCATGCGCGAATACGGGGTCGAGGATATTCCGATGGTGGGCGTCGCCAAGGGCGTGGACCGCGACGCGGGCAAAGAGGAATTCTACCGTGTGGGACAGCGGCCCATGGCGCTGCGGCACAACGATCCGGTGCTATATTTCATTCAACGTTTGCGCGATGAGGCCCACCGGTTCGCCATCGGCACGCACCGCGCAAAACGCGCGAAAGCCGTTGGGGCAACGCCACTGGACGATGTGCCTGGTGTCGGTGCGGCGCGCAAGCGGGCCTTGCTGGCACATTTCGGATCTGCCAAGGCGGTGGGGCGCGCCAACCTGAGCGACTTGAAGGCTGTCGATGGCGTGTCAGTAGCTTTGGCTGAACGAATTTATGCGTTTTTCCATGAACGCGGGTAGTTTGGGGTTTCGGCCTTCGGGTGGCGGTAAGGGCGGGACGCTCCGCGGGGAGTTTACTTTGCAAAATGAAGGCGATGTCTTGGCACTTTCCCCTGTCGTCTTGGCGCTGTAGGGTGACAGAATGAAGTGGAATATCCCAAATATCCTGACGCTGATGCGTCTTGTCGCAGCCCCGAGCGTGGCTGTGATGTTCTTGTATTTTACGCGACCCTATGCGGACGCTCTGGCGATGTTCCTGTTCATTGCCGCAGCGGTGACCGATTGGTTTGACGGCTATCTGGCGCGCGCCTGGGGGCAAGAGACCAAGCTTGGTACCATGCTTGATCCGATTGCCGACAAAGCGATGGTGGTGATCGCGCTGATGGTGATCGTCGCCTTCTCAAGCTGGTCGCCGTGGTTGGTTTTGCCCGCCACCGTGATCCTATTCCGCGAAGTTTTCGTTTCCGGTCTGCGCGAGTTTCTAGGCGATGTGTCGGGCACATTGAAAGTGACGGCCTTGGCTAAGTGGAAGACCACCGCACAGATGGTTGCGATTGCGGTTTTGTTTGGACAGGGATTTTCGAACACTATTTCGGCATGTCGATCTTCGGCATGGATAACGCGATGGTCAGCGCTATTCTTTCGGGCGAGGAAGAAGACGTTCTGGGGCTGACATGGAAGTTCCACGGAATGATCTGGGCCGGCCGTGTCGGGCTTGTTCTGCTGTGGATTGCAGCGGCGCTGACGGCGATCACCGGCTATGATTACCTTCGCAAATCCCTGCCCCATTTGGTGGAGCCACGCTGATGAATATTTTGTACTTTGCATGGGTGCGCGAACGCATCGGTCTTCCCCGCGAGAAGGTAGAGACAACTGCCCGCACTGTCGCGGAGTTGGTCGACGAATTGCGCGCCCGCGAGGAACGCTATGCTGTCGCGTTTTCCGATCTTGCTGGCCTTCGGGTGGCAGTGGATCAGCAGCTGACCGATTTTGACGCGTCGTTGGAAGGTGTTCGCGAAGTGGCATTTTTCCCGCCGATGACAGGGGGCTAGGATGAAAATCTCGGTTCAGGACGTCCCGTTCGATCTGGGACAAGAAACGCAGGCGTTCGCCGCCGGTCACCGTGATATGGGCGCGATTGTGACGTTTACGGGAATCGTGCGGGATCTGCCCGATGATCCGTTAAAAGCGATGGAGATCGAACATTACCCCGGCATGACTGAAGCGGCCCTGACCGAGATGGCAGAGACCGCGATGGCCCGTTTTTCGCTAGGGGATGCACTGGTCATTCATCGGTTCGGTCGGTTGCTGCCCGGCGAGATGATCATGATGGTCGCCACTGCTGCGCGGCACCGCAAGGATGCGTTTGAGGCAGCAGAGTTTCTGATGGACTACCTGAAATCTCGCGCTCCGTTCTGGAAGCGCGAGATTACTGAAAAGGGTGCGGATTGGGTGGCGTCCAAATCAGAGGACGAAGACGCGCTGGCACGTTGGTAGCGGACCAGCCGGGCCCTTAGCTGGCCTGCTGGCGATCGATATAAGCGCGCATTTCTTCCGCCTCGTGGCGTGCATCACGTAGCCCGTCCATCGCGGCACGCAATTCTGCTTCGGTCTGGTTAAGCTGGTTGGTCAGCTCGGCCTCGCGCTGTTGCAGATAGGTGATTGCCTGATCGCGGGTTTCTTCCGCTTCGTGCAATTCCTGGCTCATCCGATCAAGCTGCGCGACATCGTCTGCGGCAACGCGGGTGAACCGGTGCAGTAGCCAGTTGGCGAACCATCCAAGACAGAAGGCGACGAATAGGATAATCGCTGTCGCGATGACAAATTCGGTTCTGCTCATGTTAGTTGCCTTCTTGGGTCTGGTCGGATGGTGTGCCTGTATCGCCTGTATCCGCGCCGTTTTCCAGCGCTGTTTCATCAGAATCCGCAGTCGTTTGTTCATTGATCAATTTAAATTCGATGCGGCGGTTCGCTTCGCGGCCATCCTCGCTATCGTTAGAGGCGACAGGGGAGTCTTCGCCATAGCCTTTGGCAACGAATGAACCGGTGATCACGCGACGGGCACGCAGTTCGTTCAACACCGATTGCGCGCGCGACTGGCTGAGCGCAAGGTTCATTTCCTCGCGGCCCTGACTGTCGGTATAGCCCTGCACCTCAAGTGCAATGTCGCGGCAATCCTTCAGGATTTCAGCGATCTTATCCATCGTCCCAAGGGCCGACGAATCAATCGTGGCACTGCCGGGTTCAAAGTTAATCTTGCCTTGGGCGACGACCTTGGCGATCTCGGCTTCGCATTCCTGTGGCGTGGGCAGTCCCAAAACGGGGTCCAGCTTTTCTTGATAAGTGACTTTGACTTCGTAGTCTTTGCCTTCGCCCAGTTTGCCCGCCAGCAGGTTGCAATTTGTGTGCTGGCATCAGGGTTTCCGGTGTTGCCGGTGACGCTGACACTGTCGGGGGTGGCGATCACGGTGCCGTTCGCCAGCTTGGACAGCGCATCCAGTGAGGACAGGACCCGGGTCGGCCAATCGGCTGGGAGGTCGTCGACGATGCGCGCGGCGGTATAGACCTTGTCAGAGCCAAAGCTTGCCTTGGCGTAGCTGTCGGCCAGTTCGCGCAGCGCGTCGTCGCTGAGGCGACCGCGCAGCTGCACCTGACCTTCGGGCGACAAGGTGGCGACGAATTCAGGCGGTCCCGCATCGGGGTCTACGGCCTTGGGCAGGCTTGCTTTCAGCGCGAAGACGTCTGGCAGGGCGTTCTCCAGCTCTCCGACTTCACGGTCGAACACGGCGCGTTCGGTGCCTTCGGCGGCAATCAGGCTAATGTCGGCATCGGCAAAGCTGACCGATCCGCCGCCGATTTTGGCAAGGCTGCCGATCGCTTTCTCTACCGCTTCGGCCCAACGCGGGCTTGGGACACCAAGCCCCACGGTGCAACGGGCAGAACCGGGGGCCCCGGCTGCGACGGCTGCTTTGAGGATGCGGGCGCTGGCCTGTTCGGTGTCCGCGCTGCAGGCGTCAAACCCGATGCTGCCTTCCTCGATCTGGAAGCGTAGCGTGAAGGGCGTGATCACCGGGCGGGGGGCAGCAATATCCAGTGTGACCACGAGCCCCGAAGGGGCCGCGCGTTTGAGCTGGTTTTCAAGACGCGCCTTGGCCTCTGCGCTGTCGGAGATGGCGGTGATCGACACACGACCTGCCGCGGCAGAGACTTTGGCGCGGGGCAGCTTTTCCATCGCCGAGATGGCAAATCCAAAGGCGTCCTCCCAGCCGTCGGGGGCCGGGTAGTTCGCGGATTCCAGCAGGTCAGCCACATGGTCCTGACCCGCGATGGATTTGAAACGGTCAATGGCAGCGTCGCGGTCCGTGGTGGTGGGAATCAGCCCGATGATGGACACGCCGGAATCATTGCGCAGAATCTCGACCGAGAATTTTGGCGCGGCGATGGCGGCCTGCGCCGTCACCTCCATCTGGTCAATGACACGCGCAGCATCAACGATCGTGCCGGCCGTGCTGAGCGCATTAAAGCGGGCGACCTCGTTCGGTGCCGTGCCCGACAGCGTGACCTGAAGCCCGTCTGCCTCAACCTCCGCCCATGTCATCTCTTTTACATCAAGGGCATCGCGAACGCCGATCTCGGAGTTCTCCTCGATCAATGTGACTGAAAAGCTTGCCGCCACCAGAGAGACAGATGCTGCAGCGGTAAAGGTCATCGCGATGATCAGGAGTACAGATAGGCGCATAAACTCGTTTCTGAGACCGTTGATATTAGAGGCTTTGATACGCCTGCGGGGGCAGGGGTGCAATCAGGCCAAAAGGGCGGCGGCGAAAAATACCAGCGGGATCATGCCGGTATCGCGGTTAACGCGAAACAACCGTAGAAGTTTATCATTGTCGTTGATGTCGACGCTACGCAGCTGCCATGCCATATGCCAGCCCATTGCCCACGGACCTGACAGCGCGATGATCAACGCCAGAAACGATGCAGAATCACGCAAGGCAAAGATCACGGCCAGCCCCATCAGGCCCACGGTGCCCATCAAAAACCGGCGCAGCCATTGGGCGGTGTTGTCACCGAACAGGCGGGCGGTAGACTTCACACCGATCAGCGCGTCGTCTTCTGTGTCCTGATGGGCATAGATCGTGTCGTAGAACAGTGTCCACGCGATCCCAGCAGCATAGAGCACAACCGCAGGCGCGCCGAGGCTGCCGGTATGGGCGGTCCAGGCCAGCAAAGCCCCCCAGTTAAAAGCGATGCCCAAAAAGACCTGGGGCCACCACGTAAAGCGCTTGGCGAAGGGATAGATTGCGACTGGCAGCAAGGCCAACACACCAAGTGCAATCGCTGCTCCGTTAAAGGACAGCAGGATACACAGCGCGATCAGCATCTGCGCGATCATCCAGCCCAAGGCGCCTTTGACGCTGACCTGTCCCGACGGGATCGGCCGCGACCGGGTGCGTGCAACCTTGTCATCGATATGGCGGTCGGTGATGTCGTTCCATGTGCAACCTGCGCCGCGCATCAACCATGCACCCGCACCGCAGCCGATAAATATCCACAGATCGAACCAGCGCGGCTGCTGGTCAAACAGCATCGCAAGCGTCAATCCCCACCAACACGGCAGCAGCAAAAGCCACGTCCCGATGGGGCGATCCGCGCGGCTGAGCCGCAAAAAAGGTCGGGTGAAACGCGGGGCAGAACGGTCGACCCAATTGTCCGCAGGGGCATCGACGACGCGCGCCGCATCATTGCCATCTGGTGTCGGCGAGGTGTCGTGCATATATCTGTGCCCATGAACGCTAAAATCAGACTTTATGTAGATCATCCACTGGGGCAGGGGCAATCCGTTCCTTTGGATAAGGCGCAGGCGCATTACCTCTTTGGCGTGATGCGCCAGGCGGTCGGGGCGTCTATCTTGCTGTTTAACGGCATCGATGGCGAATGGCGTGCCGAGGTCGCCGAGGCAGGCAAGCGCGGTGGCGTGCTGGTCTGTGCCGAGCAGACCAAACCGCTGCAAATGCCGCCCGACCTNTGGCTGATNTTTGCGCCGATCAAAAAGGCGCGCACGGATTTCATTGTCGAGAAAGCTGCTGAAATGGGCGCACGTCGTATTGTGCCGGTGCAAAGTGAATTNACCAATGCGGGCCGCGTGCAGCGCGACCGGTTGCAGGCCCATGCGGTAGAAGCGGCAGAGCAATGCGGCGGTACTTTCGTACCCGAGGTTGCTGAAATGGTCCGTTTGGATCGGTTGATCGACAGCTGGGAGCCTGAGCGATCCTTGATGTTCTGCGACGAAGCACTGGCCGGCGAAAAGGGCGATCTGGCATCCGCACAGCCTGGTCCCTGGGCCATTCTGATCGGGCCGGAGGGCGGATTTTCTGTCACTGAACGCAAACGGTTGCACGGATTGGAGTGGACCCGCCCCGTGGCGTTGGGCCCTCGGATCCTACGGGCGGATACCGCTGCGGTGGCGGCGATGACGTTGTGGCAGAAGACCTTGGGGGATTGGACGTGAGCGCCGTGTGTGTGTCGCCTGTCGAAGTGGGGGTTTCACACCCCCACGCCCCCGTGGAGTTTAACGGGCAAAATGAAGCCGGTATCGGGAGAGGGCGATGAGTTTTTTGCGACCTGAGGCAAAGGCAGAACTGTGGCGCTGGCGTGAGGTTCTGGGCGGCATTGCGGTGGCGCTGGTCGGGCTTTGGCTCGTGATGGGGCCAGGGCTGCTGCTGGCGATACCGGGGTATGCGTTGATTCTTGCGGGGGTGGTCTTTGTCTGGATCGGCGGCCAGAGGGCCAGGTTTCGCAAGACCGGGCTTGGCGCAGGCGCAGTGCAGGTGGATGAGGGGCAGATCGCCTATTTTGGACCGCTGACAGGCGGGGTCATCGCCCTTCGCGAGATGGAGCGGCTGAGCCTTGAACGCGGTGCCTATCCAGCCCATTGGAAACTGGAACAACCCGGACAAAATCCCGTGATGATCCCCGTGGATGCGGCTGGCGCAGACGCGCTGTTTGACGCTTTCGCCGCGCTGCCGGGACTGCGCACCGAACGCATGTTGGCGGAATTGGCAGACGACAAGACCCTGTCGGTCGTGATCTGGGAGCGTCGGTCGATGCGCCCGGTTTCGACCCTGTTGCATTGACACCCCGCAGAAATCGCACCATCCCTAAGACCACAGAAATTGAATTCGGAGCCACCCCACATGTCCATCCCTCAATCCGGCGGCGGCCCGATCGAAAGTTACGACCAACTGGTCAATTACCTCGCAGACGGGTGCAAGCCGAAAGAAGATTGGCGCATCGGTACCGAGCACGAGAAATTCGGCTATAACAAAGAGACGCTGTTGCCGTTGCCCTATGAGGGCGACTGTTCCATCCGCGCCATGCTCGAAGGCCTGCGCGACGGTCACGGATGGGACCCTGTCGAAGAAGGCGGCAAGCTGATTGGTTTGGTCAAGGACGGGGCCAATGTTTCGCTTGAGCCGGGCGGCCAGCTGGAACTGTCAGGTGCCCCTGTCGAAACCATCCACGAGACGTGCGACGAGGTGAATGCGCACCTGCGCGAAGTGCGCGATGTAGCAGACCGCATCGGGGCCGGTTTCATTGGTCTGGGCGCTGCGCCTGAATGGTCACATGACCAAATGGATCTGATGCCCAAGGGGCGTTATAAACTGATGAACGAATACATGACCAAAGTCGGCACGATGGGCCGGGTCATGATGCGTCGGACCTGCACCGTGCAGGTGAACCTCGACTTCGGGTCAGAGGCCGACATGGTCAAGAAACTACGTGTGGCATTGGCGTTGCAGCCCGTAGCGACGGCCTTGTTTGCGAACTCCCCCTTCTTTGAGGGCAAGCCCAATGGTCATAAATCCTGGCGTAGCCGTGTGTGGCGCGACCTGGATGCGGCGCGTACTGGCACGTTGCCATGGGTGTTCGAAGACGGCATGGGATTCGAGCGTTGGGTGGAATATGCGCTCGATGTGCCGATGTATTTTGTCTACCGCGACGGCAAATACATTGATGCTTTGGGGCAATCATTTCGTGACTTCATGAAGGGCAAGCTGCCCGCACTGCCGGGTGAGATCCCGACCTTGAGCGATTGGGCGGACCACTTGACCACGGCCTTCCCCGAGGCGCGGATCAAGAAGTTTATCGAAATGCGCGGTGCCGATGGTGGACCGTGGCGCCGGCTTTGCGCGCTGCCCGCGTTTTGGGTGGGTCTGACCTATGACCAGCAGGCGCTGGACGGTGCTTGGGATCTGGTCAAAGGCTGGGATGCTGAAACCCGCGAAGCATTACGCGTGGCGGCGTCTGTTGACGGGTTGCAGGCCAAGGTTGGCGGCGTGAACATGCACGATATTGCGCGCGAAGCCGTGGCCTTGTCAGAGCACGGCCTGAAAGCACGCGCACGCAGCGGCGCAGGTGGCATGGTTCCGGACGAAACCCATTTCCTGAACGCTCTGAAGGAAAGCATCGAGACGGGCAAAGTACCTGCCGACGAGCTTTTGGATGACTATAACGGCAAATGGAATGGCGATCTCAGCCGGATATACGCCGACTATTCCTACTAATCTTCGATGATTAGCCCGCGGATAAAGGCAGTGACCTTGGCCGCGGGCATCTCGCACGGGTAAAGCCGTGTACCGCTGGCGAGGGCATAAAGGTTCAGACTGATATAGTCCGAACCGCCCAACTCCTCGGCAACCAATTTCCAGCTTTTACCTGTATTGAAGGTGTTTTTTGACCAGACATAGCGGCGGGTTTGATATCTGCCGGTGTGGGTGCCGTCGGGCAGCGCGTGGAACGCGGCCAAAAAGCGCGCGTCTACGGTGGCCGTCACCGGGTCAGTCTTTCTTGGCACCGATCTTGGGCTCTGTGCCCGCACGGATGCGTTTGATGTTTTCACGGTGCCGCCAGAACACCAGCAGGGTGAGCACGATGCCCAACAGCAGGGCGCTGCCGTACCCCAGGAATATCATAAAGAAGGTCGATGCCGCCGCCGAGGCAAGCCCGCCGATGGAGGACGTACGTGTCACGGCCATGGCGATCAGCCATGCCAGACAGCTCGCGATGCCGACGGGCCATGCCAATGCCAGCAGCACGCCAAGGAAGGTCGCTACGCCTTTGCCACCCTTGAACCCCAGCCATACCGGGTAGCAATGCCCCAGCATCGCGGCCAGTGCTGCGATCTGTGCGGCGTCTTCGCCTGCAAAGAGTCGCGCCAGCAACACCGCGACGGCCCCTTTGCCACCATCCAGTATCAGGGTCAGCGCGGCCGCTTTCTTGGAGCCCGTGCGCAGTACGTTCGTGGCACCGATATTGCCCGACCCGATACTGCGCAGATCCCCTAGGTTCATCGCGCGGGTCAGCACCATGCCAAAGGGGATAGACCCGACCAGATAGGCCGCAATAGCCCAGAACAAGAGCACGAATAGGGTGGAATCGATCAGGGGCATAATCAGGAGGCCTTATAGATGCAGGTGCCAGAAACGTAAGTTTCCAAAACCTTACCTTGCATGCGCATCCCATCAAAGGGGGTGTTGCGCGATTTCGACTGCAATGTCTCGCGGTTCATGACAAAGGGCGCACCGTCGTCGAACAGCACCAGATCGGCAGGGGCACCCACCGACATGCGCCCACCGGGCAGGCCCAGACGTTTCGCCGGATTGAACGACAGCGCCCGCCACAGCGTCGCGATGTCGATCATCTCTGAGTGGACCAGTCGCAGGGCCGCAGGCAGCAGCGTTTCCAGTGCGACGGCCCCCGACGCGGCTTCTTCGAACGGCAAACGTTTGGATTCCTCATCCTGCGGCGTGTGCATAGAGCAGATGATGTCGATCAACCCCGAGGCCACGGCATCTACCACGGCGATGCGGTCCTCTTCGTCGCGCAACGGTGGCTTGAGCTTGAAGAAGGTGCGGTAGTCGGCCACATCCAGCGCGTTCAGCGTCAGGTGGTGAATGCCGACACCTGCGGTGATATCCAACCCGTTGTTCTTGGCACGCTCCAGTGCGGGCAGGGCGCGGGCGGTGGTGATCTGGTCGGCGTGATAGCGTGCACCTGTCATTTCGACCAGCGCGATGTCACGGTCCAGCCCCATGCGCTCGGCCATGGGCGACACGGCGGGCAGCCCGCGCAACGACGCGAATTTGCCAGAGGTCACCGCCGCTCCTTTGCTCAGGATCGGTTCTTGAGGGTGGGCGATGACCAGCGCGCCAAGGCTGCGGGCATAGGTCAGCGCACGGGAAAACACCTTGGTGTCCGTCACAATACGGTCGCAATCGGTAAAGCCCACGGCACCCGCATCCATCAGAAACCCGATCTCGGTCATCTCGCGGCCTTCGCGACCTTTGGTCAGGGCGGCCATGGGCACGACGTTGACCGGCGCGGCCTCGTTGGCGCGACGGGTGACAAATTCCAGCACTTCGGGGCTGTCGATGGTGGGGTTGGTGTCAGGGCGCGTGACCATGGTCGTGACCCCACCTGCTGCCGCCGCCAATCCCGCGGACCGAAAGCTTTCCTTGTGCCGTTCGCCGGGTTCGCAGACCTTGACCCCAAGATCGACGATCCCGGGGGCGAGGTACTTGCCACGACAATCCACAATCTGCGCATCGCTCGGTATCGACGCGGTCGCGTCCAGTATCGCCGCGATCTTGCCATTCTCGACCTTGATCGTGCCGTGCGTGACGGTGCCTGCTTCGGGGTCGATCAGCTGCGCGTTGATAAAATGCAGGGTCATGGAGAGGCTTTCATAGTTAAGGAAACAGAGGCGCAGCAGCGGCGGCAGGTTGGATCAGGACCCGATCCACACCATCATGCCTGCCACACCAAAGGCGACAAGCAGGGCGATCATGGCGACGCGGCCCGACATTTTGGGATCAGGTTTGGGTTCTTTCACAGCAGCCACCATAAAATAAGACCGATCAGCACGATGACTGCCAGCAGCACCATCATACCACCAGCCCCGCCCTTGGGCGGCGATTTCGGAGTCATGTCCGCAGCACCGGTGTAGGGTTGCGCGGATTCAGCCTCGAGCGGGATAACGGACATATCCGGTTGGGTCTCGCCGTATGTGCCGATCATGGTCAGGTCGGGACCAAGCTTTAGCGTCGTCTCTTGCCCCTCAAAGGCCGAGGAAAACAGCAACAGCACATAGCCGTCCAGCGCATCCAAACGGGCGCGGTCGCGGCTGATCTGGTCAGGGGGCACGGCGTAGCCATCATTCAGATAGCGCGCCAGCCCCACGCCCGTTAGGTCGGAGACGGGAAAAAGCTCGGCCGAGCCTTCGGGTACTGAACGGCCAAGCAGATCGGCGATCAACGCTTCCTTGCTGCCATCGCGCAGATCGCGGGCCAGTTTGTCAATCGGGCGGTTTACGGCAAACAGACGGATCTGGCCGATTTCGCCATTGGGGATCTCAAGTTGTGTCATCGGGGTGCACCTTTGTACGCAGTTACCATCAATGCACTTAATCTGTCGCTGTCTTCGATATATTCAAACCCTAGATGCGCGGTGCGGGCGGGATTGTCGGCTTGTTCATGCCGGATAAAGAAAACGGAGGGCGGGNTGGTCGGACGCAGATCGNGCTTTGTCTCGGCGCTGCGGGGGAAAGCTTTGGCGCGGGTGCCATCGCGGGTCAGCTTGAAAAACAGGGCGCGGTGGTTGGTCAGCGCATAGCGGGTGCGGCGCAGATCGGTCAGGCGGGTCATCCCGCGATAAAGCGACAGGGCCACCAGGGCGACGATCACCGCGACGACCACCGATTGAGACACAGGCAAGCTGTTGCCTTGCAGCAAAAAAGCGCCAGCGATCACGGTACCGATTGCGCCGACAAAGGGACCGAGCAACTGAAAATTGCGCAGTGACAGCTTTGGCTTGGGGCGACCTGTCCACAATAGATCTTCGTCCGGCTCTAGCAGGTCTTGCCAAAATCTGTCGGTCATCGCGTGGCCTCTATCGCTTGGGCAAGACGCGCCTTGGTCTCGCGCAGCTGCGGCACCAGCGGCAGGGTGACGCGCTGGCCGTCCGGCAAGCCAAGGGTGATCGACCACAGCGACAGTTTCCCGATTGACCGGATATCGGTCAGCGGCAGGACAAGCGGCTCTGCGGTATCGGGGGAGTTTATGTAGAGCGCACGGTTGGTCAGCCGCCAGGCGGTATTGCGGTTTCTGTACCAGATCTGGAATTCGTCAAAGACCCACATGTAGAAAACCGCGATCAGAACCGAGGCGAGCAGCCATGTAATCGGGTCCAGCCAGATCAGCAGCGGCAGACAGAACAGCATGGTCAGCACAGCCAATGCCATGCACCGCCAAAAGAACGCCCGCGGCGAAATACGCCAGTGTAGCAGGTCGTGTTCTTCGGGCGGGCGTGCGGTCATGCGTTTGCCTTGCGGCTGTCCACAAGGTTGCGCGCGAGCAGGTCCATCGCGGCCATGCGCACAGCCACGCCCATCTCTACCTGGTCCTGAATAACGCTGCGATTGATGTCATCTGCCAACGTTCCGTCAATTTCTACGCCGCGGTTCATCGGGCCGGGGTGCATGACAATCGCGTCGGGCTTGGCGTGGGCCAGTTTCTCAGCATCCAGACCATATCTGTGATAATATTCACGTTCGCTGGGGATAAAGCCGCCGTCCATGCGTTCTTTTTGCAAGCGGAGCATCATTACGACATCGACGTCTTTCAGCCCTTCTTTCATATCGTCGAACACCTCGACGCCAAATTCGCCGATCTGCGCCGGCATCAGGGTCGGGGGGGCGATCAGGCGAATGCGGTTTTCCATCTTGCCAAGAAGCATGATGTTGGACCGTGCCACGCGGCTGTGTGCGATGTCGCCGCAGATGGCAATGGAAAGGCGGTGCAGGCGCCCCTTGGCGCGGCGGATCGTCAACGCGTCCAGTAGGGCTTGGGTTGGGTGTTCATGCCGCCCGTCTCCCGCGTTCAACACGGCGCAGTTCACCTTTTGCGCCAGCAGATCGACCGCACCGGACTGGGGGTGGCGCACAACCAGCAGATCGGGATGCATCGCGTTCAGCGTCATCGCCGTATCAATGAGCGTTTCGCCCTTTTTGATCGACGACGCCTGCATCGCCATGTTCATGACATCCGCGCCAAGCCGCTTGCCCGCGATCTCAAAGCTCGCCTGCGTGCGGGTCGAGTTTTCGAAGAACATGTTGATCTGCGTCAGCCCGTTCAGCGCATCACTGTGTTTATGAGGCTGGCGGTTCAAATCGGCGTATGTGTCCGCCAGATCAAGAAGGGTGGTAATGTCGTCTTGGGACAGGTGTTCAATGCCCAGAAGATGGCGGTGTGCGAAACTCATGACGGCGGACCCCACGTTATTTTTGGCGTTATAGGCGGCGGCGCTGGGCGGGGCAAGTCGTCGGGCGGCGTCATCCCGAGGCGGGGGTGGAATTGGATTTAAGGCCATTTGGAACTTGGCATTTTTATTGCCCGCATCAGCGCGTAAGTTGGGCACATGGAATCAGTGGATTATCATCAGGCGCTTGCACTTTTGCACTGGCAGATTGAACTTGGCGCGACCGAGGCGATTTGTGACGCGCCGGTGAACCGCTACGAAGTGCCCGCAGCGGTCGAGAAACCGAAGGCGAAAAAGGGCAAGACGGGGCCTGTGCCGCTTGCGTCCTCTGGCCCTGATGTGGTGGCGGAAGCTACACGTGCCGCCGCGGCAGCAACCACGCTTGATGAATTGCGCGCCGCGATGACCGCGTTCGAGCATTGCGAGCTCAAGCGTGGGGCCCGCAATCTGGTATTTTCCGATGGCACGCCTGGGGCCCGCGTCATGATTGTTGGCGAGGCTCCGGGCCGCGACGAAGACCGCGAGGGGCGACCCTTTGTCGGGCGTGCCGGCGGGCTGTTGGACAAGATGTTGGCGACGATCGATATGGGCCGGCATCATGAGACCGCGCCTGTCTATATCACAAATGTGCTGCCTTGGCGGCCACCGCAGAACCGCGACCCTAAGCCCGATGAAATCGCGATGATGAAGCCGTTTCTTGCACGGCATATCGCCTTGGCCAAGCCAGAGGTTCTGGTGATCGTTGGTAGTTGGTCCGCACAGGCGTTGCTGGGCAAACGTGGAATCACCCGATTGCGCGGGCAGTGGACCCAGGCGGAGGGGCTGCCCGCACTGCCCATGTTCCACCCCGCCTATCTGTTGCGCAGCCCCGAGTTCAAACGCGAGGCATGGGCCGATTTGCTGTCATTGAAAGCGAAATTAAAGAATGGTTGATCCGATTACGGTGCTGGCCTTTGTACCCGCTGCGCTGGCGCTGAACCTCACGCCCGGTGCGGATATGATGTTCTGTCTGGGGCAGGGCATGCGCTTTGGTCCGCGGGCGTCGGTCGCGGCCAGTGCCGGGGTCGCGCTTGGCGGGATGGTACATGTCACGCTGGCCGGTCTGGGCTTGGGTGCGGTGGTCGCTGCGCTGCCTTGGGCCTTTGACGTGATCCGCTGGATCGGGGTCGGCTATCTGCTGTGGCTGGCTGTGCAGACCTGGCGTAGCAGCGGAGCGGCACCTGCGGTCTTGCCCGCGCCGAAATCGGCGTTTCGCAGCGGTTTGATCGTGAACCTGACCAACCCCAAGGTGATCTTGTTCGTATTGGCCTTTGTGCCGCAATTCGTGGTCCCAGAGGCGGGGCCAGTGCTNCTACAGTTCTTGATGCTCGGCTCGGTGCTGTCGCTGGGCGGGTTTATCATCAACGCTTTGGTCGGTGTGTTTGCCAGCGGTTTAGGCCGCCGGATGGTCGGGGGCGGGCAAGCTCTGCGCTGGATCAGCAGCGGTATTTTCATAGCCCTCGCCGCACGGCTAGCAATATTGGAGCGGACATGAGCCGGATCGACGACACGCTTGATTTTATTCCTGTGCGCATTGCCGTGCTGACGGTGTCAGACACGCGCAGCCTGGCAGATGATCGGTCAGGCGATGTGCTGGTTGCGCGCATTGCCGATGCAGGTCACGCGCTTGCCGCACGCACCATCATACGGGACGAACAGGCCGAGATAGCAGCGCAATTGCGCATTTGGTGTGCCGACCCCGAGATTGATGTGGTGATCAGTACCGGTGGCACGGGGCTGACAGGCCGCGATGTCACCGTAGAGGCGCATCGTGATGTCTACGAGAAAGAGATCGACGCCTTCGGTACGGTATTCACCATCGTCTCGATGCAAAAGATCGGCACCTCTGCGGTGCAAAGCCGCGCCACTGCCGGGGTCGCGCAAGGCACCTATCTGTTCGCGCTGCCCGGATCGCCGGGTGCCTGCAAGGATGCGTGGGACGAGATTTTGGTCAAGCAGCTCGATTACCGCCATAGGCCCTGTAATTTTGTCGAAATCATGCCCCGCCTAGACGAGCACCAGCGCCGGAAGTAGCGGCCTTTGCGATTTTTGGGACGAAGAACGATGGAAACCGCCTGGGCCTGCGTATGATAGGCCGTGCGTGGCTGTCTCAACTGTGATTTTGTTCTTTGTGGGCGTGCGGGGTAAACTGCTGCCACAGATGGATAAGATCGGGGCAAGATGCGATTTTTACGGCAAAGCATGATTGGGCTGTTTCTGGCGGCCGCGACGGTGGGGTTCTTGCTGCTGGCAGCGGACCTTATCGGCGGGGCTGTGCAGCAACGGCTGACCGACGCGCCGCCTGACCGCGCCCCGCGTGAACGGGTGTTTTCTGTCAATGTCGTGCGCGCCGTGTCAGGCACCGAAGTGCCTATCTTGCAAAGCTTTGGGGCCGTGCAAAGCCGCCGGACACTTGAGCTGCGCGCCGCCGTCGGGGGGCGCGTGGTCGAGCTTGCGCCTGAATTCGAGGTCGGCGGTCGGGTGGTCGCGGGGCAGGTTCTCGTCCGCCTTGATCGATCGGACGCTTTGGCTGAAGTCGCACGGGCACAAAGCGCTGTGCGCAATGCAGAGGCAGAGGGGCGTGATGCCGACCGTGCGCTGGCCTTGGGGCGGGACGAATTGGCCGCCGCCGAAGAACAGGCCGCCTTGCGCATCGGTGCCTTTGAACGCCAACGCGATTTGGGGGAACGGGGTGTCGGGACCGCGACGGCAACAGAGACAGCAGAGCTTGCGGCATCAAGCGCCCGCCAAGCGGTTCTGGCGCGACGTCAGGTGGTGACCCAAACCGAGGCCCGCGTGGATCAGGCCGTGCGCTTGTTGTCCAATGCGCAGATCGCGTTGGCCGATGCACAGCGCGCATTAAAGGAAACCACGATCACCGCGCCTTTCCATGGGGCGCTGAGCGAGACTTCGGTTGTTGAGGGGCGCCTTGTCTCACCGAACGAACGGCTGGCGGAGTTGATTGCCCCGGATGATCTCGAGATTTCTTTTCGCATTTCCACCACACAATACGCGCGCTTGCTGGATGCGCAGGGGCGGTTGATCAAGGCGGATGTTACGGCAAGCCTCGACGTTGCGGGGGCCGACCTTGAGGCACATGGACAGATTACCCGTGCAGGTGCTGCGGCGGGTGAGGGCGCCAGTGGCCGGTTGATCTTTGCCACGCTGGCGCAAGCACCGGGGTTCAAGCCGGGGGATTTCGCGATGGTACGGGTGGGCGAACCGGCATTGGACGACGTCATTCGGCTCCCCAGCTCGGCGCTGGATGCGCAGGGGACGGTGTTGGTACTGGATCCGGAAAACCGGCTTGAAAGCGTTCAGGTCTCTGTGTTGCGTCGCGTGGGGGATGAGGTCTTGGTGCGGGGACCAATCGAGGGCCGCGATGTCGTCGAGGCCCGCTCGCCACTGCTGGGGGCCGGTATTGCGGTAAAGCCGTTGCGCTCGGGGGCTCGGGACACGGCGCAGGTAGATGCGCCCGCAATGATCGCGCTGACAAAGGAACGTCGGGCAAAGCTTGTCGCCTTTGTCGAAGGCAACACGCGGATGCCGCAGGATGCTAAGGCACGGGTTCTGGCGCAACTGGCCGAGCCACAGGTCCCTGCGCGGGTGATCGAACGCATCGAAAGCC
>JGI24522J20083_1000228_pt1 | contig 23068 bp, 19 predicted proteins | sample LinPmetageLP47_FD_20083 | JGI IMG/M metagenome (IMG submission 20083)
CGCGGGGTCGGTTGAAATAGAGGGGATGCGCAGCAGTTCCAGCAGGCGGTCGGTGGCCGCATCCAGATCGCTGTCGATGCGTGCCAAGACGTCGGGTAGGGACATGTGAGGTAAACCTTTCTATCGGGGTGGATATTTGCGCGACCGTATCAGCGCGCTTGGCCGTGTCCAGTGGTGGGGTACATGCGCGGGGTGTCTGCGCGCGAAACCGTACAAGAATCGGTTGAAAATCATTCGCTTGCAGAGCGCAAGGCAGCTCATGGGTTTCCGATGTGCGTCATCTGGTCGTGCTGCGGGGGGCCTTACGGCGGGGCCTGCGACAATCGGTGCCCATTAAAGCATTGAATTGAATGGTTCTAAACGGTATTCATTCCAAGGCACGAATATGGCGAATGATCCGGTTGCCTTTGCTGGTCCCGCCACCGACGAAGGAGCAAGGCGCAATGGACTATACCAAACAGCTTGATGTGGCGATTGACCGGCTGCACGAGGAAGGTCGCTACCGGACTTTTATCGACATTGAGCGCCGCAACGGGCAGTTTCCGCACGCCGTCTGGACGCAACCTGACGGGCAGGATAAAAACATCACTGTCTGGTGCGGGAACGATTACCTTGGCATGGGTCAAAACCCCGTTGTTCTTGCAGCCATGCACGAGGCGCTTGATGCGACCGGGGCTGGCTCTGGCGGGACGCGCAACATTTCGGGCACCACGATCTACCACAAGCGCCTTGAGGAAGAACTGTCCGACTTGCACGGCAAAGAAGCCGCGTTGCTGTTCACCAGCGCCTATATCGCCAACGACGCAACGCTGAGCACGCTGCCGAAGCTCTTTCCAGGTCTGATCATTTATTCCGACGCGTTGAACCATGCCTCTATGATCGAAGGCGTGCGCCGCAATGGCGGGGCCAAGCGTATCTTCCGGCACAATGACGTGGATCACCTGCGCGAGCTAATGGCCGCCGACGATCCCGCAGCGCCCAAATTGATCGCGTTCGAATCGATCTATTCGATGGACGGCGACTTTGGCCCGATCGAGGCGATTTGCGACATTGCAGACGAGTTCGGCGCGCTGACCTATATCGACGAAGTCCACGCCGTAGGGATGTACGGACCACGTGGGGCAGGGGTTGCAGAACGTGACCGCCTGATGCACCGGCTTGATATTATCAACGGCACGCTCGCCAAGGCCTATGGCGTGATGGGTGGCTATATCGCGGCCTCCGCCAAAATGTGTGATGCGATCCGGTCCTACGCGCCGGGATTTATCTTTACCACGTCGTTGCCGCCTGCGGTGGCTGCAGGCGCTGCGGCATCGGTCGCATTTCTCAAGACCGCGCCCGAGCTGCGCGAGAAGCATCAGCAGCAGGCCAAAGTGCTTAAACTGCGGCTGAAGGGGTTGGGCTTGCCGATCATCGATCACGGCAGCCATATCGTCCCTGTGATCGTCGGGAACCCTGTTCATACCAAGATTTTGTCCGACCGCTTGCTGGAAGATCATGGCATTTACGTGCAGCCGATCAACTTCCCCACAGTCCCCCGCGGAACAGAGCGCTTACGCTTTACCCCGTCGCCTGTGCATGGCCCGCTGGAAATCGAAGGGCTGGTTCACGCGATGGACGTCCTATGGTCCCATTGTGCGCTGAATCGTGCCGAAATGGCGGGGTGACCCCGAATATTTCGTATAGTCCGTTGATTTATGCTACCGATAACGAAAGAAAAGCCTAATCTCGAATCAACATGTTGTTTCGATTAAGGGCAGCGGGCATAGCTACGGGACATTTTTATGATTGGGCGGTGGTCCTTCAAGTCAGCAGATGACGAGGAAGTTGAAGCCAAAGGCTTCGACGCTTTCGACTTGCGCCTAGGTGATTTGATGCGGGGCGAACGTGCGACCCTTGGTAAATCGCTCTTGGACGTGCAGCGCGAACTGCGGATCAAAGCATCCTATATCGCGGCAATTGAAAATGCTGACCCGGAAGCCTTTGATACACCTGGTTTTATTGCGGGTTATGTGCGTTCCTATGCGCGCTATCTGAATATGGACCCCGACAAGGCCTTTGCCGCATTCTGTGCTGAATCCGGCTTTGCTGTCGCGCATGGCTTGTCGTCGAAAGCCTCGGTTGTTAAAAAGCCGTCCCGCGAAGAACGTCTGAAACATACCGGTGAAAGCGACATCTTTTCCCGCCCCGCGACCCCCTTCACGCCAGTGGGAGACTCCTTTCTGGCACGAATCGAACCCGGTGCATTGGGGTCGGTTCTGGTGCTGGTCGCGCTGATTGGCGGGATCGGGTATGGCGGTTGGAGCGTGCTGAAAGAAGTGCAGCGCGTGCAGGTGTCCCCCGTGGACGAAACCCCCGTTGTACTGTCCGACCTTGACCCGCTGCAGGGCGCGCTTGCCGCTGCGCCCGACACAGCCGAGGACCCCGACGTTCCGGCAACGATGGCCGCCCCGCGGTCGGATGCGCTTGATCGGCTTTATCGTCCGGCGGCGCTGGATGTTCCCGTGCTTGTGGCCCGTGATGCGCCGATTTCCACGATTGACCCGCGCAGCATCGGCAGCTTTGCTTCGATCTCGCGATCGCCGTCACCAGCGGTTGGCGTGACGCCGCAACGTGTTGCGCAAAATGATGATATCCAGCGCGATGTGGTGGATGTGGCCCCCGGTACCGTACCGCAGGTGGTCGAAGATTCCGCGCCGCAGGTGCGTATGGTTGCGGCCTATCCGTCTTGGGTGCGGGTCCGTGCTGCCGACGGCAAGGTCATCTTTGAAGGCATCATGAACAAGGGCGACAGCTGGGATATCCCCGCAACCGAAGAACCCCCAACATTGCGGACGGGCGAATCTGGTGCGCTCTATTTCGCGATGGATGGTCAGTATTTCGGACCTGTCGGTGATCGCGGTGCTGTGACGTCCAATTTGCCACTGCATCGCCAGGCCTTGGCTGAACTTTATGAACCTGCGGTGCTGGAAGAGAATTCCGCGCTTGCCACGATGGTGGCCGAGCTGAAGAATGCCGCGACTTCGCCGACTGAATAAGCCGGTTACCATTGCAACAACGCGACGGGCTGAATAGGTGTAGGGCGAACCGGCCCTGACCGATCCTTCGACTGTTTCATTGCCAAAGGTAGCTTTGCATGTCCCTCAATCACATTCGCCCGTGGCGCAACATTTACCGTCGGAAATCCCGCCAGATCATGGTGGGAAATGTGCCGGTCGGGGGGGATGCGCCGATCACTGTGCAGACGATGACGAACACGCTGACCACCGATGTCAAAGCGACCATCGCGCAGATTCAGGCTGCTGCTGATGCGGGCGCTGATATTGTGCGGGTGTCGGTACCTGATGTGGAAAGCTCGAAGGCGCTGAAAGAAATCGTGCGCGAAGTGACCGTGCCGATCGTGGCCGATATCCATTTCCACTACAAACGCGGGATCGAGGCCGCCGAGGCAGGGGCCGCTTGTCTGCGGATTAACCCCGGCAATATCGGCGACGAAAAACGCGTCAAAGAGGTGATCAAGGCCGCGCGGGACAACAACTGTTCCATCCGTATTGGCGTGAACGCAGGCTCGCTTGAGCGGCACCTGCTTGAGAAATATGGCGAACCTTGCCCCGACGCGATGGTCGAAAGCGGGATGGATCACATCAAAATCCTGCAAGACAACGATTTCCACGAATTCAAGATCAGCTGCAAGGCATCCGACGTTTTTATGGCTGCCGCTGCCTATCAACAGTTGGCAGAAGCCACGGATGCGCCCATTCACCTCGGGATCACCGAGGCTGGCGGGTTGACGTCGGGCACGATCAAATCGGCGATCGGTATGGGTAACCTGCTGTGGATGGGCATTGGTGACACGATCCGTGTGTCATTGTCTGCTGATCCCGTCGAAGAGGTGAAGGTCGGCTACGAAATCCTGAAATCCCTCGGCCTGCGCCACCGTGGCGTGAATATTATCAGCTGCCCCAGCTGCGCGCGTCAGGGCTTTGACGTCATCAAAACCGTCGAAGCACTGGAGCGGCGGTTGGAACATATCAAAACACCGATGAGCCTGAGCATCATTGGCTGCGTCGTCAACGGCCCCGGCGAGGCGCTGATGACGGATGTTGGTTTTACCGGTGGCGGCAACGGGTCGGGCATGGTCTATCTTGCGGGCAAGCAAAGTCACAAGCTGGGCAACGAGGGCATGATCGACCACATCGTCGAACAGGTCGAAGCCCGCGCCGAAGCCATCGAGGCAGAGACCCGAGCGGCCGAGCAAGCAGCCGAGTGACTTTGCCCAAAGCGGCGCATTTGCCATCGACAGATATTTGCGTATTCCATATCAATAGATATGCCTGATCACGCCGCCAAGACCCCTACATACGCCGAGTTTTTCTGCGGCGGTGGCATGGTGCGTGCGGCTTTGCAGGGCCGGTGGGACTGTGTGCTGGCCAATGATATCGATGCAATGAAATGCAAGGTCTATGCCCGAAATTGGGGGCAGGATGCGCTGCATCACGGCGATATTGCCGAGATGCCGGATGATTTGCTATCGCGTCAGGTGGATATGTATTGGGCCTCCAGTCCCTGTCAGGATTTTAGCCTCGCGGGCAAGGGCCAGGGGCTCAGCGGCGCGCGCAGTGGCGTTTTTGCGCATTGGGCAGACAAGATCGCGACGGCGATCCAAGCGGGCTTTGCGCCGCGGATCATCGCCTTTGAAAATGTGGTCGGGCTGGTGTCACGCAACAGTGGCGCTGATATGAACACGGTGCTCGCGACGTTTGTGCGGCTTGGATACAAGGTTGGTGCGCTCGAGATTGACGCGCGGCGGTTCCTGCCACAAAGCCGCCCGCGACTGTTCGTGGTCTGTGTGCGCGAGGATATCGACATTTCGGGTCTGACGGTGCCAAAGCCGTCCCACGTCTTTCACGGCAAAAAGTTGCAAAAGTTCCTGGCTTCTGCGTCGCGTCCTGTGCGGTCGAACTGGGTCTGGTGGAAGCTTGACGACGCCCCCGCCGATGAACAAGCGCTAGAGGGCGTGCTAGAACGCCGCGCCACGATGCCGTGGTTCAGTGCAGCGGACACCGACCGTTTGCTGACACTGATGTCACCACCCAGCCTTGAACGGCTGCGTGTGGCGCGTAAGGCAGGTCGTACGGTCGTCGGTACGATTTATAAACGTGGTCGCCCTGATGCAGACGGCAACGTCCGTCAGCGGGCAGAGCTGCGCACCGACGGGATCGCAGGGTGCCTACGGACGCCCGCGGGCGGATCATCGCGGCAAATCCTGATGTTTATCAAAGGCAACCAGACCAAGGCGCGGCTTGTGTCCTCGCGCGAGGTGGCGCGGCTGATGGGGCTGCCCGATAGCTACAAGATGCCCGACACCTATAACAATGCCTACCGCGTGGCAGGGGACGGCGTTGCTGTGCCGGTGGTGCGTTATCTGGACGAGGTGCTGTTCGCCCCCATTCTGGAACGCCAAAGCTTGGGCGCAGTGGCATGAACGCGGCGCAGGCGTTTCGTGGCAAAGCATTGGCGGCGCTGACCAATCAAATCGGCGTTTATGCGCTGTGCGATCTAGACGGCAATCCAATTTACGTGGGCCAGTCCGTTGATGGCATCCGTACACGGGTGCGGCGGCATCTGACGTCCGCACGCTCGGACGTGATTGCAAACCGTCAGATTGACGTGTGGGAAATCGCATTTGTCTGGGCGTGGCCCGTCGCGACCAAATCCGAAGTGGAGCCATTAGAGCGGTCGATCTTTGCCCATTACGACGCCGAATTGCCCTTGATGAACGGCAAGCCGATGGTGGCCAACGCGCCGGTATTGGAATGGCCGGAAAAGCAGGTGGTGCAGGTCATCGACGAAGAGGAACGGCAGTCACGGCTGACCCCGTCAAACCGCCTGCCGCGTCAGATCAAGCAATATGATCTACTGGTCGATTACATTCTTAACGTGAAGGAAGCGCCGCATCTCAAGCGGTCGTTGGACGCGCACTTCAAACGCATGGTGCGCTATCACCAGCGCTTTCTTTAGCCGCTATTGCGTCAAATAGCGCCGCAGGACGATGTCAGGCATATGGCCGCGCAGGATACGGTCGGGCATGACGTAAAACGGAACATCTGTCATCCCGAGCTGTTCTGCCAAGGCAGCGCTTGCCGGATCGGACATAACGTGATGCTTGAACGTCACGTCGTATGTATCTGATATCGCTTTAATTTCTTCCAGAGCATTTGCACAGTCCGTACAGTCTTCACCGGTAAACAACGCAATCTGCGTGCCCGCCAGCACTTGCCGTGTGAGGGACGCAATAAGGTCGAGATCGGCTTGCGCCTTCTCTTGATATGCCTCGGCCGCGTAGTTCGGGGGTGTCACTGCAGCAGCGACCAGTTCCGGCTCGGCACGCAACAAGGCACGTAGCTCTGTTCCGAACGCCAAACGCTCAGCATCCGTCAGCGCCCCAAAGTCGGTTTGCGCGACCACCGGAAGGGCGGTCACGCAAAACACCAGTGCCAGACGCATCTTAGTCGCGCTTTTCTGCGACAATGGCTTTCATCTGGTCGTAGGGCAGATAGCCGCGCAGCAGTTCATCCTGCATTACGAACGTCGGGGTGCCAGAGATTTGCATCGCTTGAGCCAGCTCACGTGTGTTTGCGATCGCGGCTGTGACTTCGGCACTGTCCATTTCTTTCTGGATCGCGTCGGTATCCAGATCAAAGCTGCTGGCCAAGCGGCTCAGCGACGTCTGAGTAATGTCACCGTTAAAGCTCATCAGGGCGTCGTGAACAGATTTATAGGCCTCATCGCCCGCCACGATCTTGGTCGCGATGGCAAAGCGCGAGGCGACCATGGATTGCTCGCCCAGGATCGGCAGCTCTTTCACGATAAAACGGATGTTGCCGTCGCCGTTCACCAGTTTTTCGACTTCGGAGAACGCTTTTTTGCAGTAGCCGCAGCGGTAATCCATGAACTCGACGATGGTTAAATCGCCGTCAGGGTTGCCGCCGACATAGGAATAGCCATCATCAAAGATCGCCGCTGCATTGTCAGATACCAGCGTGAAATCTGCCTGCGCCTGCGCTTCGGCCTCGCGTTGCTGTAGCTGGTTGACCGCTTCCATGATGACTTGGGGGTTTTCCATCAAATAGGCGCGAACCTCCGCGCGGAATTGCGCGCGCTCGGCGTCGGTCAGTTCGGTCAGGTCCATCGCTTGGGCGGGGGCTGTCAGGGACAGGGCCATCAAGGCGGGGGCGATCAGCTTTTTCATCAGGGTCACTCGCTTGTTGTTGCGCGGGGGTGCAGGCACCGGTTGCAGGGTTGGTGCGCGATTTTGGACGCACGCACAAGGGTTGACGGCACCAGCGGGGTGCGGTGAAAGGTCCAAGCCCAACAGTAGGATCAAGCTCATGCGCAATTCAACCCGTTCTCAGGTCGATCCCTTTATCGTGATGGATGTAATGCAGGCCGCCGCTGCCGCCGAGGCAGAGGGGCACCACATCATCCATATGGAAGTCGGTCAGCCGGGCACCGGCGCGCCCAAAGGGGCCAGCGCCGCGCTGACAGCCGCGATGGAGCAGGGCGCGCTTGGCTATACGGTCGCGCTTGGCCTGCCGGCGCTGCGCAAGCGGATCGCGCTGATGTATGCCGAGTGGTACAATGTTGATCTGGACCCAAGCCGCGTGGTGATCACCTCTGGTTCGTCGGGCGGCTTTATTCTGACGTTCACATCGCTGTTTGATACGGGCGATCGCGTCGGTATCGGTGCGCCGGGCTATCCCAGCTATCGCCAAATTCTCAAGGCGCTGGACCTCACACCGGTTGATTTGCCCACCTCGATCGAGAACCGTTTGCAGCCGGTGCCGTCGGATTTCGCCGATATGGACCTTCAGGGGCTGTTGGTCGCCTCGCCGGGCAACCCGACGGGGACGATGCTGGACCATGGCGCGATGTCTGCGCTGATTGACGCGACCCAAGGGCAGGGTGCGTCCTTTATTTCGGACGAGATTTACCATGGCATCGAGTATGAAAAGAAAGCCGTTACCGCGCTTGAGATTTCGAACGACGCCTATGTGATCAATTCCTTCTCCAAGTATTTCTCTATGACGGGGTGGCGTGTGGGCTGGATGGTTGTGCCCGAGGATCACGTGCGCGTGGTTGAGCGGATCGCCCAGAATATGTTTATTTGTGCACCGCACGCCAGTCAGGTGGCCGCCCTTGCTGCGATGGATTGCACGGCAGAGCTTGAGGCAAACATGGACGTCTACCGCGCCAATCGTGCGATGATGATCACGGGCCTGCGCGACGCCGGGTTCACCAGTTTTGCTCCCCCTGACGGGGCTTTCTATGTCTATGCGGATGTGTCGTCGCTGACCACGGACAGCCGCGAATTGGCGCGTGACATTCTGGACAAGGCTGGCGTGGCTGTAACGCCCGGGCTGGATTTCGATCCGGTACGCGGGCATCAGACGCTACGCTTTTCCTATGCGCGCAGCACACAAGACATCGCCGAGGGTCTTGGGCGGCTCAAGGCCTATATGGCAGCACGCTGAAAGGCTGGTTCGGGGGGCGGCGGAATGTTATACCCGCCGCAACCACCCCAAGCAGAACGGTGACAGGCATGCGTATTTTCCCCATCATCGCAACGGTTTGCGCGCTGTCTTTGCCTGCTTCGGCGCAGGATCTGACGGCGCTTGCGCGGGTTGAACCGGACAAAAGTGCGATCTCGGATGGATGGTTCGGCGGGACAACCTTGACGTTGGGGCTAAGCCAGGGCGTGCCGTTTCGCGTGTTCCTGCTGGATGATCCGGCACGGTTGGTGGTTGATTTTCGCGAGGCCGATTGGAGCGGGGTCAACACCCAAGACCTGCTGCCAGAGCCGGGGCGGATCAGCGGATTGCGCTTTGGACCGTTCCAGCCCGGTTGGTCACGTCTGGTGGCGGATTTGGCCGAACCAATGGTCCCGCGCGAAATCGGGATGCCGGTGAACAAGGGCTCTGGTCAGGCCACGCTCGAGATCAAGCTGAAATCGGCCACCGTCGAAGAGTTTGCCGAAGCCGCTGGTGCGCCTGTGGATCCCGCGTGGACCATGGCGCTTGCTGCGCCGCCGAAGATTGAGGCCGATACCAAAGCCAGCCCGTTCCGCGTTGTGCTGGATCCCGGACACGGCGGGGTCGATCCGGGGGCTGAAACCGACGGTATCTTAGAGAAAGACCTGATGCTTTCCTTTGCCCAAGCGCTGCGGGACACGCTGGTGCGCGACGGGATCGATGTAGTGCTGACCCGTAATACCGATCACTTCGTTGCGCTGGAAACTCGTGTCGCCATCGCGCATCAGGCAGAGGGGGATCTGTTTATATCGCTTCATGCCGATAGTTTGCCCCAAGGCGGGGCAAAAGGTGCGACGGTCTACACGCTGTCGGATGACGCCAGTGATTCCGCCACAGATCATCTGGCGGCCCGTCACAACCGCGCGGATATTATCGCGGGGGCTGATCTGACCGGTTCGGACGATCAGGTGGCCAGCGTGCTGCTAGACCTCGCCCGCCAAGAGACAGAGCCACGGTCCGTCGCTGCCGCCACCGCGCTGCTTGAGGGGATGAAAGCTGCCGGCGGGCCAATGAACCGGCACCCGTTGCGCAATGCGGGCTTTTCGGTGTTGAAATCCGCCGATATTCCGTCGGTCCTGATCGAAATCGGGTTTCTCAGCTCCAAACGGGATCTGGCTAATCTGCGGGACCCGATCTGGCGTGCTGTAATGGTCTCGGCGATTGCCGATTCAATTGCCAAGTGGCGCGACGCGGATGCAGCGCTTAAGCCTTTGATTCGCCAGTAATCCACAGCAAATATAATCGCAGTATTGGTGCGCGGGTTACCGCACAGGGCCACTGCATCGTGTTTTGACGATTCCCGCAGGGTTGCGTATAGACGGGTCACCAACCCTCCTTGCAAGGAACTGCCAGCCGTGTTTCGTTTGATCCTGTCTTTCTTCGGGGGTATTTTTACCACCCTCACCATGAGCATCGGTATGGTCGCGCTGACCATCGGCGCGGTGTTCTGGATGTATGGCCGCGATCTGCCCAGCCACGAATCCCTTGCGCAATACACGCCCCCGACGATCAGCCGGATTTATTCGGGGCAGGGGCGGTTGATCGACGAATTCGCCAAGGAACGCCGCCTGTTCGCGCCGGCCAACACGATCCCGCCCCTGATTAAACAGGCCTTCATCTCGGCCGAAGACAAGAACTTCTACATCCACGAAGGCTATGACCTGCGCGGCATCGGTGCCGCTGCGGTGGATGCAGTGCGCACACGGGGCAAGGACGTGCGCGGTGCGTCGACCATCACGCAACAGGTTATGAAAAACTTTTTGCTGTCTGGCGACCGACGCGCAGAGCGCAAGGTAAAGGAAATCATCCTTGCCGCCCGCCTTGAAGAAACGCTCCCGAAGGAGAAAATCCTCGAACTTTACCTGAACGAAATTTTCCTTGGCCAAAACTCCTACGGTGTGGCTGCGGCCTCGCAGACCTATTTCAACAAGACACTGGGGGAGCTGGCCCCGCATGAGGCCGCCTTCCTCGCGTCCTTGCCCAAAGCGCCGTCTGACTATCACCCTGTCCGCCAAAAAGAGCGGCTGCTGTCGCGTCGGAACTTTGTTCTGCGTGAGATGAAGGAAAACGGCTATATCACCGCCGCTGCTTATGACACCGAAGTCGCGCAGCCCCTGCGGTCGGTGCAGAATGGTGATTTCGAAAGCTTTAAGGCAGAACTGCCGCCGCGTGATTACTTTACCGATGAAATTCGCCGCCAGCTGTCTGAAAACTTTGGCGAGGGTGAATTTTTCACTGGCGGTCTGACCGTGCGCGCCACCATCGACAACGAAATGCAACCCATCGCGGCACAGTCCCTGCAGCTTCAACTTGAACAATATGACCGGGGCATTGGTATCTATCGCGGCACCGGCAAGAAAATCGCGACTGAAAAGCTGACGTCAGAGGCAGATTGGCGCGAAGCGTTGTCTGACGTGCGGGTGCCGCGTGATGTCGATCTGGAAAATCAATGGTATCCGGCGGTCGTTCTAAACCTTGAAAATGGCGCCGCCCGTATCGGGATCGAAGGCGTGGACGAAGTAGAGGGCGGTCATTCCATTCCTGCCAAGGATGTCCAGTGGGCGCGCAAACGTCTGGAAAACGGCAAGCTTGGCCCGCGGGCACAGGTGCCTGCAGATCTGCTTGAGGTCGGGGATGTGGTGCTTGTGCGTCGCATGACCACCGATAGCGACGGGTCATTTATCCGCTGGACCTTGCGTCAAATTCCCGAAGTGCAGGGCGGCTTTGTTGCAATGGACGTGAACACCGGTCGTGTGATCGCGATGCAGGGCGGCTTTTCCTATCAGGCATCGGTGTTTAACCGCGCCACGCAGGCCAAGCGCCAGCCGGGGTCAAGCTTTAAACCCTTCGTCTATGCTGCGGCACTGGACAGCGGCTATACCCCCGCGACCATCGTCGTAGATGCGCCGATCGAGATCAATACACCCCAGGGCATGTGGCGGCCGCGCAACTCGTCGAACAAGTTTTACGGGCCCACGCCCTTGCGGACGGGGATCGAACAGTCGCGCAACCTGATGACCATCCGGCTTGCACAAGAGGTCGGGATGAACACCGTGGGCGATTACGCCGAACGGTTCGGGGTGTACGACAACCTGTCGCCGGTACTTGCTAACGCGCTCGGCTCGCAGGAAACAACGCTGTACCAGATGGTGTCAGCTTATGCGATGTTCGCCAATGGCGGCGAACGGGTGCAGCCGACCTTGGTTGACCGTGTGCAGGACCGTTATGGCCGCACCGTTTATAAGCATGACCAGCGGATCTGTAACGACTGCCAGTTGGAAACGCTTGCCCCCGGTGTCGGGCCGCGCATTATCTCTAACCGCGAAAGGGTCATGGACCCGATTACCGCCTATCAGCTGACGTCTATGATGAAGGGCGTGGTTGATCGCGGGACGGCCCGCGGCGCGGTGAACCTGCCAGTGCCAATCGCAGGCAAAACCGGTACGACAAATGATGCGAAAGACGTTTGGTTCGTTGGGTTTTCCAGCAACATCGTAGCAGGCTGCTATATCGGTTTCGACAATCCGCGCTCGCTGGGGCGTGGGGCATATGGGGCTGGTATGTGCGGTCCGGTGTTCCAGCGCTTCATGAGCGAGGCGATTCAAAAATATGGTGGCGGTCCGTTCGAAGTGCCCCCCGGTGGGCGCTTTATCAAGATTGACCGCTTCAGCGGTGCGCGCCTGTCTGACAGTGCCTCGGGCTCGAATGTTGTGGCTGAATATTTCCGTGATGGCGAAGAGCCCCTGTTCGGGATCACCTTTGACGGTGGCTTCGCGATGGGTGCCGATCTGCCACTGGTGAACGAGTCTAGCAGCGGCGCACGCGAGGTTACGACCTCCACCGGTAAAAAAGCGCGCGTGGGGCCCAAGGCCAGCTTTGGCTCGATCAATTCTGGCGGATTGTACTGACGGTACACGAACCGCCCTAGCGCTTGCCCAAGTTGCCGCGCTGGTCTATTTGAAACGCGGCCCTGGCTATTCGGGGCCGCGATCTATTTAAAGGCAGGATACCATGCGCGCAGATGCACAAAACACAGCAGATCAGATCAGCAAATCGCTGGAGCTGTTGGCGCAGCGTTTGGATGTCGAAACCGCGCCCTACCGGCTGGAAGAATTCAATGCCCGCGTCGAGGACCCCAACCTGTGGGATGATCCCGATGCCGCGCAAAAGCTGATGCGCGACCGTCAGGCGCTGGTTGATTCAATCGCCACCTATGAGGGCATCAAACAAGAGCTGGCCGACAACATCGAGCTTATCGAATTGGGCGAGATGGAAGGCGATGACGAGGTGATCGCCGAGGCCGAAGCCTCTTTGAAGTCACTGGCCGAAACAGCCGCCCAAAAAGAGCTCGAGGCGTTGCTGAACGGCGAGGCCGACGCGAATGACACCTTCCTCGAGATCAACGCCGGCGCGGGTGGCACCGAAAGCTGTGACTGGGCCAATATTTTGTCGCGGATGTATGTCCGTTGGGCCGAAAAGAAGGGGTATAAGGTCGAGCTGCAATCCGAAAGCGCGGGCGAGGAAGCAGGGATTAAATCAGCCACCTACAAGATCAGCGGTCTGAACGCCTATGGTTGGCTGAAATCGGAATCCGGTGTGCACCGTCTGGTGCGGATCAGCCCCTTTGACAGCGCTGCGAAACGCCACACGTCCTTTACCTCTATCTGGGTATATCCGGTGGTCGACGATAATATTGAAATCGACATCAACCCCAGCGATATCCGCATCGATACCTACCGCTCTTCCGGTGCCGGTGGTCAGCACGTGAACACCACGGATTCTGCCGTGCGGATCACACACCACCCCACGGGGATCGTCGTCACCAGCTCTGAGAAATCGCAGCACCAGAACCGTGACATCGCAATGAAGGCTTTGAAATCGCGGCTGTATCAGATGGAGCTTGATCGTCGGAACGCTGCCATCAACGAAGCCCATGAGAATAAAGGCGACGCAGGCTGGGGCAACCAGATCCGGTCCTATGTTCTGCAGCCCTATCAGATGGTTAAAGACCTGCGCACCAACTATGAAACCTCGGACACCAAAGGGGTTCTGGACGGTGATCTTGACGGGTTGATGGGGGCCGCACTGGCGCTTGCGGTATCGGGTAAGTCCCGCGCCGAGGCGCAAGGCTAAGGCCATATTCTAGGCAGCACCGCGTGGTCGCAGAGATGACGTGCGACATTCGCGTTGCCGCCCCTTGCATCTGGACGCCGCCTTTCGTTCTATGACCCGAACGGAGGAAACAGCCATGAATATCCTAGACATCGGGGCGTTGGCCCAATCCGAAGCGCTGGCGAACGGGAGCTTGACCGCCGTCACGCTGATGGAGGCAACCTTGGCGCGCATTGACGCCGTCAACGGGCAGGTCAATGCAATCGTCGCGCTGCGTCCCCGGGCAGACCTGATGGCAGAGGCCGCACAGGCCGATGCAACGCCCAGAACCGGCTGGCTGCACGGTATTCCCATTGCGATCAAGGACTTGTCTGATGCCAAGGGGTTGCCCACCAGCAAAGGCTCACCTCTGTTTGCCGACACTATAGCGCAGAAGGACAGTGTGTTCGTCAGCCGTATTCGTGCGGCGGGGGCCATCATCATCGGCAAAACCAACACGCCCGAATTCGGACTTGGCAGCCATACGTTCAATCCGGTCTACGGTGCCACGCGGAACCCCTATGATCTGTCCCGCTCTGCTGGTGGATCGTCGGGCGGGGCGGCAGCAGCGCTGGCCTGCGGTATGCTGAGCGTCGCGGACGGTTCAGATATGATGGGCAGCCTGCGCAATCCCGCTGGCTGGAACAACGTCTATGGTATGCGGCCAAGCTGGGGCACTGTTCCGGCAGAGCCTGACGGGGATATGTTCCTGCATCAGCTCAGCACCGCAGGACCGATGGCGCGCACCCCGCGTGATTTGGCGGCTTTGCTGGATACCATGACCGGTAACGACCCCGATCAGCCACTGGGTCTGTCGCCAGAACCAAACCTTCCCGAAATGGACGCTTCGCTTGGGCCGCTGCACATCGGGTGGCTGGGGGATTGGGGTGGGGCTTTTCCGTATGAGGACGGGATCGACGCGGCCAGTCAAGCGGCATTGGGCCAGATGGCGACCTTGGGCCACAAAATCACCCATCTTCCCGCGCCCTTCGATGCGGAAGCGATGTGGGAAAGCTGGATTACCCTACGCTCTTTTGCCGTAGCAGACGGACTTGGCCCCCTTTACCAAAACGAGGAAACGCGTGCGCACCTTAAACCCGCCGCCCAGTGGGAGGTAGAACGCGGCCTTGGGTTTGCGGCACATGAGGTACAAAAGGCCAGCCTGACGCGGTCCGATTGGTACCGCTGTGTGACCGCGCTGTTTGAAAAGGTCGATGTGCTGGTGCTGCCATCCGCCCAGCTGTGGCCCTTTGACGTCGATCAAGTACATCCGCCGCAGATCGCGGGCCGTGATATGGATACGTATCATCGCTGGATGCAGGTGGTGGTGCCGGCTGGCCTGATCGGACTGCCTGTCGTTAATATCCCCGCCGGGTTTAGCGCGGCAGGACTGCCAGCAGGGCTGCAACTTATCGGGCCCCGCGGGAGCGACACGAAGCTGCTGCAACTTGCCCAGCATTGGCACGAGACGACCCATTGGCCCCAAGCCCGCCGACCACAACTCGCCTAGCGCGCGGATTATTCAAACGCGTGCTCGGTGCGCAGCAAACGCCGATGGAAGGGCTCAAGCTCTTCCTCGGCAAATAGGCCGCCGCTACGGGCGACTTTCAGCGCCGCTGGCAGTGTTTGGGGCAGGTACTCATAAACTAAGCGGGTTGCACGCAGGCCAATGGCGCTTTCGGGTACGGTACGGGTAATATAGCCGACCCAGAAATTATTGTTGAACGTCCCGATGCGACCAAGATAGTTAAAAGATGACGTCATCGCGCCGCGCCGTGAGGCGATGATTGCGATACCTTCTTCCTGCATCAAGACAATACCGCGATATTCACGAAACTCAGGTTTAAGCGGTAACCCCTGCATGCGCATAGCCATCGTTGTTTCATAGCCTCTCACATAGGTTCTGCGACCGCGACGAAAGACCATCAAAAGCCCGACAGCGAATTTTTCCGGGATCAGGAAGCTTCGGCGTGAAAAGCGGTAAAACCCGCTGGGAAGCATGGCTTCGGGAAGATCCAGCGCGCGGGCCGCTACAAAATCGCGCATCAGTCCAGATGACGGGGGCGTAGGTTTTTTTATGTCATTTAGAGGTTCCAACAGAATCCGGGCGTCGACGCCGAAAAACTTGCAAATTCTGGCCAGAACGTCGGGCCGGGGGAAACTGTCCCCGGAGAGGTAGCGATTTAACTGGGTCCGGTTGACGCCGAGCTCATGTGCGAGGTAGGTCACCGACGGGTAGTCTGCTATTAATAGTTTTAAATTTTCGCCAAAAATCGTTCTAATATCAGCTGGGCTTGTCATAAAANAAGTCCATTAGAATAAAGTAATTAAACATCACAACCTTTGAATGAATTGGCAAGTGGGTTTGCCCTTATTGGATGTCATTTGACGCTNATTAGCGTCAAATGAAGTAGCGGCCGACACAAATTGAATTCGTAAAAAAATCGACAATTTATCAAAATGGCGCGAGTATATCTCATGTCTAGAAGTATTTAGGAGGGGTTCGGAAATGTACGGAGTAGTGCTTTGGAGCGACGCGAGAGCCAATAAAGCCGTCTTCTGGTGTGAAGATCACGGCGATCTCGCCTACTTTCACGGCGATCCGGACAGCCTAGACCTCTCCGAAACACCCTTTGATGCCGGCGACCTGGTTCAATTCGAAGTCTATCAGGATGCCAAGCTGCGCAAGGCGTTCAATCCCACCATCGTGAAAAGCAAAGCGGATGCCGATCTGCCGGAAAAACTAATGCAGCACTCAAACACGACCGTAAGGGATACTCTCGGGGGCGATGTCTTGCATTTCCGGCCCAGAAACACACCGCCCGCAGCGCTTCGTCAACGGAATCTGGCCCAGCCTGTATAGGCTAGGCCGACCCCGGGCGTAGTGAGCGCATCAGTCGCCGCGAGACAGCGCTGCAACACCAGTCCGCGCGACAGAGACCAGCCCCAAGGGGCGCATCAATTCGGCAAAGGCATCAATCTTCTCGGGCGCGCCGGTAATCTCGAAAACAAACGTTTCCAACGTGCTGTCAACGACATTGGCACGAAAGATATCCGCCAGACGCAGTGCTTCGACGCGTTTCTCGCCTGTGCCGCTGACCTTGAACATGGCAAGCTCGCGTTCGACCACCGGACCTTCAACGGTTAGGTCATTCACCTCATGTACCGGTACAATCCGACCCAGTTGCGCTTTGATCTGTTCGATGACCTGCGGTGTCCCCGAGGTGACGATGGTGATGCGGCTTAGGTGGCCTGTATGATCGACCTCTGCAACGGTGAGGCTGTCGATGTTATAACCGCGGCCTGAAAACAGGCCGATGACACGCGCCAGCACGCCTGGTTCGTTTTCAACCAGAACTGCAAGCGTGTGCCGTTCAATCACATCCGAAAAGTTGGGACGCAGGTTGTAGGCTGAATGGCTGGTGGCGCCTTTTTTGATCTTTAGGGCTGACATGACACTGTCCTTTTAAGATGTATTCAATGTCGGCGCGCGGCCGCGCCGATGTGTTTGCTTGTGCCGTTCGCGGCTTAGACCAAGACCGATCCTTTGGCGTCGATCACACCCTGCGTACCGGCACCCGCCAGCATCATATCGTTGTGGGCTTTGCCCGACGGGATCATTGGGAAACAGTTTTCATGTTTTTCCACCAGACAGTCAAAGATAACGGGGCCGTCGTAGTTCAACATCTCCAGGATGGCATCGTCCAGATCATCGGGGTCGGAACAAATGATGCCCTTGGCCCCGAAAGCCTCTGCCAGCTTTACAAAGTCGGGCAGGGATTCAGACCAGCTTTGGGAATAACGCTCGCCATGCAGCAATTCCTGCCACTGTCGTACCATACCCAGACGTTCATTGTTCAGGATGAACTGTTTGACCGGCAGGCCGTATTGCATCGCGGTGCCCATTTCTTGCATGTTCATCAGCCACGACGCTTCGCCCGCGACGTTAATCACCAGCGCGTCGGGGTGGGCCATCTGCACACCGATGGAGGCAGGAAAGCCGTAGCCCATCGTGCCAAGCCCACCGGATGTCATCCAGCGGTTCGGGTCTTCGAAATTCAGGTATTGTGCCGCCCACATCTGGTGCTGGCCCACTTCGGTCGTGATATAGCGGTCGTGATCCTTGGTCAGCGCCTCAAGCCGCGAGAGCGCGTATTGCGGTTTGATGATCTTGCCTGTTTGTTCAAACTTCAAGCAGTCAACATTGCGCCATTCCTCGATCTGTTTCCACCATTTGGCAACCGCGTCGGAGTTGGTCTTGCGGCCGCGGGATTTCCAGACTTTCAGCAGGTCTTCCAGCACATGGCCCACGTCACCGACGATAGGAATGTCGACACGGATGATCTTGTTGATCGACGATGGGTCGATGTCGATGTGCGCTTTCTTCGACTTCGGGCTGAACAGATCGACAACGCCGGTGATACGGTCGTCAAAACGCGCGCCGATGTTGATCATCAGATCGCAGTCGTGCATTGCCATATTGGCCTCGTAAAGACCGTGCATCCCCAGCATTCCCAGCCATTTGTCGCCCGACGCAGGATAGCTGCCAAGGCCCATCAACGTAGAGGTGATGGGAAAGCCTGTCGCCTCGACTAATTCGCGTAGCAGTTGCGAGGCCGCGGGACCAGAGTTGATGACGCCGCCGCCAGTATAAAAGACAGGGCGTTTGGCAGATTCGATGGCTTCTACCAGTGCGGTGATCTCGGTCATGTCGCCTTTGACGGGCGGTTGATAATGCGAGGTCGACGGTTTCTTGGGGGTGTATTGCCCCGTGGCGAACTGCACATCCTTGGGGATGTCGACAAGAACTGGACCGGGGCGTCCGCTGGTGGCCACGTGGAATGCCTCGTGCAGGACGGCGCCCAGTTTGTCGGTCTCTTTCACCAGCCAATTGTGTTTGGTGCAGGGGCGGGTGATGCCCACGGTGTCGGCCTCCTGAAAGGCGTCAGAGCCGATCATAAAGGTCGGCACCTGCCCCGTCAGAACCACAAGCGGAATGGAATCGAGCAAGGCGTCCGTCAGACCAGTCACAGCGTTGGTGGCACCGGGGCCAGAGGTCACAAGCACAACGCCCGGTTTCCCAGTCGAGCGCGCATAGCCTTCGGCGGCATGAACCGCGCCTTGTTCGTGGCGCACCAACACGTGTTTGATGCTGTTTTGTTGGAACACCTCGTCATAAATCGGTAGGACAGCGCCGCCGGGATAGCCAAATACGGTATCGACACCCTGATCAATCAGGGCTTGAACGATCATCTTCGCTCCGGTCATTTTACGTGTCATCTTGGTGCTCCGTCAGGCGGTGGTTTAACAAAAGGTGCGTTGCGCAAAAAAAAGCCCCCGATTTTGACGGGGGCGCATGGTGACTGGTATGGTCTGCCGTTACCGGCCCATGCGCGTGTGTCTTAGAATGACGACGATATATGTAATCGCTAGGTCTGTCATAACCAAAGGCCCTTCGTTGCGTCCATGGACATTATGAGCGGCGCAAAGGGGCGTCAATGGCATATTTGATCTAAAAGTGTCGCTGAGGGCTGGAAATCTTTTCATTTGTTGCGTGAAATCGTAAATTTTCTAATTTTTGAAAAACTGTAGCCGTTTAAACCGGTTTTGCGGCGCTAAAGCCGGACACCCGTTCCCTGCAACACTCCATGTTCCATCGCATAACGCGTCAGCCCCGCAGTCGACGAAATGCCGAGCTTGCGTTTGATGTTCTTGCGGTGTGTCTCCACGGTGCGCACGGAGATGTCCAAGGTCACCGCGACTTCTTTGTTGGATTTGCCCTGTGCCAGCTGTAGCAGGATCGTCTGCTCCCGCTCGGTCAGGGATTCACGCGTTGCGTCCTTGGGTTCAAGCGACCCTTGCGCACCGGTGCACAGATAGCGACTGCCCGCCATCACCGTATCGATCGCCAGCTTGATCTCGTCGGTTGGTACGTCCTTGAGGATATAGCCCAAGGCACCGTGGCTCAGCGCCGAAGAGATATATTCGGGATTATCGTGCATGGATAGGATCACGATGCGGGTATCAGGTTCGCGCTCCAGCAAAATTTCAGTCGCCGAAAGTCCGCCGATCTCGGGCATGTTGAGGTCCATCAAGATCACATCCGGTGCCAGTTGTGCGACGCTATCAATGGCAGCGCGCCCGTTGGGCAGACAACCAACCACCTCGATATCATCGTAGCTTTCTAGGATCGACTGAATGCCTTCGGCGACCATCGGGTGATCGTCGACAATCATGACCTTGATCATTTGGGATGGCGGAGAGGCTAAAGGGGGCATGAGGTTGCTTTCGGCAGGAGGAAGTTCATCGGGGTCAGGGCAGGGCGATCGGCGGCGGGCGCAGCATATGGGTCAGTGGTACGGTGGCGGTGATCTGGGTGCCGCCTTGGGCCGAGGCTTGCAGCGTCAGCGTCCCGTCAAGCTGTTCAATCCTTTCTTGCATATTGCGCAGCCCCAACCCGCCTGAAACAGAGCGCGTCTTGGACAGCCCCAACCCGTCGTCGGAGATAGAGAGCGTCGCCCCCTGACGGTGTCCCCGCAGGTCGACAATAACTTCCGTGGCGCGGGCATGGCGTTCGATATTGGTCAGCGCCTCTTGTGCGATCCGGTACAGTGCAATCTTAGCCTCGTCGTCCAGACGGTTGCGAAACACCACGGTGTTGAATTGGCATTTCACGCCTGTCCGTAGTGCAAACTGTTCTACCAGAGTTTTCAGCGCCGGACCAAGGCCTAGATCATCAAGGATGCTGGGGCGTAGCTCACGGCTGATACGGCGGACTTCTGCGATGGCTTCGGCAAGGCTGTCGATCCCCTTGGCCAAAGGCTCTGCTGCGCGGGTGTCGCCCCGTTCAAGCCTGCGGCGCGCATTGTCGAGCGCATAGCGCACCCCCACAAGAATCTGGCTGATCCCGTCGTGCAATTCGCGCGCCACACGCCCGCGTTCTTCTTCTTGGGCATCAAATACCCGTTGGGTGAGCTTCTTGAGCTTGGCATCCGCAAGGCGGCGTTCGCGCAGGTTGACCAGCATGCCCGACCCGAAGACCAGAAAAAGCGCGGTGACCGTGATCGCGCCAATATAGAAGAACGTGCGATGCACCCGCGCCAAGACGTCGAAACGGGCGGTGGCACCGCTGGCGAGCACGTCATCGATGAATACACCCGTGCCCACAGCCCACTGCCAACTTGGAAACGACGTCACATAGGTGATCATGCGTGCGTCTTCACCGGTCGACGGTTTAGGCCACATATAGGTGTGATACCCGCCGCCATTGCGCGCGATGCGGATCAGTTCGTCCACCACAGCAGTGCCCTGGCTGTCCGTCTCGCCGGCAAAGTTGCGGTTGATCCGGTCGGTTTGGCGCGGGCTGACGAGCGCGGTGCCGTCGTAGTCGTAGACAAAGAATTGCCCCTCTTCGCCATAAATCATCGCTGACAGGATCTGTGCGACCTGCGATTTTGCTGCCCCGTCATCGGGCGAGGCAGAGCCGTAGACAAAGTAAAACCCATTGCGTGCTTGGGTGACATAGTTGCGCAGCTCGACTTTTTTGGCGTCGATCAGTTGCTGTTCTAACGTCGAGATTTCGCGGTTCGCGACGGCGCGAGCCTGTAATGCCACCACAAAGGCAATCGCCGTCACTGCCAGCACCAAAGGGACGGCAGCAATGAGCGTCAGCTTTTGAGCATAGGTGGGGGCGATCAGGAATGACGGGCGGCGCATGCATGGCTGATACTGGGAAATCCTCGCGAATCAAAGTGCTAGATGCAGCGAGCCTTTCACCCGCTATGCGTGCGGGTGCACAAGATATGGCGGGTCACTTCAGTCGTCTGCAGCATATTTGGGCGGTAAAACTGTGCTGTCTACGCAGTAGTTGGTATTTTCATGTTCGGGCATTTGCGTAAATTGAGTGTCACTTGAAATGACCTGCGCGCATATAATGAAGCGCGGGCACCCTCATATTACTCGGGAGGAGTATCCAACATGGACCGTCGTTCATTTCTGAAGACATCCGCGCTTGGCGGGTCTGCCGCTGCTGCAACCACATTGGCCGCACCGCTTTATGCCCAAGGCAAACGCACACTGACCATGGTCACCGCTTGGCCCCGTGGTTTTGCCGTGCTCGATGACGCTGCCACCTATCTGAACAATATGGTTAACGAAATGTCTGACGGCACGTTGACCATCGAAAAGAAAGCCCCCGGCGAGCTTGTCGGCGCGTTCGAAGTCTTTGATGCCGTATCCTCCGGTCAGGCGGATATGTACCACGCCGCCGACTATTACTTTATCGGCCAGCACCCCGGTCTGGCATATTTCACCGCCGTGCCTTTCGGTGCCACAGCCCAAGAGCTGACAAACTGGTACCTGCACGGTGGCGGCCATGATCTGCACAACCAGATCGGTGAAATCTTCAACATGAAGATGTTCCTCGCCGGAAACTCCGGCTCGCAGTCCGGTGGCTGGTTCCGCAAAGAAATCAACTCTGCCGCAGACTTCAATGGCCTGAAATTCCGCATGCCCGGTCTGGGCGGCAAGGTTCTGGGTAAACTGGGCGCATCGGTTCAGAACATCCCCGGTGGTGAACTGTATCAGGCGCTGTCGTCGGGCGCGCTCGACGGTCTTGAGTGGGTTGGCCCATTTGCGGACGAACGCGCTGGCTTCCAGGAAGTTGCCAAGATCTATTACACCGCTGGTTTCCACGAGCCAGGTTCGGGCCTGACAGCATCGGTCAACCTTGATGTGTTCAACGACCTGACGCCTGCACAGCAAAAGATCATCGAATATGCATCGATGGCGACGACGCACACAGGTCTGGCCGAAACGCTGGCTAATAACGGTGCCGCATTGTCCCGTTTGCAGCAGCAGGGTGTTAAAACCATGCAGTTCCCCGACGATGTTTGGGATGCGTTCGGTGCTGCCTCCAAAGAGGTTATGGACGAGAACATGGACGATACCCTGTTCGCCGACATCCGTACCAGCTTTGAATCCTCGCTGTCCGCATCGGCCGAATGGCTGTCGAAATCCGACGCCTACTATGTCGAACAGCGCCAGCGCGTTCTTGGCAAAATGTAAGCCATCCCGTTGGGACGACATGGGGGCTGCCTTTGGGCGGCCCCACACGCGACTTTGCATCCCTGAAACGGGGCACGCAAAGCGAGGATAATTTTCGCACCAAGCCCGCGCTGAAACCGGGCGGGCGAAGGGGGGATATCAATGGCAGAAGATGCAGTTTGCGCAGGATTTTTCCGCGCGGCGGAAGGGGCCAAAATCAGCTGCTTGGACCAGTTCCAAGAGGGCAACCTGATCAGCTTTGTTCTGGGCAACCTACTCGA